>MTKY01052619.1_pt1 | contig 26227 bp, 23 predicted proteins | sample 1042731 | NCBI WGS metagenome assembly MTKY01 (sample SAMN06212206, study PRJNA360538) | anaerobic digester metagenome | biome: Wastewater treatment plant; material: sludge; isolation source: anaerobic digester fed with sludge from wastewater treatment plant | place: Denmark: WWTP Soeholt ... | reverse complement strand
GATATGGTGCAGTTAGGGCCGGTACTGCCGGAGGAAGAGGCCATCTCAAGTCAGTGGCTGGAATTCTGGCAGGCCAAGGCGCAGCGTCCGGTGACTGCCTACAGCCTCTCCGAAGACGCCCGGCGACGCCAACTGCTGGAGAAGACCAGCGTGGATGCGCAGGTTGAGTTGGTGACCAGCATGTTGAGCAAACTCCAGGATTTGGACGCACAGAAAAGCGAGGTTCCGGCGCAGCTCATCGTGATGAGTTTCATGGACGTTCTGCGCACGATGTCGGACCGGGACCCTGCCGTGCAGTTGTTGATGTACCAGCAGGCTGAGAGCCTGATGCGCATCATCAACGCCATTCAAGCGGACAAACCGCCCTTTACCATAACCACGTTACCATCGATATCGCCGTCTGGAGCAATCACAAATCAACGCCCGAAAATCTGATTCACGATTTGGAGTAATGAGTATGCGTATCGTATCGATTCCTGTAGGGTTGACACCACACCACCTGTTGGCACTGCGTGGCATATCGACGTTTATGACCGATCAATTGACCGGTTCGATCAGCCAGAGGATTGATGGGGGACGCTATGACGAGGTTGTTACGGCCACCGAACAATTATTCCCCACCGCGCGCAGCGCGCGCGATCCAAATGCCCAGGCGTTGGTGTACCTGCACCAGGCAGAGGCGCTGTACCGGCTGATGCGTCTGGAAGAGGCGCTGGAACATACACAGCAGGCTTCGATCTGGCTGCGCTCTGAGGTCACGCAGGTAGCGACCTATAACCGGGCCGTATCGCTGTACTTCGAAGGGCTATTGCACTTCATCTTGCGCGCGGATGTCAAAGCTATGCCTGCCTTCAATGCCGCGCAGGAAGCCCTGGTGCAAAGCGAGCGGTTTTGGGATTTCGAACAAAACATCATCCGCAGTACCGCCTGCCGGACTCTGGCCCGGTGGATGTCCAGGTTGTTGAATCTGACAGGAAGCACACCGGCGGGGGAGCTGGTGATGATCGTCCCGGTGTACGAAATGGTGAACCGCACGCTGACGCTCGTCGATGCCGTAGCGGTGACACCATTCCTGGTGCAATTGCCCAAAGAGGCGCTCGACGCCTATCTACCGGCAAACTACATGCCTTTGGAAATCGAGGCGATGCTGTTCCTCCAACTCTGGCCCGACGTTCATTATCTGGCCTTGAGAATCTTGCATAAAGGCGAACTGGTGCGCCAGAGCCAGGTCGGCGATATTCTCTTGATAGAAGCCACCTCGCCGGTCTCGCCGCAGGAGATCACGCTGACCCGTGACATGCCGTTTGTGCGCCGCGCAGACGGAAAAATCATCTTCGGCCCCTATGAACAACAGGATGAGATCTTTTCTGGAATTCCGCGCCTTTTGATCAAAAAAGGAACTAAGCTATGAACACAGCAGAGCATCGCGTCCTGGTCATCGGCGCGGCCAGCGCGGATGTCAAAATCTACCCGCGTGATCAGACGGTGGAACCGGCTTATTCCAATCCCGGCATCATCCGCTGGGGATGGGGTGGTGTGGCGCGCAACATCGCCGAGAACCTGGCCCGTCTGGGAGCCGAGGTCCACTTTGTCACCGCCGTGGGCGACGACCAATTGGGCCGCCTGCTGCTGCAACCCTTGCATGATTTAGGCATTCACACCGACGCCAGCCTCAGCGTCGCCGGGAAACCCACTTCGACCTACGCCGCCCTCTATTACAACGACAAGCAACTCTGGCTGGCCTTCGAGGATATGGACCTGCTGCGCGAAATCACGCCAGGGCATATCCACCGGTTGCGCGGCCTGGTGAAAAGCGTCGATATGGTGTGCCTGGATGCCAATCTCTCGGCGCGCGCGCTTGAAACGCTCTTCCGCCTCACCCGCCGCTATGAGGTCCCCGTCTGCGTCGATCCCACCACCGCAGCATTGGCCCCGCGCCTGCACCCTTACCTGCCCGACATCACCGTTATCACGCCCAACAAGGAGGAAGCCGAAGCTTTGCTCGGCGCGCCCTTCGACACGGCGGAGGCCATCAGCGCCGGGGCGCGCCGATTGGTGCAGTTGGGCGTCCAACTGGCCGTCATCACGCTCGGCGCGGAAGGACTGTTCTACGCTACCTCCGAGGAAAGTGGGCGGCTGCCGCCATTCTCAGTGGATGTCGTCGATCCCATTGGCGCAGGGGACGCGCTCACCGCCGCTGTGGCTTATGGCCTACTCGAAAACGTCTCCCCCGAAGAGGCCATCCGTCTGGGCATCACCGCTGCCGCGCAGACCGCCCTCTGCCACGAAACAGTCTGCCCCACCCTGAGTCTGGAAATGCTCTACGAACGGCTGGTTTTGTGAATTGTAAGCTTTGCGAAGGACGCGCGTGATGCAAAAGATACTGGTCGTCGATGACGAACTTCAGATTGTGCGTGTGGCGCGCAGTTATCTGGAAAAAGCCGGCTACCGTGTGCTGACTGCCTCCAACGGCCAGGAAGCGCTGTTCGTTGCCCGGCACGAGAAGCCCGATTTGGTCGTGTTGGATTTGCAGATGCCGGAGATGGATGGCCTGGAATTCACGCGCCGCGTCCGCGCCGAACAGCCCGACATCGCCATCATCATGCTGACCGCGCGCGTCGAGGAAATGGACCGCATCCTGGGCCTGGAATTGGGCGCCGACGATTACATGACCAAACCCTTTAGCCCGCGCGAACTCGTCGCCCGCGTGCGAGCCGTGTTGCGCCGCGCGCAGGCCGCGCCCGCCCCCGCCGAAGTCTTGCAAATCAAAGACCTGCGCCTCGACAAGGGCCGTCGGGAGGCCACCCTCGCCGCCGAGCGCCTGGACCTGACCCCAACGGAATTCGACCTGCTGGCGGCGCTTATGAGCGCGCCAGGCCGCGCCTTCTCCCGCGCCGACCTGCTGGAAACTGTGCAAGGCGTCGCGTTCGAGGCTTACGAGCGCACCATCGACGCGCACATCAAAAATCTGCGCCATAAACTGGAACCCGACCCCGCCAACCCGCAATACATCACCACCGTGCGTGGCGTGGGCTACCGGCTGGAAGACGTATGAACCTCTATCAGAAAGGACTGTTAGCCTTCGCCGCGGTCATCCTGATCGCGGTGCTCACCGTGGCCCTCCTCGTCGGCCAACGTGCAGAAAGCAATTTCCGCTCGTACAACACCCTCTACAGCAACCGTGCACAAGTTCTGGCGCAGACCTTCGCCGCCTATTACGCCGAACACGGTTCCTGGGACGGCCTCCAGGCGCAAATGGAAACACTAGTGACTATGCCCGGACGGCGTCAGGGGCGTGGCGGCGTGACCGGAGGCAGCCCCATGAGCGGCGGCATAGCGATGTGGAATTTCCGTTTCGCCGCCGCGGACGGGCGCATCATTGCGGACTCCGACGGCTCTCCCTCGGGGAAGCTCTCCACGGCGGAGCGGCAACAAGCCCTGCCCATCAGAGACGGCGAAACGATTGTCGGCTATTTATTGCCCGGCAGAGAGGCGCTGGGCGCGGCGATGATGGACGAACCCGCGCGGCGGTACCTCGATCAACTGCGGGGAGCATTGCTTGTGGGTGGGTTGGTGGCCTTTGTCGCGGCGCTGTTGCTGGCCGGCGTACTGACGCGCAGCATCGTCGCGCCGGTGCGACACCTGACCCAGGCAGCGCAGGCGGTAGCCGCGGGGAATCTCGACGCGCGCGCGCCTGTGCAAGGCCATGACGAAATCGCCGAGCTATCGCGGACCTTCAATACCATGTCCGCCAGCCTCCAACGCGCCGAACAGGCCCGCCGCGCGCAGACCGCCGACATCGCCCACGAACTACGCAATCCCCTTTCTGTGCTGCAAGGGACGCTGGAAGCGCTCGCCGACGGCGTCTACGAACCGACGCCCGAAAACATCGAGCCGGCGCTGGATCAAGTGCGCACGCTCAACCGCCTGGTGGGCGACCTGCGCACGCTGGCCCTCGCCGACGCCGGGGAACTGCGCCTGGAACGCCAGCCGGTGGACGTGGTCGCGCTCCTGGAGCACGCGGTGGAAGCCTACCGAGACGTGTTAGCCGATCATGGGCTGGCGCTCGTCTATGCCCCGGCAACCCACCCCCTCACAGTCCACGCCGATTACGAACGCCTCACGCAAGTCGTCGGCAACATCATCAGTAATGCCGCCCATTACGCTCCCACGGGCGGGCGCGTGCAGATTGCGGCGCAGGCCGCGCAAGACGGCATCGAAGTCGCCATCGCTGACAACGGCCCCGGCGTGTCAGAAGCGGACCTACCTCACATCTTCGAGCGCTTCTGGCGCGGAGATCCCTCGCGCAGTCGCGCGACCGGCGGATCGGGCCTGGGCCTGGCGATTGCGCGCCACATCATCCTCGCGCACGGGGGACGCATCTGGGCCACATCCACACCTGGCGGCGGGTTGACGGTCGCGTTTTGGCTGCCGGGGCCAACGACTTGAGATGAAGGACAATAAGTAATACCGATTGCATTTCGTTTGTCGTGATGCAAAAGCGCGGTTTGACGCAGGCACTTACCACAAATCGGCACTTCGAACAGGCCGGCTTCCAAAACCTGATGTGCCCCGCCGTTTCTCACGGAACAGGCAGATACCCCCAAGAGCCGCCCTCCGGTCCCAACCGCCAGGTTCCGCCGTCGAGGGCGCGGATGTAAATGTCGTTGTACTTCCAGCGTGAGGTGCGCTGCACGGCGGTGGCGTAGCCCTGCTCCGGCGCTGTCGCCCACCCTAGCCGCTCGCGGACGTTCCATTGTTCGCGCCAGACCAGCCCAAAGCCGCGCACAGGCTGGTAGAATCCCTCCGGCGGCGCGATGCTCGGATCGTCAATGGGGTCGCCCTCGTCCCATTCGTCGGAGAAGGCGCTCCACGCTCTCACGCCGCCGTCGTCGTAGATCACGTAGATGCGATCCTCCGCGCCCACCCAGAGCATCACGCCATGCTCGAAAGACTGCTGCGCGCCCGCCGAATAAAGCGGCGGGCTGGCCGGACACTCATCCGGGGCCGGCTCGAAGAACCACGTGTCGGGACAGGTCAGCGGGATGTTGAGGTAGGCCGAATCCGTTTTCCCTTCAGCGTCGTTGACGTACAGCATGAAATGTTCAAAATTGCGCCACATCTCCGGGATCGCGTAAGGCATCGATCCGTTTGGCTCCACCGGCCAGAAATTCCCGAATTGTCCCGTGGGCAATAGCCAGTACAGCGTCCCGCTGATCGCCCCCTGAGAGGTCCACGTCAGCAGAATCGTCTGGCCCGGATCGGCGATCTCTACGTCGGCGTAGAAGGCGGTAATGTGCGGGCCGGGCGGGTAGTCGCGCAACGCCAGGGGCAGGTAAACGCGGCGCTCCGGGTTGATGACGATCTTATGCCAAGCCATAGCGTTCTCTCCCGCAGCGGCGACGGTGACGGTGATGCCGTAAATGCCTGTGATAGGCCAGGTGTAGGACATCGTATCGGTTATGTCGGCAACGATGCGCGCGACGGTCGCCTGACCCGCCGCCTCCCACGTGAAGGTGAGCGGCAGCGGAGCGGTCAGCGGGGCGACAGAGGCGGTGAAGGTGTAGGGAACGTCGCTTTGGCCGACGCACGGCCCGGTGAGTGTTACCTCCAGCGACGAGAGCGCCGGCAGCGCGCTGGAGAGCGCGTCCATACGGCATGGCGCGGTAGACAGAGCAGGATGCGCCAGCGCTAGCATTCCGCCGATCAGTATGCCCGCAGCCAACAACACGGTCAAGAGTGTTCGCGTCTTCACATCGTTCTCCTTGTACAAAATATAGTCATAGGCGCGAAGGCGTACAACGAGTGTATGAACGTCGAGGCGAGAAAGAGGATGTAGCTTACCTTTATTCGTAACTATTCAGCCTTGAGGTGGGACGCACTTAGCTGAACCAAAAACGGCACTTTTTTGCGCTTCCTGCTGTCATTGCAGGCGTAAAAGTGCGTCCCACCTGAATAGTTACCTTTATTCTATCATAAATGAGGGCGATCCAACCTTGCAATTATGTTGCCATTGCATTTCGGTCTTGTTCTGAATTGAGGCTTTGCGCCTTTGGTAACGGCGCAAATTGCAAAATAGCACTTGTTATCCGTCCACAACCGGGCTATACTTGCTAACGAGTCAAACTTTCTGGTCGTCCAGCTACAAGATTAACGACAACTCAACTATTTCAAGGAGGTAAATGTGTTCAAGAAAGAAACCAAGTGTACGTTATCCCGCGCCGAAATCGAGCAAAAGGCCAACGAACTGCTCGGTCAGATGACGTTGAAGGAAAAGGTCTGGCTGCTCAACGGCAACTGGGATATGGTCGCCAATCAGATCAAGTATAACAACGCCTATAATCCCACGCCAATTGCGACCAACGGCGTCGAACGGCTCGGCGTGTCGCCGATCAAGTTCACCGACGGCCCGCGCGGCGTGGTAATGGGCGCATCGACGTGCTTCCCGGTGTCGATGGCGCGCGGGGCCAGTTTCGACCGGGCGCTGGAGGCGCGGATTGGCGAGGTCATCGGCAAGGAGGCGCGGGCGCAGGACGCCAATTACTTCGGCGGGGTCTGCGTCAACCTGCTCCGCCATCCGGCCTGGGGACGAGCGCAGGAGACCTACGGGGAGGACCCGTTCCTCGTGGGTGAGATGGGGCAAAAACTCGCGGAGGGCGTGCAGGAACACAACGTCATCGCCTGCGTCAAGCACTACGCCTTCAACAACATCGAAAACAGCCGCTTCTTCGTCGATGTGCAGGCCGACGACCGCACGATGCACGAAATCTACCTGGCGCACTTCAAGAAAATTGTCCAGGCGGGCGCGGCCTCGGTGATGGGGGCTTACAATCTTTTCAGAGGCGAGCAGGCCTGCGAAAGCCGCTTGCTGCTCACCGAAATTTTGCGCGAGGATTGGGGCTTCGAGGGCTTCACCATCTCGGACTTCATCTTTGGGGTGCGCAACGGCAAAAAGGCCATCGAAGCCGGGCTGGACGTGGAGATGCCGCTGCCCGTCCACTACCAGAAAAACCTGCTCAAGGCCGTGGAAGATGGCGAGGTCGCGGAGAGCGTCGTCGATCAGGCCGTTTTGCGGGTACTGCGGACGTTGCTGGTCTTCGAGCACACGCCCGATCCAATGCCGTATCCCAAGGAAGTGGTCGGCAGCCCGGAGCACGTCGCCCTGGCGCGCGAGGCCGCCGAAAAGTCGATGGCGCTGATCAAGAACGAAGGACCGGCGCTGCCGTTCGACAAGGGCGTGAAGCGGGTGCTCGTTCTGGGCAAACTGGCCGCTCAGGAGAACACGGGCGACTACGGTTCCAGCCGGGTCTATGCGCCTTACGTCATCACCGCGCTGGAAGGGCTGAAGAAGTATCTGGGCGCGGGCGTAGAAATCCTCCACTGCGATGAAACCCAGCTCGCCGAAGCGCAAAAGTTGGCCGGAGAGGTCGATTGTGTTGTCATCGTTGCCGGGAACGACTTCAACGACGAGGGAGAATACGTCTCGCCCGGTGGGATGCAGGAGATGCTCAAGCCCGTCATCAGCGGGTATCGAAATATGGGGCGGTTCGAGGAAGCAGCCCAGCTAGAGATGATGCAGAAATCGGCCCATGCCGGCGCGCAGAGTCCCGTGGGCCTAGCGCCCGGCGGCGACCGCCAAAATCTCTCGCTCAAAGCAGAGCAGCAGGCGCTCATTCAAGCGGTTGCCGGCATCAACCCGCGGACCGTGGTCTGCCTGGTGTGCGGCAGCATGATCATGATCGACGAGTGGGCGGAGAAAATCCCGGCGGTGCTCTATAGCTGGTACTCCGGCATGGAAGGCGGCGCGGCCCTGGCGCGTCTGTTGTTCGGCGACGTCAACCCGAGCGGCAAGCTGCCCTTCAGTATCCCCACCAGCGTCGAGCATCTGCCCTACTTCAGCAGCACGGACCCCACGATTACCTACGACTTGTATCACGGCTACACGTTGCTGGATAAAAAGGGCCTCAAACCGGCCTATCCCTTCGGCTTTGGGCTGAGCTATACCACCTACACCTACCGCAATGCGCGCGCCGCACTAAACGGCGAAGCAATCGAAGTCACGGTCGAGGTCTGCAATACCGGCGCGCGGGACGGCGAGGAAATCGTGCAGGTTTACGTGGGGATGGAAAACTCCCGCGTGGAGCGGCAAAAGAAGCTGCTGAAAGGCTTCGAAAAAGTCGCCATCCCGGCCGGCAAGACGGCGGCGGTCACAGTCACGATCCCGTTCGACGAACTGCGGTATTACGATGCAACGGCAAAGCAGTGGCAGTTGGAGCCGGGCGTGTACCGGGTGATGGTCGGGCCTAGCTCGGATGACGCGGCGCTGCTTGAAACCTCGCTAAAGGTCATATAAGTAGCCCCAGCCAACCACGAATGGTTAACGAATAAACGAATGGGCGCTTGCTCCATTCGTTTATTCGTTTCTGATTCGTGGCCGGCAAGTTTGAGACACCCCAAACCTGCCGATTGCGATTCTGGCGACTCTGGGTATACTTGGCCTGTATGAGCTTGTTCGAACACAGTCGCCAGGAACAAATACGCCGCGAAGCGCCGCTGGCCGCGCGGATGCGTCCGCGCACGTTGGACGAATTCGTGGGGCAGGAGCAGATCATCGGGCCGGGGCGCTTGCTGCGCCGCGCCATCGAAAGTGACCGCCTCTTCTCGTCCATCATCTTCTGGGGGCCGCCCGGCGTGGGCAAGACGACGCTGGCCGCCGTGATCGCCAACACCACGTCCGCGCACTTCGAGACGCTCAACGCGGTGCTGGCGGGCGTCGCCGACCTGCGCAAGCTGGTCACAGAGGCGAAGGATCGGCGGGGCATGTACGGCGTCCGCACGATCCTCACCATCGACGAAATCCACCGCTGGAACAAGGCGCAGCAGGATGGCCTGCTGCCCGTCGTCGAAGATGGTACCATCACCCTCATCGGGGCGACGACAGAAAACCCGTTCTTTTCCATCATCGCGCCGCTCCTCAGCCGCTCGCGCATCTTCCGCTTCGAGACGTTGACCGAAACGCAGATCGAGGCTTTGCTGCAGCAGGCGCTCGAAGACGAGGAACGCGGTTACGGCAAGCGCACCATCGTCGCCGATGACGCGGCGCTGCATCATCTGGCTGACCTCTCCGATGGCGATGTGCGCACCGCGCTCAACGCGCTGGAACTGGCCGTGGAATCCACCCCACCCGACGCGGATGGCGTGCAGCGCATCACCCTGGCCGTGGCCGAGGAGTCCATCCAACGCCGCGCGATGCAGTACGACAAATCGGGCGACGAGCACTACAACACCATCAGCGCCTTCATCAAGTCCATCCGCGGCTCCGATCCCGACGCGGCGCTTTACTATCTGGCGAAGATGGTCGCGGCGGGCGAAGACCCGCGCTTCATCTTCCGGCGGCTGCTGATTGCGTCGGCGGAGGATGTGGGGCTGGCGTCTCCGATGGCGATTGCTGTAGTGATGGCCTGCGCGCAGGCGTTCGAGTGGGTGGGGATGCCGGAAGGCCAGTATCACCTGGCCGAAGCTACGCTCTACCTGGCAACGTCGCACAAATCGAACAGCGCCGGCGCGTATTGGGAGGCGCTGAAATATCTCGAGGAACACGGCTACACGCCGCCGCCCGCCTATCTACGGGATCAGAAAACCATGCTCAGAGACGAACGGGGCAACATCCCGGCCTACAAATATCCGCACGACTATCCTGATGGATGGGTAGCACAGCGCTATCTGCCCGACAATGTTCCCGGCGGCTGGTACCGCCCGAAGGGGTACGGCTTCGAACAACGCATCGTGGAATTCCTGAGCAGACGAAAGCAGACCAAATAAGCGACATTGGAGCACGTATGAAAGATCCGATCACCGCACGCGCCGCACAAATGTTGGCGCAAGCAACCCACATCCTGGTCCCATTGGAGGACCTCTACAACGCGCTGGAAGACGAAGGGCTGATGGCCTGGATCGATCCGGAGATGTTCGAATATCTTATGACGACCGATGAGACATTTGCCGTCATCAAGGGCCTGGGGGCATTGGAGATGCTCACCCCTTTGCTGCGAGCTGAGCTAGAGATGCAGGGGTTTTGGAGTGGCCCGCTGGTGATGTTGCGCCAGTGGATGGCTTTCCCATCACTGATCCTGGAAGACCTGCTCACGCATCTCCGCGATATGAGCAGTGCTTTGGAGACGGCGTGGCAGACGCGCTCTCCGGATGACCCTTTTACGGAAGCGGAATTGCTCAACATGCTGTTGATGAGCGATATGTTAGCGCGCGAGATCAGCGGCGCGCTGCATATGTATGTGGAGTCTGAAGAAACCGATGCACAGGATCTACGCTCCAGTAACGGTGCGGCAAACCGGCGCGATGCCGTTTGAAAAAATCCGCCCCAGACACGAGCACAGCGCGCGGGCGGCGCGATTGATCATAGCGGCGCGACTGATCGTGACCGTGCTATTGCTACTGTGTGCGTGCGCGGGGCCACGATCCAATCCCCTAAAGCGGATTCAGGCCACGGGGACTTTGCGCGTGGCGCTGGACCCCTCCTTCCCACCCTTCGAGTCTGTGGATGGTACGGGCCAGGTAGCCGGATTGGATATTGACCTCGCGCGGGCCATCGCTGCGCGGCTCGGCGTAGAGGCGCACTTCGTCACCACCGGCTACGACGCGCTCTACGATGCGCTCACCGTGGGCCGCGCCGATGTCATCATCTCCGCACTGTACCCCGATCCCGATCGCATACAGACGTTCACCTTCAGCCCCAGCTACTTCAACGCAGGCGAGGTGCTCGTTGTCCGGGAAGATTCGCCCATCACCGGCGTGTCCGATCTGGCAGGCAAACAGGTCGCGCTGGTCTTCGGCACAGAGGCGCACATGATCGCACTGCAATGGGAAAAGACCATGCCCACGCCTCCCATCTTGATAACCGGCGACGCCCCAGAGACCATCACCTCCGTGCTCGCAGCCGAGATCGTGGATGCCGTCATCCTCGACAACGTGACCGCGCAAATGGCATTGGTCGACACGCCGGGCCTGCGCGTACTGCCCACCCCCATCACCGACGAGCCCTACACCATCGCTGCGCGCAAGGAAGATGCCAAACTCGTCGAAGCTATCAGCGGCATCCTGGAGGAAATGCAGGCCAACGGCGAGCTGGAAGCATTGATCCGGCGCTGGATGCAGTAAAAGTACTAAGCGACCAGCGATCAGCAGTCAGCTTTTTGACCGCTGGCTGAATGCTGACCGCTAATAGTTGATTGCTGCTTCTATTGACAATCACCCTTGCCCGTGTACAATGCCTGCTGTTTGGTTAGCAAGGAGGTAACTATTCAGCCTTGAGGTGGGGCGCACTTAGCTGAACCCAAAACGGCAATTTTTGCGCTTCCTATTGTCATTGCAGGCGTAAAAGTGCGCCCCACCTGAATAGTTACGCAAGGAGTACCGATCGCATCTGTTGAATCCGTTGACGTGAAGGAGAGGCATGGCCAGGGTATACGTTTCCGATCACCCGCTGGTAAAGCACAAATTGACCCATCTGCGCAATAAAGATACCGATTCCAAGAAGTTTCGCGAGTTGATCCGTGAGATCACGCTCCTGTTAGCCTATGAAGCCACACGGGATCTCGAAATCGCGTCTACTGAAGTCGAGACCCCGCTGACCACCACAACGGGCTATAAACTCAAAGAACCAATCGGCTTGATTCCCATTCTGCGCTCCGGCCTGGGAATGGTGGAAGGCATCTGGGAGATGATCCCGGCGGCGGAAGTCTGGCACATTGGCCTCTTCCGTGACGAGCAAACACTGCGCCCCGTGGCTTATTACAACCGGCTGCCGATTCATCCCACGGTGTCAGTGTGCCTGATTCTGGATCCAATGCTGGCAACCGGCGGGTCGGCGGTGAAGACGGTGGAGATTTTGAAGACATGGGGTGCGCGTCGCATCAAGTTCATGGGGCTGATTGCCGCCCCGGAAGGCATTAAGGCGCTTTCCACGCAGCATCCGGACGTCGATATTTACGTCGCTGCGGTGGACGAGCGTCTGAACGAGATCGGCTACATCGTGCCAGGATTAGGAGATGCCGGAGATCGCCAGTTTGGTACGGGTTAAGGAACGGCCGTGAACTATGCGGGTCAGTACGCGCTGATTGTGCTGGTGGGTTTTGGCCTGGCGCTGCTTGCCACACCGTTGGGTGGGCGGCTCGGTCGACGCTGGCGCGTGGTCGCCCTCCCAGACGGGAGACGACAGCATAGCGGCGCGGTCTCCAAGCTCGGCGGTCTGGGGCTTGCGGTGGGATTTTTCGGCGCGCTACTCTTCTCGCGGTACAACGCCATCCCCACCGCCGATCCCAACGAAACCCGCCGTCTCTGGGGATTGATCGGCGGTGCGGTGGTGATGTTCATCGTGGGCCTGCTCGATGACCGCTACGATCTGCCACCCTGGGCACAGTACGGCGGCTACGCGTTGGCTGCCGTGATTGCCATCGGTACGCTCATCATCCTGGAGCGTTTCAACAACCCATTGACCAACGACTTGGTCGTTCTGCCTGCACTGTTGTACATCCCCCTCACGCTGTTTTGGATGACCGGGATGATCGTCACCGTGAACTGGATGGATGGGCTGGATGGACTGGTGGCAGGCATCGCCGTGATTCTGGCGGCGGTGTTAAGTATCCACATGTTCCGTTCCGAACAGTATAGCGTGATTCCGCAGGCGTTGGCATTGTTGGGCGCATCTTTGGGGTTTTTGGTCTATAACATCGCTCCGGCGCGCGTTTTTATGGGGAGCAACGGCGCGTTTATGGTGGGGTATCTGCTCGGCGCGCTTGGTCTGATCGCTGGCGGACGCGTGGCGACGGTGCTGCTGGTGATGGGTATCCCTATCGTCGATGTGGCATGGACGATCCTGGATCGCTGGCGACACGGGACGAGTCCTTTTCGTGGGGATCGTCGGCATCTCCATTTCCGTTTGCAGGACGCCGGATATTCGACCCGTGTCATCGTCTCTGGCTACTGGGTGTTTTGTGCAATCGCCGGAGCGTTAGGACTGACCCTGGCCTCGCGTCTGTATAAACTGGTCGCCCTGGCGCTGCTCGGAGGGTTAACGTTGGCCTTATTGCTGTATCTCAGTCGAAAGGATGTGGTATGATCCGCTTACGCTGGATCCTGCTCATCGTTCTGGTCGCCATTGTGTTAGCGGCCTGCGCTACCACGGAGCCATCTCCTTCCCCATCTCCGACAGCCACCCTACCCTCGCCAACGGCAACACCATCCGTAACGGCTGTCCCCACCTGGACGCCGGAACCCACGCCGCATCCACAACAACTTGTGGTGTGCGCCACTGAGCCAACCTACGCCAGTCCGTTCATGCCCTCGCAATCTGGCTACGATCTGCTGGCGCTGTTCTACGAGGAGCCATTGGAGCGTGTGGGGCATCGCTGGGAAGCGCGGCTGGTAGAGCGCGTGCCCTCTGTGGCAGCCGGCGACGTGATCGCCCGCACGGTTCCCGTTCCGCCCGGCGCCCGCTACGTCGATACCTCGGGTGCGATCCAGACCAACGAAAGCGAAGAGACGCTGCTTCTGCCGCAACTCGTGGTCACCTTTACCCTCAAAACCGATGTGAAGTGGTCCGATGGGACGCTGATGACCACAGATGACGTCATCCTGGGGTACTATCTGGCGCAAGCGCCGGAGACCTACGGGCGCTGGCGGGATCTGGTCGAACGCACGGCGAGCTTTGTTGCCGTAAACCGGCACATCGCGCGCTGGGAAGGGATTCCCGGTTATCTCAGCACCGACTATCCCGGGTTCCTCTTTCCGCCCCAGCCGGCCCACCGTTGGAAAGACAAAAGCCTGACGCAAGTCCTGGAGGATCGCACGCCACCTGCCACCGGCCCGTTCCGCATCGTCGCCTGGGAGGCCGGGCGCGAGGTACGGCTGGAACCCAATCCCTACTACAGCGGCACACCACCCACGCTGGAAACCGTCACCTTCCGCTTCCCCACACTGAATCCCGGCGCGTGGGGAGAATTGCTGCTCGCCGGGCAATGCGACGTGCTCCTACCCGATCCGGTGATGTCGACCGATTGGCAGACCTGGATGTACTTTCTTGGGCGGGGCGAGGCCATGATTTGGGCCGATGTTGCCCCGGTGGTGATACGGCTCGACTTCAACCTGCAGCCGGCGGATGAACGGAAGTTGCCGCTGCAGGACCCACGAGTCCGCCAGGCCTTAGTCCAGTGTATCGACCGCACGGCGTTGAGCGAGGCGCTTTCTGGGGAGGCATTCGTGCCCGCGAGTGGCTTCATTCCACCGGGGCATCCGGCCTATGATCCCGGCGTCGCGGTGCTGACGGCCTATGATCCCCTCGCAGCGCAGGCAATATTGGATGAGGCTGGCTGGCGCGACGAGGACGGCGACAGCATCCGCGAGGCGCATGAGGTGGAGGGGTTCACCGATGGCGCACCGTTGAGCCTGACGCTGCATCTGGCGCCGCAGTATTCCGTCACCGCGGCGCACATAGCGGCCAATTTGGAGGCGTGCGGCATTGGTATGCAGTCTAAACCAACGGAGCCGCAGCTCTTCTACGCCAACGACGCCGTCAGCCCGCTGTTTGGGCGCACCTATGAGATGGCGTTGTTCGGCTGGCGCGCCGAACTGCCACAACTGTGCGGTGGCTGGCTCTCTACGCGGATTCCCACCGAGGACAATGGCTGGATCGGCGAAAACTTCAGTGGTTATGTCTCTGAGGCATACGACGCAGCCTGCCAGCGCGCGCTGACGGCCATCGACATCGACGAACAGGACAAGGCGCTCCAGGAAGCCGATGCCCTGCTGCTCCAAGACTTGCCCACCGTCTTCCTGACCTGGCGCCCCTTCTGGTTCATCGCGCGGCCACAGGTGCGCGGTCTACGCCCTGATGGCACTGCGTACAGCACGCTCTGGAACAGCGAGGAGCTTTACATCGCGGTGGAGGAGTAAGACATAGTCCTCCACCGCTTTCTGCTATGACTCCCTCTTGAAAAGCGTCAACGGCGTCGCCGCAGGCAAAACTCAGTCATCGCGCCGCTGACCAATCCCACCGCAATCAGTCCTAACAAAGCTACGTTAAACGCACGCGAAATCTCCACGCCCATTGGGGTGACGCTGGTAGGGGCGGGGGTATTCTGGGCCATCAGGAAGTGTGAGAAACCTGGCGTTGTGGCTTCCACGTAGGTATACCGGCCTGCCACGCCGGTGGCCGCGTTGAGGTCCAGACGTTCCCATTGCGACGTGACGTAGCGGAAGAGCCGAGGATTGTCAAGACCGTTCATGTCCGCCGCACTTGCCCACAGGCGCACAGTCGCACTGACGTTGTGTTGGGCCGTGATTTCGACGCAGCGGCGGGCATAAGCCGGGGAAACCGCGCCGGTAGCGGTGCAGTATTCCCCAAAACCCGGCACCCGCACGGTTACGGTAACTTGTCCCAGGTTATTGGGAGTGCTGATTTCAACACCTCGATAACGGGCGACACCATATACATCGGCCATATCCAGAAATGTCGCGTGGTTGTTGTTGACTGTGCGTGTCTGGCGTAACGTGCCTTGATTATCCACCACTTCTCGCACGGCAAGTGAGACGCCATCTGGGATGATAAGAGTTGCACCAGGTTCGACGGTTAGCCGGTTACACTGCGCATCGACATCCAGTGTGACGGCGGTGCCGCTTGTGATGGTAACAGCATCGTCGGCAACGGGAACGGCGCTCCCTGTCCACGTGTTATCGGCGCCCCAAGCGCCGCTGGCGACCGAGGCGCGATACGCGCCCGTTACCGGTACCCCGTCCCATCCGGCCAACCGAGCCGCCATCCACCAAAAAGCGTGACCCTTCAGTACGCAGAACAGTTGGGCCCGTGGATAATCACCTGGTTCAGCATCATCAGAATGCACACATTGTTCAGGAAGGTAAGTGCAGTAAGCCGGATATTCTGTACAAAAAGCATCGCACCAAGTGCATTTACCCATCTCGGTATTGTCATAGGGTCCACCCCCGAGCGGATCATAGGTTTCGATGTCGGCGAAATCGAACAGAACCATGTTGTGGTCTTGGGCATATTGCCGGATCATATTGTTGTTACGCTCGAGTGTTTCGCTGCCGCCATCGGTATGACCGGTCATCAGAACAAAGCGCATATTTTCGGCAGTGTCCCAATCCTTCATGAGGTCAAGATATGTCTGAATTTGCGCTTCGGAATACACTGAGGCCTGACCACACCATGCCCACATAGAAGCATCAAAAAAGCCGGTGTTGGAAACAGCCTCGGTTCTTGTGATCCCATTTTGGGTCTCCCAATAATCGTCCGGCTCAATGTACTGCTCAGGAGGATTGCCGTCGTAGACGCAAAGCGTATCGTCAGCACAATTGGGCAATGACACAGGAGGTTCTTCTCCGGCCTCTTCAGCCGAGGTGGCATACATAGAGTTCGCAAGTGCCAGATCGCTCAGGCACTGCGTGACTTGCGAGCCATGCGAAGTGTGCGCGTAGTGGATGATCAGAGTCCGTGCCTGGGCAACCCAGTAATCGGGAATCTGATCCAGATGAGTAGACGTGTGATCAATGATAATAGGCGTTTCGCCCATCTCCGTTGGCGCGGATGGCGCCGCAACTCTGTCGGCCAGCACGCTTTGACTCAAGAGTAACAATAGACCAATCATACTGAGGATTTTCACTGTCTTCATTGTACTTTCGCTTCCGTTAGTCCGGTTAGCCGCAGTAGCCGGCTTTGCCCGCCTCACAACCCGGCCAACTCCGTTATGATGCTCTCCACCGACCTGACTTTACCATACGAGCCATTGAGAGCCGCCAGGAACGCCGCCTGCACATCCAACGCTGAAACGACCCTGTCGCCGAATTTCAGGTTGCGAGTTGCGCACGCATCATGCGCGATGAGACATTCGTAGCCATAATCGGCTGCCGCTCTGGTTGTAGCGTCCACGCACATATGCGTCTGCATCCCGGCGACCACCACCTGTTGCACGTTTACCCGTTGCAAATGCTGCAGCAAGTCCGTCTCTCTGAAGCTGTTGGGGAAATGCTTTTGGATGATCGTCTCGCCATCGATGGGACTGACGCTTTGATGAATCTCAGCACCTGTGGTATCCGGCAAGAAAAAAGTCGCACCTGGGTGGGTAGCGATGTGCTGAATATGAGATGCAGCCACTTCGGATATCCCAGCTTGTAGACTCGATTCAGCAAGAAAATCAGCCCGACGATTCTCTCTACGGACCTCGCCAGGGTGACCCTGGCGGAGAGTGTGTCCCCACGATGCGCACACAGCCCGATGAGGTCGATGTCCCAAATTTATCCCTCCCATTCGATCCAGATCAAGCCTTCCGGTCTGGTTTCAGTGACGATACAGACTGTGTTACCCATCGGCTGCTTCAAAACGAAATCGGAATCGGCATTCGCCAGCACCAGAGGCAGCATACAGCGATACAGGCCGCCGTGCCCCACCAACACGATGTTGGCAGCAGATTGTCCGTATTCCGCGACCAAGCTCTCGATAAAAGGAACGAAGCGGTCGCGGATTTCGATAAAACTTTCTCCGCCCTCGATGCGTCGCTCCCAATCCTTGTCCTGGACCCAGGCCTCGAACACCGCAAAATGCAATTGCCACGCGGCCTCGTCCGCCCGGCCTTCCAGGATGCCGCAATCATACTCCCGTAGGGCATCAGTGATCTCATAAGGCACACCGAGTGCGTCAGCCAGAATCTCCGCCGTCTGCACAGCGCGCATTATCGGGCTGGTAAACAGCCGTGTAACACCAACTCCTTCAAGTTTTCGCGCCAGCGCCGCGGCTTGCTCTCTGCCCTTAGCCGTGAGCGGATGTCTGAATCCGCGGTTCGAGTGTTCCCGTAGGAGATTGGCCTCGCTCTCGCCGTGCCGTGTGAAGTAGATTTTCATGGATTACCAAATCCCTGGCAGTAACCGGTAGCGCGTCTGCCGTGCATACGCTTGATAACCGGGCAGTTCATTCTGAAGCGTCTTGTCTTCCAGCGCGGTGCGAATGACGAACAGCAGCGCGCCGATACCACCTGGAATCAGCGCCCACCACGAGCCGAGCATCAGCGGCGCGGCGACGTGATGCAGAATTCCGCCGACGTAACCCGGATGCCGCACAAAGCGGTACGGCCCGCCGGTCTCCACCGCGTGCCCGCGATCGCCCTGGATGCGGATCACCCCGGAGAAGAACTTGTTCGCCGCCATCGCCCAATCCGACAACGCGATGCCGCCGACCATCACCAGCAGCGCCACGATTTGCACCACAGGCGGGAATGTCCCACTCCACCCCTTGCCGTGATCGAATCCGGCGACGATGTATACCACAAGCGGCGCCAACAAGGCTGCGACGCTGGCGAGGACGATGTCCCAGCCTTTACTTCCTTCCTGAGGTTTGGAGCGCTCCGAGAGCAAATCGGGCGGCAGGATCAGGGTCAGAATCACCTGGTTGATGGTGTAGATGCCCAGGTAGATCCAAGCCATACCCCAGCACCAATCGCCAGACGTGACGAACAAGGCAAGGCTGAGGAACACTGCGTACACGACGCTCTTGAAAATCCAACGGACGACGCCGCGGGTAATAGAGGACGGTGCGCCGCCTGGTTGCCAATGCGGAAGGACGCGTTTGCGCCAAATCTTATAGGGCATGTGATGTTCCTTGAAAGACCGGCTTGTAACCGGATCAATTTGTGCAATGATATGGCTCAGATTACAGGTTGTTTTCCCACTCGGCAAGGATAGCTTCGTGGGCGGCGATGGTGGCGTCCAGTCTTTTGTTTTCCAGGACCCCACGCCCGCCCCAATTGTCGCCCTGGCACGCATAGGCGTCCTTGAGAAACTGTCGTATATCCTCCGGCGTAAAGGTGGGATCGGAGCGCCGACGTTCCTCAAGATACGCGTAGACCGCCTCAAACGTCTGCCGGTAAATTAGCCTGGGGAACTCGTCGCTGTCGTATACGGGCGCAGTCACAGGTTAGACTCCTTGCTTGCGCGCGGCCCGCGCCAAAAAACGCGCAGTATCGACGATAAAGCGTTCATGTTCGCCTTCGCCGACCGCCTCTACGGCGTCCCAGGCTGTCACGCGGAAGCGCACGCGCGGCAGCGTCACTTCAGTCACCTCGGCGCGAATGCGGACGGCCATTCCGACCGGTGTGGCAGCCAGGTGGCGGATGTCGATGCCTGTGCCCACCGAGCTTTGGCCCGGTTCCAGATAAGGCGTGAGCATCGTCTGCGCCGTGTTCTCCATCAGTGCAATGAGATGCGGCGTACTCAACACCGGAACCAGACCGCTGCCATAGACGGCGGCCGTGTCAGTTTCCGCAACGATGTGCGTGATTTCGTTCGTCAATCCGGGTTCGATGGGCATACAGGCTCCTGAGAATCAGCAAATGAAGAATCGGCGAACGAGCAAATTGAAGTCCGATTCCCCAATCACCAGTTACCAATCACCGTGCCAGAATGGGGACGATGAAGCCGAACAAGCACCAGACATCCAGGGCAGCCAGCGCGAGGAGTAGCCCGGCGCCGAGAAGGCCGCGCCAACGTTGCGGAACGAAGGCCGCGACCGGCAACGCGATCATGGCCGCGCTGAACAACGCCATCGACCAGAGCGGCAAGTCGCCGGCCAAAAGGCCCACGATCCCCACCACGACTAGAGCGAGCAGCATACACAGCGCCGTGACCACGGCTAACTGGCGATCGAGAAGTTGCTCAAGTCCGGCGGCAGCGACCAATCCAACGAGTGGCAAAGCTGTAAAGAGGTAGCGACCCTGGTGCTGCACGAACGTGAGATTGTAGCCCACGAACAGCGCAACCGTGATCAACGCGGATGCGCCGAGCAGGAGCAAGCCGTCGCGCTGCCGGGTTTTCAGGCCGGTGCGCAGGCCGCCGGCGCGCAATTCCGCCGCCAGACGCCACACTGCGCCCCAGACGGCCAAACCGGAGAAGATTGCAAGCCCCAGGTAAATGCGCGCATCCAAAACCACACCCATCCAGCCAAACTGCCCCCAGAACGAACGGAATGTCGTGCGAAATGCGCCGGTCAGGAAGGGGAACAGGCCATCGCGGGCGATCCAATCCATCGTGCGCGGCTGCCCGGTCACGACCGCGTCGTGGTGGATCAGGCCCATCACGTCCGGCCAACCGTAGACAACACTGTTACGCGCCCACCACAACGCCCCCAACGCCAGCGCCAGCCCGAGGGTGATGAGCACTTCGCGCGCGTTCCATCGTAACGATTGTCCCGTGCGCCGGGCGCGCAGCGCAATTGCCAGTACTCCCAACACCACCGCACCGTATACCGTCGATTTCGTGAGCAATAAAAGGCCCAGCACACCGCCCAACACCCAGGGCGACGTCTTGCCGCGCAAGTAGCGCAGCGCCAACCACAGCCACAACCACAACAGCGCGAGCGTGAGCGCATCGTTGTTGATTGCGGCCATCATCGCCACGAACTGCGGAATGAAGGCGACGATGCCGCCGCCCAACCAGGCCAGGCCGGGTCGCTCCGGCCAGAATTCCCGCAAGATCGCCATCAGCATCGCGATGCCGACCGCACCCAATAGCAGCGAGAACAGCCGGAGGGGAATCACTGCGCCGCCGCCGAGCCAATAAACCAGCGTCGCCAGGAGGTAATAGAGCGGTGGTTGGTGATCTTCGTATTCCAACGAGGCCACCGAAAGCTCCGGCGGAAACCCTTCCGCAGTCAGGCGCGAGAGATAGGCTTGATCGTAGTCACCTGGCGCCATCACCGGGAAGCCGCGTCCCTCGGCCAATGAGCGAATGTAGTTGTAGTGTGCGGGTTCATCGGGCGCTTGCCAAATGGGCGTGTACGCCGCATATAATGTCCCAACGACCAGAAAAACCAACACAATCGCTACAGCGGGCCAATGCCTGGCCGCCTGCCCCTTGCCTCCTGCCCCTTGCCCCCTGCCCCTTGCTTCTTGCATCCTGCCCCTTGCCTCCTGCCCCTTGCCCCTTGCCCCTTTACCGGTACTCCAGACGGACGCCCTTGATGCGTTCCAGCACTTTCTGTGCGACGAAGATCAGCGCGAAGAAAGGTAAATCGATCAACAATGTGCAACCACCGAGTAACACCACCCAGCGCACCGCGACGGTGAGAAACTGCCCCAGCCCATCCAACAACAGCGCCCCACCGCCAAACAGCAACACAAGAAATGCCAAAATCACGGCCACGAAACCGATAAAGGGCCAGGCGTGAATATCGGAGCGGCTCGGCAGCATCGTGTTGCCGATGGCGAAGACCAAATAGGCCCAAATCCACACATCTGGCGCCTGGAACGCCGCAGCGAGGCCCCGCAAGGCAGCCAGCCAGTCCTGCGCTACTAGCGCCGCAATAACCTCCGGCGCGCCGAAGACCTTGTACCCCAACGCGACGACGGCCAATCCACCGCACAATAAAGGCGCAGCGCCTATGAAACTGGCGCGGATGAAGTCGGTTTGCTGTACCGGCACGAAGCCCAATTGAATGCGTTTGCCCACCCGCCTCGGGAGGATGTTGATGCGGCCAATCTTCACCCCGACGATGGCTGCCGACAGCGCGTGGCTTAACTCGTGCAGCACTACGCCCGGAAACAAAATAATGGCGTATAGCCAGATCGCGATTTCCTCGTCATTGCTAATGAGATACATCACACCCTGAAGATGACGATGCAGCCAGCGGTCGGCCCAGAGCAATAGCCCCAGGACGACGAACAGTTCAGCCAGCAATAGCAGCACCGGAGTCAGGATATCCACAGTTTTCCCAGCGTAGCCTGATAGTCAAGTAGTCAGGGAGTCGCAACAATTTTCCATCGTTATCCCAACCATTATCCCAAATGATACCATAGATGGGCGAGTAAGCGAATCGGCGAATCAGCGAATCGGCGAATCAGCGAATTGGCGGATCAGCGAATCGGCGAATCGGCGAATAAAGGAGCAACGCCTACATCTCCAACTTGAACATTTCCACTTTTCGATTATCCTTCAGACATCTCGGAAACAGGAAACGCACAGCTATGAGCTATGAAATCACCACGCCCATCTTCGCAGGACCGCTGGAATTGCTGTTACACCTCATCGAGAAGAATGAGCTGGACATCACGAAGGTTGCTTTGGCAGAAGTGACCGACGAATTTCTGGCGCAGGTGAATGTGTTGCGCGAGAAGATGCAGATCGAGGTCATAGCAGATTTCCTGGCCGTCGCCGCGCGCCTCCTGTGGATCAAGTCGCGGGCGTTGCTGCCCAAACCGCCGGAATCGGCGCGGCTGGCACGGGATGAAGAGGACGTCGGCGATGAACTGATACGCCAACTGCGCGCCTACCGGCAGTACAAGGAAGCAGCCCAGTGGCTCCGCGAGCGCGACCAGGCCGGCTTACGCGCTTACGTCCACGTCGGGACGCTACCGCGCCCCCAGCATTTTACCCTCGACCTGTCGGGGGTGACGCCCGCGGACTTGCGCGCGGCAGCCCAGGCCGTGCTGTTCCATGCCGAGGGTCCACTGCCTCAAGAAGCGATCCAACGCCCACGCATCTCCGTAGTCCAACAGATTCGCCTGATCCGCGAGCGCCTGATCCGTTGGGCTAAATCTTCCACCCGCGCCGTGACCGTGACTTACCGCACACTCCTGAGTCAGCGGCCTACGCGCGTCGAGGCTGTCGTCACCTTGCAGGCGATTTTGGAACTCATCAAACAACGCGCAGTGCAGGCACAACAGGCGCAGCCCTTTGGCGACATTGTCATCGAGGCCCTGGTGCCGCCGGAACAGATTCCTGAGCCGTCCACATCGGCGGAATAAAAGCGCCCGTTGGCCGGTTCGACGGGACGCGCGTTTTTTCGCTGCAAATTTCCATCAGGGCGCTCTTGTGATGGAAAACGTGGCCAACACAATTTGGTTGTCTGGTGTGGCGCCCGTTCCACGTGTAGGAAGCCGGTCGCCGGTCTCCCAGATGTAGAGACCTGTGATCAGCCTGTACATTCCGGGGACGGCGTCTGCCGGAACGGTGAGCGCGTAGTCGTCGGCGATGATCTCTCCTGGAATCCAGCACGTCGTCGGTGCGCGACCTTGCTGAGGCATATTGTCCTGTTGTGCAACGGAACTACCGTCCGGTCCGAGCAGGTGGGTGAAGACGGTGTAGGGTTGCGTCATCTGGGCGCGTGTTTGCCAGTAGAGCGTCAGGTGTAGCGTGGATCCCGGCTCGATGGATTCAGGCTCCACTCTGTATCCCTGGAGGGTGATCGCATCTCCCAATTCAGCAGTGCTGGGATGGGCCTGGGCGTCGAGGCTGAAGGTGCGTTCGCGTGCCGGTGGATCGGTCACACCGGTGGTGACGACGCGCAGGAAGGCGTTGAACACGAGCAGGTGCAGCGCCAGCAACCCCAACAGCAGCGCCCCATGCCAGCGTTTGGACGCAAGACGTGAAAGCCCGTATACTGCGGCGACAACGGCGAAGGGTGTGAGGAAGAGCCACACACGCGCCACTTCGCCCTGCGCTGTCCCGGAGAGATCGAGCAGTAGCAGTCCAAGAATAAAACCCAGGGGCAACGCGCCGGTATCCTGTTTGCGCCAGACATCGCGCACCGCAAACCCTGCGCCGAGCGCAACCCCAATTGCCAGCGGCGCGCCGAGGAACGCGAAGAAATCGTAGAGATGGAAGAACACCCACGTCCAATAATCCCGTTCCAGACCCAGGTGATAAGCCATCGAGACGCGCCAGATGTCCAGGAAGCCGTTCCCAAAAATCACCTGGTAGATGAGCCACGGTGTTGCCAATCCGGCGAAGAAAACCAGCGCGGCGCCCGTTAAATGCATCCAGCGGCGGCGCTCAGGATGGGGCGCTATCCACAACAGGGCGCTCAGTCCTAGCGGCGCAAGCAACGTCAATGGGCCGAAGCTGAGAAAGGTGGCGAAAGACAACAGCAGCCCGCTGAATAACAGCCAAATGTAATGCGCAAAATGTAATTTGCGATTCGCCATACCTCGCCAGAAGCAGTACCACGCGGCGCAGGTGAGCAAAGGGTAGAACTGATCCCAGCGGGCGGACCAGAGCGCGAAAGAAGGCACAAGCGGATAGGCAATCACGGCCCACAGCGCGGCTCGCTCTCCAACCGTGCGGCGCGCCAATCCATACAGCGGGAAGACGATCAGTCCGACGAGTACAGGGAGCGCCATCTGCAACAGGGCGGCAGCAATCGTCCCGTTAGAGAGACGCATCAACGCGAAATCCTGGCATTGGTACAGCCGCAGCGCCAATCCCAACGGGGCGCTGGCGCTCGGTGTGGCTTCGAGCAGCCGCCGCGCGCCGTAGAACAGCAAGGGCAATCCCGGTGGATAGCGTTGCGGATGGATGGGGAAGGACGGCATCAATTCGGGATAACGGCGCAAGAAGTCGGCGGGGTTGGCGATGGCGCTGCCGACGCTGAAGACGCCGCTTGCCCCTGCTGACACGGTGCGGTAGAACAGCGGGCGTAGGATGTCAGGCGATTCCGGGAAGAGCAGTGCGGCCTGGATGAGGGGGACCGCCAGGGCGATGAAGAGGAGGAAGAGCGTGAGCGAGTGGGGAGTAGAGGAGTGGGGATGCTGGAGTTTGTGAGACCAGAATAAGGTGAGGGCGACATAGACAATGATGATAGCGAGGGGGAGGAGTTGACGCCACGGATGCCCGGGGATGGCGTAGGCCCAGCGCCACGCCTTCGGCCCGCGCAGATAGGGCGTGATGTTCAGTGCGAACACCAACAGATAGAGGAGCGTCAGCAAGCTGCCAATCCATATCGACCAGTGCTTCGTTCGAGGCGTCAAAGGTTACTCCAACGTCAAGTGCGTCCCACCTGAATAGTTACCCCCAGGATAAGTCCATGGCGCCGGGATGCTGTCGTGCTGGCTCACTAACTGCCCATCTGCGTTGAAAACGTGCACAAACACGTCGAGATACTGCGCAATCGGCGCAGACGCGCGCCAGTGGAGGTACAAGCCCGCACGATGCCCGCGTCCCGGTGGTTGATCGGCGCTCTGGTACAGCTCATAACTGGTCGTTGCAAAAGCGCCCAGAAACCCATCGACCAAGTAGCTTTCACTGGTACGCCAGTAGCTCAGGAACATCTGCCGCCAATGCGTGAAAAAGACTCTGGGCTGCGCGCGAATCACTTCCAACATCCCGATGTCCATCGGAACCTCGCGCCAGGCGTAGATGTAATCGGAGGAACCGCGCAAGTGGAACCACAGATTGTGCAAAAGTCCCACCAGCAGCCCGCCCCAGAAAGCTGCCGCGCGCTGTCGCTTTTCACTCAACAGCAACGGAAACGCACAGAGGGTCAAGCCGGAAGCCAGCATGTCGGTCGAATCCAGGTTGGCGAAAAACAGGTAGAAGGCCATGCGCGCCTGCAAAAGCTCGGTCAAGATTGCCAGCCGCCACCGATCCGTCATCCGGCGCACCAACCAGTACGCGCCAAGCAATCCCAAGAATCCGCCAAAGATGGAGAGCGCAAACGCGGTACGCAACACGTCGATGCCCAACTCATGGCCCAGGCGCAGTAACAGTGGATACCCCAGAGGATAAAGGCTATGCGCCCAGTCGGGATGAGCCAGGTTGGTAAAATCGAGACGCGCGGCGCGCCAACCCATCCGAAGAAATCGGGGTAGCGCACGGCGATCTGGCTCCACACCCGCTGGATTAGTACAGCGACAAAAGTCAGTGCGATGAACCACGGTGCGATGGCCTGCGCATAACGCGGCCAATCCGCAACTAATCTGTCACGGGGTCGCACATTCTGGCCCAGGACGGCGTCTGTTCGAACGGTCAAATCCGCCGACATTTACATTCTTGCGGCGACTGCCTCGGCCACGTCCAACGTGCCGGCGCTGCCACCCATATCGTAGGTGCGGACGTTGCCTTCTTCGATGACGGCGGCGATAGCCCGTTCGAGAGCGGCGGCTTTGTCCGCCTCGCCGAGCCAATCGAGCATCAATTTGACGGACAGCAGCATCGCAATGGGATTGACTTTGTACTGCCCGGCGTACTTGGGCGCGGAACCGTGCGTCGGCTCGAAGACGGCGAACCCGTCGCCCAGGTTGCCGCTCGCCGCGAACCCCAGTCCGCCCACCAGTTGCGCCGCCAGGTCGGAGAGGATGTCGCCGAACATGTTGCTGGAGACCATCACGCCGTAATCCTGCGGGTTTTTCACCAGCCACATCATCTGGGCGTCGAT
>MTKY01052038.1_pt1 | contig 26385 bp, 26 predicted proteins | sample 1042731 | NCBI WGS metagenome assembly MTKY01 (sample SAMN06212206, study PRJNA360538) | anaerobic digester metagenome | biome: Wastewater treatment plant; material: sludge; isolation source: anaerobic digester fed with sludge from wastewater treatment plant | place: Denmark: WWTP Soeholt ... | reverse complement strand
CGCGGGCCAGTTGATTACGTCCGTGCTGCTTACTCCCTACTTCCTGGACATGCTGTTCGGGGTGCCCTTCGCGGCCACGGTGTTCGTCAGACTCCAGACTCAGCTGATTCAGGTCCCTCTCTACGCGGTGTTCACCAAGCTGCTGGCCCGGCGACTGTCCTTCCTGGTCCCGGGGTAGTGTCCAACGCCGCCCGCATCGCGCCGACAGGCGCAGGCATGCCCGTGAACAGGGTGAAGGCGGCGGCACCCTGCTGTAGCAGCATCTCAAGGCCGGAGGCCGACGGGATGCCCAGACTCTTCGCCGCGGCGCAAAGGGGGGTGTCCCCGTCGCCCGAGTAGACGAGGTCCAGGATGGCGCCTTCCCTTGCTAGTGGAAGGACCCTGTCTAGGGTTCCGTCCGGCCAGGGGGAGCCCCCCAGGCCGAGTGACGTGGCGTTCACCAGCAGGTCGAGCGGGACGGGCGGCTCCTCGCCCCACGGGATCACCTCCACGGACGCCGAGCCAAACCCAGGGTCCGCCGAGGCTACGTCCTCGAGGAGCCTGGCCGCCCTTTCGGACGAGCGGTTCGACAGCATCACCCGCTCGAACCCCTCGTCCAGCAGGGCGCATACCACCGCCCTTGCAGCCCCTCCAGCGCCCAGCACGAGGGCCGTCCCGGTCCGGGGGGTCAGCTTCCCTATTGCTGCGCGCGCCCCGGCTAGGTCAGTGTTGTACCCGGTCGATCCGTTCTCGTCGAAGACCACGGTGTTCACCGCTCCGGTCCGGGCGGCGGAGGGATCCAGGTTGCGGACCCACCGGAAGGCCCTCTCCTTGTGCGGGATGGTGATGTTGGTCCCCGCAGATCCCAGTGCCTCCAGCCCCTCCATAGCCCTCTCGAACCTAGCTCCCTCCACCCTGAATGCGATGTACCGGAAGCGGATCCCCAGGGCCGCGAACGCGGCGTTGTGCATGGCCGGGGAGAGGGTATGGGCCACGGGGTCCCCGAGAAGGCCGACCAGGCGTTCCATCGTGCCGGCCTCCCCGCGATTTTCTACGTTCGTACAGATCTTCGAGCTGCTCTCGGTCATCCCCTCACCCCGTCGCATCGTTTGGGCCCCATGATACGCCCGTGCCCGGCTCGCGGTCAACGATGGCGGCTCGATGAGAATATCGAGGCCCGCGAGGGTATAATAAAAAAGAAGCGGTATCTCCGCCGGAGGTGATCTGTTTGTCATATGTTGGTTCGTTGCTCGCGCGCCCGCCGCGGGGGCGCCGGCCTCGCAGCGGGCTTATGGCCGTCGTGCTGCTGGTGGCCGTGCTCCTTGTGCCTGCGCCGCTGTTCTCCGAGGTCGAGTCGCGCTTCTCGCTCGTGGCGGTCGGGGACGCCCTCATCCACAAGGGGGTGTACGAGGCCGCCAGGAAGGGCAAGAGGGAGTTTGACTTCCGGCCGAACATCCGGCTGCTGAGGGATAGGATCCTCTCCTACGACGTGGCCTTCTACAACCAGGAGACGATCCTCGGAGGGGTCGACCTCGGCCTGTCGACCTACCCCTGCTTCAACTCTCCGCACGAGGTGGGGGACGCCATGCTCGACGCCGGGTTCAACCTCGTCTCCCTGGCGAACAATCACACGCTGGACAGGGGGGAGAAGGGCGTCCTGGCCTCGCTCGAATACTGGGGTGCCAAGGATGGAGTGACCACCTCGGGGAGCTTCGCCTCGCAGGAGGAGATGGACACTCCCCGGCTGTTCGAGGTCAACGGGATCACCTGCGCGTTCCTGGCGTACACGACCATGACCAACGGCCTCCGCGCTCCCAAGGGCAAGGAGTTCTACGTGGCCCTGTACAGCGCGGAGAGGGCGGCCCTGGACGTGGAAAAGGCCAGGGAGGCCGGCGCCGACGTGGTCATCGTCTCCATGCACTGGGGGGCGGAGTACACCTTCACCCCCGGCGACCAGCAGAAGTCGATAGCCAAGCATCTTGCAGGGCTAGGAGTCAACTTCGTCATCGGGCACCATGCGCACGTTGTGCAGCCAGTCCAGATGATAGACGATACGCTGGTCATCTACTCGCTGGGCAACTTCATCTCGGCCCAGAAGGAGATGTTCAAGCTGATAGGGCTCATGGTATCCATGGATGTGGTCGTGAAGAGGGCGGACGACGGGGCCTCGGTCGGCTTCGAAAACGTGGCCGGCACCCTGCTGTACAACCCGAGGAGGTCGGTCCTCGGCAGGTACGTGGTCGTGCCTTTCGACATGATGACCCCGGAGATCCTCAAGGACTTCGACAAGGTACACAAGAAGTTCGCGGCCTACGTCAGGACGGACGACACCATCGTCATCCGCCCGCCTGCGTCGATGCCGTCGAAGGCGCCGGCCGGGCAGAAAAAGAAGTAGCCGGTAGTGGTTTTTCATCGAAGAAGGGAGAGAGCCGGACGTGTCAGTGAGACTTGAAGAGGCGATAGCAGGGCGCATCGCGGAGGATCCGTCGAAGAGGATGGTCTGGTGGGGGGGGTCCTGGTGGAGCGGGAATGAGTTCGACCGCAGGACGGCCGAATGCGAGGCGCTGCTGAGGGAGGCTGGGTTCCAGCCGGGTAGCAGGCTCGCCGCCTTTCTCCCCAACAGCCCCCTGGTGCTGCTGCTGTCGGTGGCCGCATGGCGACTGGGCGGCACCTTCGTGCCGCTCAATCCACGCGGAGGGGAGGAGTGGATTCTTCGCATCCTGGAGCATCTCGACCCCTTCGCGGTAATCCTCGGGGAGGGCTCGGAGGCCCTTGCGGAACCCATTCGCTCCATTGGGGCGCCCGTCTCGACAGCCCCGGTCGACGGACTTCCGCGCCCTTTTACTGGAAGAAGGGACAGGACCGCGCAGGACCCTGAAGTGGCGGTCATCTTCGCCACCTCGGGGACCACCGGGGCGCCGAAGGCCGTCCCCCTCACCCACGAGAATCTATACGACAACACAATGGGGGTGCACCGGACCATAGAGGGGTTCGAGCGGGGAAGGGTGCTCATGAACATCCTCCCTAACTTCCACTCCTTCGGCTACACGGTCTGCGGGGTTCTTCCGCTGGTCTGGGGGCTTCCCGAGGCCCTGCTCCCGGCCTTTTTGCCCCTGAAGAACCTGTTCGACGGACTCCGCGAGTCGGGAACCGGCATACTTATCGCGGTCCCGACGATGCTCCCCTTCATACTTGGCGCCGTGTCCAAGGGGGAGACGCTTCCGGAGGAGCTGCGCTATATCCTTACCGGCGGAGGGAAGCTCGATCCCCAGTTGGAGAAGCGCTTCCGCGACCAGCTGGGAGTGGTCATCTACGAGGGGTACGGCCTCACAGAGTGCTCCCCTGTCGTGTCGTGCAACCCTAGCGACGCCCTGCGCAAGACCGGCACGGTAGGCCCTGCCCTGCCGAGCTACACGGTCGAGGTAAGGGGGGACGGCGGGCGTGTGCTCCCGGCGGGGGAGGAGGGGGTGCTGTGGCTGAAGGGGCCGTCGGTGGCCAGAGGGTATTTCAACGATCCGGAGCAGAGCGCGGAGCGCTTCCACGACGGGTGGATCGACACGGGGGACATGGTGACGGTCGACTCGGACGGTTATATCACCATCCTGGACAGGGTGTCGGACATGATCATCGTCGGGGGCTTCAACGTCTTCCCCCAGGAGGTGGAGGCGGTGATAAAGGAGATCCCCGGTGTGAGGGAGGCGGTGGTGGTCGGGGCGTCCAACCCCGTCAGCGGAGAGGTGCCGGTGGCCTTCGTCATAAGGGACGAAGGGTCGGAGCTGGATGCGCATACGGTCATCGCCACATGCAAGGAGAGGATGGCCCACTTCAAGGTGCCCCGCAAGGTGAGATTCGTATCAGAGCTGCCCATGTCGGCTGTCGGGAAGGTTCTGAAGCGAAAGCTGCGCGAGCAGATGACCAGGGAGTAAAAAAGGCCCCCCTAAAATGGGGGGCCGATTCTTTCCTCTATCTCCTCAGGAAGAAAAGAAGGGGCACGGCCAGCAGCAGTCCGGCCACAGCGAACGATCCGCCCGCGTTGCAGCCCCCCTCGACCGAACGCGGACCCTCCACGGTGTGATGTACCGTGCAGACGGCGGATTTACGTTCTCCGCCTCGACCCCCGCTGTAGTTCGACAGGGCGGAGATGTAGGCGGTTCCCGGTTGCAGCCCTGCGGTCAGCAGGCGGACGCGGTTTCCAGTCCTGGTGGTCGGGTCTATGCCGACTATCTCGGGGTTCGACGAGTACCAGGTGAGATGTCGGAAGTCCGCGTGGGGAGGCATCACGCTGGCGGTCAGCACGTCCGTGTAGCCGTCAAGGATGGAGATCTCCTCCTTGTTGATCCTTACCTCCTCCACCGGTACGGGCGAGTTCTGGACGTAGATCTTGCACTCAACGGGTTCTTTGCCGCCAAGCTCGGCCTTCAGGGTCGCGTCACCCTCGCCCCAGGCCTCGACTGTCACGCGGCTTCCGCTTATGATGTCGCCCTCCGCGGCCTGGCCTGCGATCCTGGCTACCTCCCATCTGTTCATAGTCCAGCTTAAATTCGCGGGCACGGCTACATCGCCCGAGACGACTCCCCCCAGGAACACCCTCTCCTCGCCCACTCCCATGAGCGCGGAGTAGACCGGTAAAACTGCGTTGCCTACCAGTTCGTAGATTATCACGTCGCCGTCGGCCGCGGGGTATACGTTAACCGCCTGTTCCGCCCCGGCGGTGAAGGCGTAGCAGGCCACAAGGGCGCAAAAAATAAAAAGAACCGAGACAAGTCTTCTCGACCGCATTATCCTGAACACCGTCCTTATCCTAAATTGCGCTTCTGGTCGGCATTATATCACGGTGTCCTCTAAATCTTGCGTTTTTTGAGGGTATCCTCCATCCTGTCGAAGCCCTTCTCGAGATCATCCATCGACAGGGTGCATGCTATCCTTATGTGGCCTGCCCCGCACTTCCCGAAGGCCGAGCCTGGAATGGTCGCGACCTTCGCGTGCTCCAGCAGCCACCAGGCGAAGTCCATATCGTCGAACCCGGTCCCGTAGATGTCGGGGAACAGGTAGAACGCACCCCTCGGCTCCGGACAGGTGACTCCGGGCATCGCGTTCAGGCGCTCGGCCCCGTAGCGGACCCTCCTCTCGTACTCCTTCGCCCGAGCGCGCATCTTGTCGTCCTGCGATCTCAGGGCCTCGATGGACCCGCTCTGGGCGAGGACGTTGACGCCGTAGGTCTCGTTCACCGAGAGAAGCAGCATCACCTTGAGCAGCTCCGGCGGGGCGATGACGTAGCCGAGGCGCCAGCCTGTCATGCAGTGGCTCTTCGACATGCCTCCCACCGTGACCGTCCTTTCCCTCATGCCGGGGAGCGACGATATCGGAATGTGCTTGCCGGAGTAGACGAAGTTCTCGTAGATCTCGTCGGATATCACGAGGAGGTCGCGCCTCCCGGCTACGTCGGCGATCGCGTTCGCCTGCTCGGGGGTGAGCACTCCGCCGGTCGGGTTGCATGGCGAGTTTATCAGCAGAATCTTGGTCCGGGGGGTCACCGCCCTGTCGAAGTCCTCGGCGGTGGGAAAGAAGCCGTTCTCGGCGCGGGCCGGCACCTGGACGGCCGTGGCACCGTTGAGCTTCAGCTGCATCAGGTAGGCGGAGAAGCAGGGGTCCGTCACCAGGACCTCATCCCCCGGGTCGAGCATGGCCTTGAAGCATAGGTGGGTGGCCTGGATGCCTCCGACGGTCACCAGCACCTCCTCGGGGGAGTAGTCGACGGAGTGGTGTCTCTTCCAGTAGGAGCATATCTCCCTCTTGAGGTCGGGGAAGCCGGCAAGCGGCGGGTAGTGGGTGACGCCGCTCTTCGCCGCGGCCGCGGCCGCGTCCACAATCTCGTGCTCGGTGTGGAAGTCCGGCTCGCCGATGCTGAGGTTGATCAGCCCCTCCACTCCCTCCGCCGCCTGGAATATCTTCGTCATCGGTGACGGCTGGATGTCCTTGAAACGCTGCGCTATCTTCACCGGCTGCATTAGTTCTCCTCCTTCACCCGGGAGACCAGCCCCCGGAACTCGTCCTGATTGAGATCACGCTTCAGGGAGATCGACAGATCCTTGACCAGCCCCAGGAGCTTTCTCTCGCCCTCATCATCCAACGAAAGCCCGGTTTTTGCAAGCCAGTATTTAATGTTGTCCTTCCCGCTCTTCTTTCCGACGTACAGCACCGGCTCGTCGCGGCCGGTCAGGGAGTAGTGGTAGGGGAGCATTATCAGGGGGTTCTCCTCCTTGGCGTTCACCCAAAGGCTCGACGGAAGGCCGGTCTCCCAGCCGAACAGTTTGTCGCCGACCACGGGCTTGGTCGGGGGCACCGGGAAGCGCGACAGCCTCTCCACCAGCTTCGACAGCTCCGTGAGCTTGTTCAGGACTATCCCGGTGCGCCGTCCGTACAGGGCCTCCAGGGACAGGGCGAGAGGCTCGAGCGGGCAGCTCCCGGCGCGCTCTCCGAGGCCGTTCACGGTCACGTGAGCCACCGAGGCACCCTCCTTCAGCGCCGCGATCGTGGTGGCAACACCCAGGTCGAAATCGCTGTGGAAGTGCGCCTCGATGGGGAAGGAGAAGCGCTCCTTCAGCCTCCTGATCATGTAGACGGCGCCCTCGGGGGAGAAGGTGCCGAACGTGTCAACCAACGCCAGGGAGTCGATGTGCCCTCCCTCTGCGACCGCCTGGACGAAGTCGAGAAGGTAGTTCGTCTCCGCCCGGGATCCGTCGGCCGGGAAGAATGTGACGTACATGCCGAGCTCGTGGGCGGCCCTGGTGGCCTCGACGCATGCCTCGATCGCCTGTTCCGGGGTCCAGCGCTTGCCGTAGCGGAGCATCTGCTCGCTGCCGATCATCTCGCACAGCACCCCGTCGACGCCGAGCGACTTCGCGAGCTCCATGTCCTTCGGCATCGCTCGGCAGAAGGCGAATACCCTGGCGTCGAGGCCCAGCTCGCATATCGCCTTTATAGCGTCCGCATCCTCCTGCGAGGCAGCGGGGGTACCCGCCTCGATCCTGTGCACGCCAGTCTCGTCCAGCTTCTTCGCTATCTCCACCTTGTCGTCCCTGGTGAAGATGATCCCAGGCTGCTGCTCCCCGTCGCGCAGGGTTGTGTCCAGTATCTCGATCTTCGGGGCGAAGGAGTAGCCCCTGGTAACCTCTTCCTCGTAGTTCGCGGGCGACACCCACCACTTCCCATTCTCCAAGTACGCCATTATTATGCTCCTCTCCCGTTAAAATAATATTTAGCCGTTCAAGGCCGACATGCCGCCCGTTTATCATCGAATCGTGCGGCGAACATACTCCGTCTCTCAGCCCTCAACCCCTCGTCTTTATCCTGTAGTCCGCGGCCGTGAAGCGGACGCCGTCCCAGATAAGCGGGTTGAGGTCCATCTCCTCTATCTCCGGGAGGTCCAGCAGCAGCCGCTGGAGCTTTTCCATCAGCGCGGAGAGCTGCTCCAGGTCGACTCCGGGCCTGCCCCTGTGTCCCCTTAGTATGGGGAGGCACTTCAGGCGCTCGAGCAGGCGAAGTCCGTCGTCCCGCGAGAACGGGACGTGTCCGAGGGCAACGTCGGAATATACCTCCACGTCGGTCCCGCCCCGCCCGACCAGGACCGCATGCCCCAGCAGCGGGTCGCTGTCCGCGCCCAGGATGAGCTCGAAGCCGCCGGGCACCTGCTCCTGGACCAGCACGCCGCAGGCCCCCGGAAAGCGCGACAGTAGATCGTGCACCCTCTCGCCGAGCGACTCACGGTCCAGAATGCCCAGCACGACCCCTCCGGCGTCCGACTTGTGCAGCACCTCCGGGTGGTCTATCTTCGCGACCATCGGGTAGCGCGCCTCGGGCGGAGTCGCGTCGTCGGGGGAGGTCATGAAGAAGGAATGCGGGAGGGGGAAGCCGTACGACAGCAGTATCTCCTCGCACAGGTTCGGCGGCAGGAATCCGGCGGGCAGCGCCGCGACCTTTCTCCTTAGCTCGGCTCTTCTCTCAAGGCTCGTGGCGCGGGGGATGAACGGCGATGCGGCGCGACCCGCCGCGCCTCCCCGCATGAGCGACAGGACCGAGGCCGTCTGCTCCGGGAAGGGAAAGGAGGGGAACCCCTCGCGCTGCATGACCGACCTGCCGCCATCCCCCATCGTCGGGCCGAAGAAGCAGGTGACCACCGGCAGCCCGGAGCTCTTCAGGGCGGGGATCATCGCCTCCGCAGCGGCCCCCGTGTCCACCCCGGCGGGAGGGACTACAACCACCGCGATTGCGTCGTAGCCCCCGCTCTTGGCGACGGCCCTGGCCGCGGCCAGGTAGTGCTCCGGCCTCGCCGTGGCAACCAGGTCGAGCGGGTTGCCGGTAGAGGCCTGGGGGAGGAGCTCCTGCGCCAGTCGCAGCCTCGTCGCCTCCGGCAGGGCCGGGAGGGAGAAGCCTCTCCTGCTGAGCTCGTCGGCGACTAGGGTCCCCGGCCCTCCGGCGTTGCTCACGACAGCGACCCGGTTCCCGGCGACTCGCGGCTGGGTGGAGAGGGCGGAGGCGAGAAGGAAGGCCTCCTCCAGGTTCTGGACTACGATGGCGCCTGTCCTCTCCAGCAGGGCGGAGGCTATTCGGGACTTGCCGGCCAGGCTGCCTGTGTGGGAAAGGGCGGCCGCGGCACCGGCCTCCGTGGCGCCGGCCTTCACGATTATGACGGGCTTCCTGGACGCGACCTCCGTCAGCACTCGTACGAAACGGCCAGGGTCTGGTATAGTCTCGATGTATGCCAGTATCGTGCGCGTGTTCTCGTCCTCCAGGTAGAGGGGGAGCAGGTCGTTTATCGTCATGTCCGGCTGGTTTCCGGTGGACGCGACCAGCGAGAACCCTATCCCGAGCGAGGGCGCGAAGTCGAGCAGGGCGGCGCCTATCGCTCCGCTCTGGGTGATCAGGCCGACTCCGCCGCTGGTGGGGGCGGTCTGCAGCATGTTGGCGTGCAGGCGGACGGATGGGGAGGTGTTAAGCAGCCCCATGCAGTTGGGGCCGATCATGCGCATCGAGAATCGGCGCACGGAGTCCATCAGAGCCTCCTCGGCCGCGAGGCCGTCGCCGCCCACCTCTCGAAAGCCTGCGGACAGGGTGGCGAGGTTCTTCACGCCCTTTCTGCCGCACTGCTCCGCCACCTCGACCGCGGCGGCGCCGGGGACGGTTATGACCGCGAGGTCAACCTCCCCCGGGATGTCGAGCACGGAGGAGTAACCCTTCAGTCCAAGCAGGTCCTCCCCCCGCCTGTTGACCGGGTACACCTCCCCCTTGAAGCCGTAGGAGACGATGTTGTTCAGAACGGCCCCGCCCAGGCTCTGCCCGGACGCTGACGCTCCAACCACCGCGACCGACCGCGGGGAGAACAGGGAGACGTCCGGAAGGAGCGGGGGCCATGATTCGAAGCGCAACCCTCCGGGGAGCCTCCTGCCGTCGTGAATGGCGACAGAGTCGGCATCGACCGAGAATCTGCCGCGCGCTATCTCCAGCAGGGTCCTCGCGCCAGCCTCACGGGACTGCTCGTTCACCAGCGACAGGTACTTCCGAAAGCGGTCTCTCTCTCCCATGCCCTCGTCCGCCTCGATCTTCACGGGGGGGGAGACTATCAGAATCGGGCCGCCGTCGAGCACCGGAGTGGCCAGGTACGAGCTGGCGCGTATCTCGCCCTCTCCGCCGGCCAGGGTCGCCCCGACCCCGTCGGCCCCGGCGTAGGCCCGGTGTCCGTCCTTTTGGATCGCCAGGTCCGCGGGGTGCACACCCACGGTCATGATAGAGCCGGTGACGACATCGGTCACAGCCCAGACATACCCGGCCAGCAGCAGCATGTCCGGGGCGCAGCCCTGAAGAAGCCTCAGCACCTCGCGGTCGTAGTCGGCCCTCGCTCGCATGTCCTTCAAGGGTACCCCGCGATCAGAGTAGTAGTCCCTGATGTCAAGGCAGAAGCTCGGCAGGCCTTCCTCCTCGGCCCAGGCCAGGCATTCCGCGCCATTCGAGTCCGAGAAGAGGGCGACCACCTCGAAGGGGCTACCCCCGGTCGTCGCGTCCAGTATCCTCTGCAGTTCCAGGGCACTCCTCAGTGTCTTCCCCGACCCCGAGGCCAGGCCCGCCACGCGCAACCTCCCCCTCGCCGGGTTCCAAAGAGGGTGTGTCATGCCGTATCCCTCCTATTCCTCGACGCCAGGGCGCTTCAAAGCGTTTGCGATAGTTGACTGGTGTCTTGCCGATGTCTCGAGGATCATGCCCCTGTCGCCGCTCTTGATCGCTTCCAGTATCTCCGCGTGCTCCCTGGGCGCGTCCTGTAGCAGCGGGCTTTCAGGGGACAAGAGCTGCTGCTCCATCATTCGGATGCGCTGCAGCCGGATCGTATTGTTGACCACCTCAAGGTATTCAAGCAGCACGCGGTTAGGATAGACGCCGAGGATCTCCATGTGGAAGCGGTCGTTTTCCTCTAGCATCCTGACGAACTGACCGGTGGTCACGAAGTGGCGGATGTTGCCGTTCATCTTCTCCAGCTTGGGGATGTCGATCTTGTCGAGATGGTTCAGGACCTGTTCCGTGAGGTATGTCTTGATGACGTGCTGTGCTTCCTGGAACTGAAAGAACTCCTCGAGCGAAAGCAGGGAGACGCTCCAACCAATCCTTGGAGTGACCTGCACGATGCCCTCCTTCGCAAGGCGGCTCAAAGCCTCGCGAACGGGCGTCTTGCTGACGTTCATGCAGCGCGCCAGCTCGTCGACGTTCAGTCTGTCGCCGGGCAGGAACTCTCCGTCAAGGATCCTGTTCTTGAGCTCGTCCTGAACAACTTCCACCATTGTCGGGATCTTCACTGTGAACGCCTCGTTTCTCTGTTGATGACTGATATCGTATCCGATTACCAAATGTTAGCTTGAAAACTTTCTCTTGTCAATGAAACTCGATGACCGGCATCCCGAGATTTCTTGACAGCTCGGCTGGAGGGGTCATAATTGAGTCGACGAGAATGCTGCCGGCCGGCAGGCGGGGAGGAGTGGTCGCAATATGGACAGAATACGCGAGGCGCGATGGACTACCCTGGTCGGGCTGTGCGTCAATCTGGCCTTGACGGCTGTCAAGTACGCGGCTGCATTTTTTGGGGGCAGCTCGGCCATGGTGGCCGACGCCACCCACTCTCTCTCGGACCTGCTGACGGACTTCGTCGTCTATTTCGGCCTCAAGGCGGCGGGCAAGCCGCCGGACTCTTCGCACCCGTACGGACACGGCAAGATAGAGGCGCTCCTGGCCGCGCTCTGCGGCTTCTCGCTTCTGATTGCCGCCGGGGGGATCTTTCTCTCGGGCGCCAGGTCCATAGTCAACTCCCTGAGCGGCGCAGAGCAGGCACGGCCCGGAGAGTCGTCGCCCTGGCGGCGGCATTCCTGTCCGTGGTAGTAAAGGAGCTGCTGTACCACTACACGATATCGCGAGGAAGGAGACTCGAGAGCAGCGCTCTTATCGCCAAGGCGTGGGACCACCGCTCGGACGCCTTCTCTTCGGTGGGAACCCTGGCCGGCATAGCCGGGGCTATCTTCCTGGGGGAAAGGTGGACGGTGCTCGACCCATTGGCGGCAGTGATATCCTTCTTCATCGCGAAGGCGGCGCTGCCGATCCTGAGGGACAGCCTCGACGAACTCATAGAGGCCTCGCTGCCGGAGGAGCTGGTGCTTCGACTGGAGAGCGCGATCCTGTCCGTGGAGCAGGTCAAGTCGTTTCACAAGCTCAGGAGCAGGCGAATCGGCAGCGCGGTAGCGGTCGACGTGCACATCCAGATGGACGGCGACCTCTCCCTCTCCGAGGCTCACGAGGTGTCTCGCCTGGTGGAGCGCGAGCTAAGGGCCCTCTTCGGCGGGGACGCCTACATCTACCTGCACATGGAGCCTGCCGACTGTTCGCGCGATTGAGCCGCGGACGGACTGCCGGCATCGTTTCGTCTACATGCTTTTGCCTGACGTCTTGACCGTGACGGTTTTACTTTTTTGCCTTCGCGTGTGAAAATACCCTTCGGAGGGGGCCTGCGGGGGCCGCTGTTTTTGCGTGCCCGCCCCGCGGGCGGACTCCACCAGCTGAAGGAAGGAGTGTTTTCGAGTCATGGAGACACAGACCGGCAAGGGGCCCCATTTTATTGAACAGATAATTATCGACGATCTAAAAAACGGGGTCGTCGACGAGCTGCGCACGCGATTCCCCCCGGAGCCGAACGGGTACCTGCATATAGGGCACGCGAAGTCGATCTGCCTGAACTTCGGCCTGGCCGAGCAGTTCGGCGGCAAGTGCAACCTTCGCTTCGACGACACCAACCCAGCCAAGGAGGAGACGGAGTACGTCGAGTCCATCATGCGCGACGTCGAGTGGCTGGGCTTTCACTGGAACTCCCTCCGTTTCGCCTCGGACTATTTTCACCAGTTTTACGACTGGGCTCTGGAGCTGATTCACTCCGGGAAGGCCTACGTCGACCATCAGACGCCGGACGAGATACGCGCGGCGCGAGGCACCCTGACGTCGCCGGGCGTGGAGTCCCCCTACCGCGACAGGTCCGTGGAGGAGAACCTGGAGCTGTTCGGGCGGATGAAGGAGGGCGTCCTGGAGGACGGCGCCTGCGTGCTGCGGGCGAAGATCGACATGGCCCACCCGAACATAAACATGAGGGACCCGGTGCTCTACAGGATCCTGCACCGCAGCCACTTCCGCAGCGGGGACGAGTGGTGCATATACCCGATGTACGACTTCGCTCACGGCTACGAGGACGCGATCGAGGGTATCACCCACTCCATCTGCACCCTCGAGTTCGAGGATCACCGACCCCTGTACGACTGGCTGCTGGAAAACGTCTCGGTCCCGAGCAGACCCCGCCAGTTCGAGTTCGCAAGGCTGAACCTCTCCTACACCGTTATGAGCAAGAGGCTCCTTCTGGAGCTGGTGAACAAGGGGATCGTGAACGGATGGGACGACCCGCGGATGCCCACCATCTGCGGCATAAGACGAAGAGGGTACACGCCCTCCTCGATAAGACGCTTCTGCGCGGAGATAGGGGTGTCGAAGGCCAACAGCATCGTCGACATCGAATTTCTGCAGTTCATACTCCGGGAGGAGCTGAACTCCACCGCCCAGCGCGCAATGGCCGTGCTGGACCCGCTCAAGGTGGTCATCGAGAACTACCCCGAGGGGACCGTCGAGATGCTGGAAGCGGAGAACAACCCGGAGGACCCGGGGGCGGGGAGCAGGCTGATACCCTTTTCGCGCGAGATTTACATCGAGAGGGAGGACTTCATGGAGAACCCTCCGAAGAAGTTCTTCAGGCTCTCCCCTGGCTCGGAGGTCCGATTGAAGCACGCTTACATCGTTACCTGCAGGGGCGTGGTGCGAGACGACGCCGGCAGGGTGGTCGAGCTGCGCTGCGAGTACGACCCCGAGTCCCGCGGCGGCGCTGCGCCGGACGGACGGCGGGTCAAGGGCACCCTGCACTGGGTGTCCGCTCCGCATGCTGTAAGGGCTCAGGTCAGGCTCTACGACAACCTGTTCACCCTGCGGGACATGAGCGAGATGGAGGAGGGGAAGTGCTACGCAGACTACCTCAACCCGGAATCCCAGGCTATCCTGGACGGGTGCCTTGTCGAACCCATGCTGGCCAACGCCGGGCCGTCCGATCGCTTCCAGTTTCTGAGGCAGGGGTACTTCTGCGCGGACCTCGACTCCACCCCCGAGCGCCCGGTGTTCAACCGTACCGTGGCTCTGAAGGACTCCTGGGCGAAGATGCAGCAGAAGGGGCAGGCGGACTGAGGCCGGCCATCGGAGTGGAGAACGAGTTTGACAGGACAGGCGGTTTCCTGTGGTTTCGAGAGGAGGTCCCTTGCAGATGAGAGATTATAATGGCTCGGTGATTGCAGGGAATGGGGCTGGCGGCGGGGACAGGGAGTGCCCGGAGTGCGGTGGCGCGGTGAGCGGAACGCACCGCTTCTGTCCCGAATGCGGCACGTTCGTGCCGAGGGTCGAGTCCGTCCTTCAAGTTGGACAGGACGCCGGGCGCGCCACGGAGGCGGCTCGCGATGATGACGTTCGTCTTTACGACGACGAGTCCGACGGGTACGACGGATACGACGGCGCGGTCTCCGCACCCCGCGAGTTTGACAGGGAGCACCGCAGCAACACGGACATGGCGGGAAGGAGCTTCCGGGAGTTCAACGCGGCCATAAGCGCTCGCAGGGGTAAGAAGGATCGAAAGGGCGGGATATTCTTGGTGGTCCTGTTCCTTCTTTTCGTAGGTACGCTCGGGGGCGGAGTCTACTGGTTCCTCCAGCAGGCCGGGCGGATTCCGTGGGAGGACGGGAATTTCGCGCCGGCGCCCGAGGCGGTACGGACGGTGGAGGAGGCGGGTGGAGATCCTGCCGTGCCCCTGGCCACCCCGGGGGGCGTGGTCGTCGACGGCGCTCCTCCCTCGACTTCGCAGCCGCTTCCCTTCATCGCGGGCGACAGCCTCGAGATTCCCCGGCCCACAAAGGGCGTGGTGATCGGGTCAGGGGTGAACCTGCGGGGGTCCCACTCCGTATCGAGCCCCGTGGTCGGGAGGGTCACCACCGGCAACGATGTCGACGTGCTGGAGTCCTGGACAAGCGACGAGGGCGCGGAGGTGGTGGCGCTGGTGGACGTCGAGCTCGCGGCGGACGACGGCAGGACGGTGCGACTGGCTCGCGGCCGCGGGGTGTCCCTGCTGTCTGGTCCGGACGCCCTCGGCAACCTGAGGGTGTCCCTGCCGGACGACAAGGGCAGGACCCCCTACACGGCGGCGGCGAACACCATGAGTCCCCCGCGCTCCTGGCCCTGGTACAGGATCCGACCCCGCGGCGGCAAGGAGGGGTGGATCTTCGGCAAGTTCGTAACGGTCCTCTCCCCGGAGGAGCACAGCCTCCCGGCGGCCACGCTGGAGCGGGCGCTCAACTCCTTCGGCAGCACCAGGGATGCCCTGGTCTCCGTCCTTGGGGAGCCGCTCAAGGCCTCGAAGAAGAGCGTAAAGGTGTCCGGGGAGCCGGCGGAGGAGGAGAGTCTGGGCTTCGACGGACTGACCGTGGTGCTTCTGAACCGGGGCGGCATCACCGAGGTGAAGTCTCTGACATTTTTCACGTCGAGGCACTACCTGGAGGGGGGGCTCTCCGTCGGGCTGGAGCGCAGGGCGGTGCTGTCGATCCTGGGGTTCCCGAACGCTTTCGAAAAAGGCAGCGAGGTATACCGCTCGGACTCCAGGACCGGAATCAGAGTCCGCTACGAGAACTACTCGGTGAAGACCCTGCACGTAGGGACGCTTAATTGAGCGGACATCGGGGCGCGAAGTACCCTGCCGTCCCAGGGACGCGGTTCCTGCCCGTCAACAGGCGGGACATGGACGACAGGGGTTGGGACGAGCTGGATTTCCTGCTGATTACAGGCGACGCCTACGTGGATCACCCGTCGTTCGGCGCAGCGGTGATATCGAGGGTGCTTGAGGCCGGCGGCTATCGGGTGGGGATCCTGCCTCAGCCCGACTGGCGCTCGCGAGACCCTTTCATGTCGATGGGCAGGCCCAGGCACGCCGTCCTGGTCACGGCGGGCAACCTGGACTCCATGCTCAACAAGCTCACCGCCTCGAAGAAGAGCCGGAGCACGGATGTCTACTCGCCCGGCGGTCGGGCCGGGATGCGCCCCGACAGGGCAACCATAGTCTACTGCAGCCGCGTGAGGGAGTGCTGGAGAGACGTCCCCATCGTCATAGGGGGAGTGGAGGCGAGCCTCAGGCGCTTCGCGCACTACGACTACTGGTCGGACGAGGTGCGCAGGTCAATACTGTACGACAGTCAGGCGGACCTGCTGGTCTACGGGATGGGCGAGTTGCAGGTCCGGGCAGTGGCGGACGGCCTGGCCTGCGGGACGCCTGTCGGGTCTCTCAGGGGAATCCCTGGCACGGTCTTCATGACCAGGGACCAGGGGGATTTACCCGAGGGGAGCGTGTTCGCTCCGTCGTTCGAGGAGGTCTCATGCGACAAGCGGTCGTTCGCCGAGGCGTTCGTCATCCAGGACGGAGAGCAGGACCCCTTCCGAGGGAGGCCGGTGGTCCAGCCGCACGGCACGGCGTGGATGGTGCAGAACCCGCCCGCGCACCCTCTGTCGGAGGCCGAGATGGACGAAGTCTACTCCCTCCCCTACGCGAGGACGTATCACCCTGCGTACGAGGATGCCGGTGGGGTCCCCGCCATCTCCGAGGTGCGCTTCAGCCTGACGAGCCACCGCGGCTGCTTCGGCGGGTGCTCCTTCTGCGCAATACACTACCACCAGGGTCGGATCATCCAGAGCCGCAGCCACGAATCAATAATCCGGGAGGCCCGCATTCTCACGGAACTCCCGGACTTCAAGGGGTACATACACGACGTGGGCGGCCCCACCGCCAACTTCACGATACCCGCGTGCGAGGGGCAGCTGGTCAGGGGGTCGTGCAGGGATCGCCAGTGCCTGTTCCCGAAGCCCTGCCCAAGGCTCAGGGTCGACCACTCAGGCTACCTGCGGCTGCTCCGCGAACTGCGGTCCCTTCCGAAGGTGAAAAAAGTCTTCATCCGCTCCGGAATACGCTACGACTACCTGATGGCCGACAAAAAGTCGGGCTTCCTCAGGGAGCTGTGTCTGCACCACGTGAGCGGGCAGCTCAAGGTGGCGCCCGAGCACGTGTCGGACAGGGTCCTGGCGCTGATGCGGAAGCCCGGAAGATCCGTTTACGACGAGTTCAGAAAGGCCTATGCCTCGGTTAACGAGGAACTGGGCAAAAAACAGTACCTCGTCCCGTACTTCATCTCCTCGCACCCGGGCGCGACCCTCGACGACGCGGTGGAGCTGGCCGAGTACCTGAGGGACACCAGGTCCCGGCCGGAGCAGGCGCAGGACTTCATACCGACTCCGGGCAGCCTGTCGACCTGCATGTACCACACGGGGCTGAACCCCTTCACCGGGGAGGCCGTGACCTCCTCAAGGACGCGGGAGGAGCGCGACATGCAGCGCGCCCTTCTGCGCTTCTCCGACGAAGCCAACCGCGAGGCAGTGATCCGCGCGCTGAAAAAGGCCGGCAGGGACGACCTGATCGGCCGCGGCCCGTCCTGCCTTGTCCGCCGCGAGGAGGCCTCCGCGGGCGGGCGGAGGGGCGCACAGGGCGGAAAAAAAGCCCCCCGCGCAAGGGGCGGGGGGAGGCGCTGATCCCTGGCCTGCGATCAGGCCCCTCTCCTGTCCGGGTCGGGTGTGGCCGAGCGTAGCAGGGACGGCCCGGCTACGGTCAGCAGCACCGCTGCGAAGATGAGCGCGCACCCGACGATCATGCGCGGCGTGAATACCTCGTTCATGAAATAAACGCCTGCGAACGCGCCGAACACGGACTCCAGGCTCAACAGGATGGCTGCGTGGGTGGAGGGCGTGTACTTCTGCGCGAGATTCTGCACGGCAAAGGCGACCACGGTGCACATGACCACGGTGTATGCTATGCTCCACAGCCCGCTCCCGCCGTGGAATCCCGGCCAGGTCTCGAAGGCCAGCGCCGCCGGGAGGCTCAACAGCGCGACCATCGCTATCTGCAGGGTCGTGAGGATCAGGGGGTCCCTGTCCGCCACGTAGTACTCTATTACGATTATGTGGAACGCGAAGAAGAGGGCGCAGACGAAGGTCAGGGTGTCGCCTGTCCCTATCGAGGCGCTCTCCTGCAGAGTGAGCAGCGCCATCCCGGCCAGGCACACGAGGGATGCGACGAACGACGTCACTCCCGGGAATATCCTGCGGATGCCCCACGACAGGAAGGGCACTATGACCACGTAGGTGGAGGTCAGGAAGGCCTGCTTGCCCGGAGTCGTGTAGTTAAGCCCCAGGGTCTGGGTTGCGTATCCGAGGAACAGGAAGAAGCCGACCACCGCCCCCGACTTGAGGTCGGCGAGGGTTATCGAGACCATCTTTCGGTAGAACACCAGGGCCATGAGGACGGCCGCGGCGGTGAACCTGAGCACCAGCAGCCAGAATGTCGGGAAGGTGTCCAGCGCGTCCTTCATGGCTACGAAGCTCAGGCCCCAGAACATGGCGACTACGAGCAGCGAGAAATCGGCTAAAGACCTTTTCAGGGTGGGAGAGGACTGCATTCTTTCAATTCCTACTTTCACGGATGGTGTGCGCCGTCGGCGCAGGTGAGAGTATAGCACATCCGACGTCCCTTTCTGAAAAACTTGCGGCGGCCAACTGCAATGCCATTCAGAGATGTATCCGCTCGCCGCTCGCGGACATTGTGAGTGTCTTAACTAACGTTTACAAGACCCGGATAGAGGGTATAATGTATTCGATGTTTTTTCTGCGCCAGCGGCTTTGTCTTTCATTTCTTTCGATAGGGGGTGGAGTGCGTGTTCATTTTTGTTGCCTCGTTACTGACATACCTTCTCCTTGTCTGGTCGGGCGACGCCATACCGTTGGGGGAGGTCCTCATAGGGCTGCTTCTCGCGGGCGTGGTTACCCTGGCCTTCAAGGCTTGGCACCCGGACAGACAGCTCAGCAGGCGGGGGCTCGATCCGAGGCGCTGGGTCAATTTCGTCGTTTACCTCTTCGGTCCGTTCGCAGCCGGGCTCGCCAAGGCGAATATCGACGTCGCGATTCGGGTCATTACCGGGAAGATTCGCCCGGGGATCGTCAAGGTCAGTCCCGGCCTGAAGAGCGACCTGGCCAGGACGGTGCTTGCCAATTCGATAACCTTGACGCCGGGAACGCTTACGGTCGACATCGACGACGCCGGCGGATACTACATCCACTGGCTGTACGTGGAGGACGAGGATCCTTCCGAGGAGCAGTTGTACGGCAGTTTTGCAAAGTGGGCAAGGAGGTTGGCTGAATGACGATCCACGTTATATGGTTTGCGGCTGCGCTGATGGGAGTCCTGGCCTTCTCGGTCCTGGGACGCCTTATCTCCGGCCCGACCGTCGCGGACAGGGCTGTCGCGCTGGACACGCTCAACACGTACGTGCTGGGCCTCATGCTGTTGCTCGCGGTCGCCTGCGACTCGGTGGTCATGGTCGACGTCGGCATCGTGTACGCTTCGCTGTCCTTCGTGGGGACCATGTTCATCGCAAGGCACATCGAAGGGGAGGTGTAGTCGGGTGATCGTCTTTTTACTGGTCACTCTCGCGCTCATAGTAAGCCTGTTCTTCAACACCCTGGGGGCTGTCTCGCTCTACAGGTTCCCCGACGTGTACACCAGGCTCCACGGAGCGACCAAGTGCACCACCTTCGGGACGATTTTCATCGTGGCCGCGGTCCTGGTCTACTCCATCGGGCGCATGGGGGGAGAGCCGCGCTTCCGGGTGTTGTTCGTCCACTCCATATTCGCCCTTATGGTGCTGCTCATTACAAACGCGACCGGCGCGCACGCGCTGGCAAGGGCCTCTCACCGCAGTGGCCTCCTGCCGGTCGGCGCCGTGGTCGACAGGCTCGAGGAGAGACGCAACGGAGGTGAGGCGCTATGATGAACTCCGCGGTGCAGCTGCTCGTGCTGGCCGTCATGGCGGTCGCCGGGTTCTTTGCCCTCTGGTTCAAGGATCTGATTTCATCGGTGATATCCCTGGCCGTCTTCAGCCTGATGATGGCCCTTGAGTTCTACCTGCTCCAGGCGCCCGACGTCGCCATAGCCGAGGCCGCCATCGGGGCGGGACTGAGCACCACCATCTTCATCATAACGATACGGGCGTGCAGACGTCCCAAGAGCCGAGAAGGGGGGAAGGAGTGGTGAAAAAGACCGTATTCGTCGTCGCGGCGATACTGCTCGGGGCCTTCGTGATAGGCGCCGTGGACGGCGCTCACCCGTTCGGCGACCCCGGCGCGGCGCCCATGGACGACTACTTCCTGGCGAACGCCCTCAACGATATCTCGGCGGAGAACATAGTGACCGCGATAGTCTTCGACTACAGGGGCTTCGACACCATCGGCGAGGCGGCGGTGCTCTTCACGGCGCTCACGGCCGTGGCGACGCTGCTCAGGGAAGGGAGAAGAAAGCCATGAATCCGCTCTCGGTAGTGGTGCGCACCGTCTGCGATCTGTTCGCATGGTTCATGATCGTCTTCGGCGTGAACGTCCTGTTGCACGGCTACGTGACGCCGGGCGGCGGGTTCCAGGGGGGGGCGATCATCGCCACTTTCATCGCCTTCCTGCTGGTGGCCTACGGCGGCAGGAGGGTGGCCTCCCGGGTGAACGACAGGCTGTTCGACCTGTTCGAGGAGGTCGGACTGCTGGTCTTCTTCATACTCGCATTTCTCGGACTGCCCGTCACCTTCTTCTTCAACTTCCTGGCCAAGCCGCTCGCCGAGAGCGCCGGTGGCTTTATCCCGGGGGTTGGCACCGTCGCCCTCATGTCGGTAGCGGTCGGACTTGAGGTCACCGGGGCCCTGTCGCTGATAATCCTCACGATGCACAGGGGGATCAGGATGTTTCGGGGCGAGGACCTGGAGCCGGAGACGGGGCATGACAGATGAGACGCCTGGTCAATAATACGTGGAACCACATCGGGACTGAAGGAGGAGTACGAGCATGATTGCCAACGCTCCCTTTTTTGTCGTGGGCCTGCTCTTCCTGGGGGGGCTGACGGCGATATTCATGGAGAAGAACCTGGTTAAGATAGCCATAGCCATCAGCGTGATCAGCTCCTCGGTCAACCTGTTCCTGGTGGCGCTGGGGTACAGGGTCGGAGGGACGGTTCCCATTCACTTCCTTGCCGGAGAGGGGACGAGGATGGTCCTGCCGACTCCCCAGGCCATGACCCTGACGGCGATAGTCATAGCGCTTGCCACCACGGCCCTGCTGCTGTCGCTCATAATGCTCGTCCACCGTCATTACGGCACGCTCGACATCGACGAGATCAGGAGGTTGAGGGGATGAACTGGAACGCTCACCTTCCGGCGCTGCTGCTGGCTGTTCCGCTCTTCGGAGCTTTTGCCTCGCCCGTCCTGTCGCCGTTCGGCAGGACCACCAGGAATGCCCTCCTGGCGGGGTTGTCCTTCGTCACCCTGCTGGTGTCGCTGCTGCTGATGAAGAGCGTCCTGGCCGGGGGAACCGCGGTCTACGTGATGGGCGGCGAGAGCACGGGGCTCGCCCTTCCGCTCGGGATGAAGCTACCTATACGCATAATCATGGAGGTCGACGCCTTCAGCGCGTTCATGGCGGTGTGCGGCACGGTGGCCTCCTTTGCCGGCGCCCTGTTCTCCATGAACTACATGGATAAGTTCACCGCCCTCGGGCGCTTCGTCTCCCTCTACTTCCTCCTGACGCTTGGCATGCTGGGGATGATGATCACGGGCGACATCTTCAACTTCTTCGTCTTCCTCGAGATCGCGTCCATCGCCTCCATAGGCCTCATCGCCTTCTGGAGGGACAGGCCCGAGGCGGTCGAGGCCAGCTTCAAGTACATGCTGATCTCGCAGGTAAGCTCGATGGTGTTCCTGATAGCGGCCGGGGCCCTCTACGGTAAGTACAACGCTCTTAACATGGCCGCGATCGGGGGCCTGATCAAGCCCGGGACTATGGAGAAGCTGGCGCTGGTCTTCCTCGTGGGCACGCTCGCGATGAAGTGCGGGGCGTTCCCGCTGCACATGTGGCTTCCGGACGCCTACGCGGAGGCGCCGTCCGGGGTCTCCTGCCTGCTTGTCGCGGTGAGCCAGGCGTCCCTGTACGGGCTGATGCGCGTATGCTTCTCGCTGTACGGGGTCAACCTCGGCGGGGCGTTCATACCGTGGGTAATAATCTCGATGGGGCTGGCCTCGATGTTCTTCGGCGTGACAATGGCCGTGGTCCAGCACGAGATAAAACGCCTGATAGGCTACCATTCGGTCTCGCAGGTGGGCTACATGCTGCTAGGACTCGGCGTGGGGATGCTCGTGCTGACCGATGCGCGCGGAATGGCCGAGTACGGCTTCACCGCGATCAAGGGCGGCATGTTCCATATATTCAACTACACGATGTACAAGGCCCTGCTCTTCCTCGCCGCCGGCGCGGTCTACTACGCCACCGGCAAGCGCGACCTGAACGAGCTGGGCGGACTGGCCAGGAGGATGCCCTTCACCACCGGGATGTTCGTCATCGCCGCAGCCGCCATATCCGGGCTTCCCCCCTTCAACGGCTTCGTGTCCAAGCTGCTGATATACGAGTCCGTCTTCGCCGTTCACCCGGCGCTCGCGGTGGTCGCCCTGGTGACCTCCGTGTTGACCCTTGCGTCCTTCGTGAAGGTATTCCAGACGGCCTTCCTTGGCCCGGAGAAGAGCTCCTTCACCGCGGTAAGGGAGGTCCCGGCCGGGATGCTGTTCGGCATGGGAGTGTTGACCGTGGCCGTGCTGGTCGCCACCCTGTTCCCGTCCTGGACGATCTCGAACCTGGTCGAGCCCGCCGCCAAGGCGCTGGTCGACCAGGCCGGCTATATCGGCGCAGTAATGGGAGGTGGACTCTGATGCTAGGTACGGTCTACACCGGGTTCGGCTACTGGGACGTGTGGTCCTGGGCGGCCTTCTTCGCGATAGCGGCCGCACTGGTCCTGTGGCTCAGGGCCCAGGGCCGGGAGGACTACAAGGAGGGGACCGACCAGGATGAGATCTACTGGTCGGGCAACATCGTCCCCGAGGAGGGAGCGGATATCACCGTGCCGGCCTCGTCGGCGTACTGGGGATTCCGAAAGGCCATGGCGCCCTTCTACAAGGTCCTGACCGAGATGCACACGGGAATAGGCACGGATATCGTCGGCTGCTACGTAGTCGTCGTCGCCCTGATGGCCGTGTTCGTTCTCATGTAGGAGGGGCGACATGATAGACAAGCTGCTCGAAAGATACCTCGAAATACTGCCGAAGTCGCTCTGGGTCACCACCTGCAATTCGGGCTCGTGCAACGGGTGCGACATCGAGATCGTGGCCTGCATAAGCCCTCGCTACGATATAGAGCGATTCGGAATGAAGCTGGTGGGCACGCCGAGACACGCCGATGTGCTCATAGTCACCGGGCCGGTCACAAAGTACATGACCGACAGGCTGAGGCGCATCTACGACCAGATGCCAGATCCCAAGGCCGTGGTGGTGGTGGGGAACTGCGGGTCTTCAGGAGACGTGTTCTACAAGTCTTACAACCTCGACGGGCCGGTGGACAAGATAATCCCGGTGGACGTCTACGTCCACGGTTGTCCGCCGCGCCCAGAGGCGATAATCGAGGGCGTCGCGAAGGCCGTCATGAAGCTCGAGTCGCTCAGGGAACCGAAGAAAGTTGGTGAGGCTGGATCATGACATTTCCCATTAAAGGGATGAACATGGCCGAGGGACGGTCGGCCGACGAGCTCCTGGCACGGGTGCGAGCCGAGTTCGGGGAGGGTGCGGTCGTCAGGGAGAGCTCCCATGCCGGCGGGTTGAAGGGGGAGGCGCAGTACAGGGATCTTTGGCTCTCGGTGGACAGGGAGCGCTTCCTCGGTTTGATAGACCTGATGGCCGAATTCGACTTTCCCATGTTTCACGTTATGTCGGGGAACGACGATGGCGACTTCATAACACTTAACTACCACTTCGGCCTCTTCCAGTGCGCCGGCCGCGGTAGCCGCTTCGGCGTGGCCGTAAGCGTGGCCCTGCAAAAGTCGGACCTGGTGATGCCGTCGCTGCACTCGAGGATTCCGGGCGTCGAATACAGCGAGCGGGAGATGCGCGAAATGCTCGGCATCGACTTCGATGGACTGCCGAACAAGGGGCTGGTCTTCCTGCCGGAGGACTGGGACGAGTCCATCAAGCCGTGGCGCAGGGACGAGACCGGTCCGCAGCCCGATGACGTCAGGGAACTTTCGTAGGGGGAAGGACAGATGGAAAAAACTTATACTATTCCGATTGGTCCGGTCCACGTCGGCCTGAAGGAGCCCATAACCGCCTGGCTAAGCCTGGAGGGCGAGAAGATAGTGGACGCGACGGTGCGCCCGGGGGCGATACACCGGGGCATAGAGTTCATGGCCCGCGAGAGAAACCCGATCCAGGTGATCTATCTCTCCGAGAGGATATGCGGCATCTGCTCGTTCAGCCACGTAGTCGCGTTTCTGCGCGCGGTGGAGGATGCAGCCGACTACCCGGTGACCCCGCGAGGTCAGTACATCCGCACGCTGGTGCTGGAGCTGGAGAGACTGCACTCGCACATACTGTGGGCCGGCGTGGCCTGCTACTCGATAGGCTTCGACTCGGCCTTCCACCTCGGGATGGTGCTTCGCGAGAAGGTCATGGACGTACTCGAGGCGCTGTCGGGGAACAGGGTGAACTACGGCGTGGCGACGGTCGGGGGCGTCCGGTGGGACATAACGCCGGAGGTCTCCAGGGCCGTGAAGGAGATGGTGAAGTACTACAAGGCCGAGTTCGGGGCCTTCTACGACGTGGTGACGGCGGACCCCATCGCCAAGGCCAGAATGAGAAACGTAGGGGTCCTTACGGAGGACGAGGCCGTCAGGTACAACGCTGTGGGGCCCACCGCCAGGGCCAGCGGTGTCAGGTGCGACATCCGCGAGACCTCCCCGTACGAGGCCTACGCGGACTTCAACGTGAAGGCGATAGTGCCGCAGGACTACTACGGAAAGGCGTACGGCGACGTCTTCGACCGCTTCCTGGTTAGGGTCCTGGAGGTGCACCAGTCGCTGAATATCATTGAACACGTCATGGAGGGGCTCCCCGAGGGGGAGATCGTCCACGAGAAGAATCTCAACAAGGTGCTCGCCGCTCTCAAGAAGGCGGAGGGAACCGGGTGGAGCGTCATCGAGGCCCCGAGAGGAGACGACACCCACGTCGTTCACCTCAAGGCGGGCGAGGAGAACGTCAACTGGTGGAAGGTGCGTGCTCCTACGTACGCAAACGCGGTCTCGTGGCCCCTCATGTTCAGGGACAACGAACTCGCCGATGCGCCCCTGATCATCAACAGCATCGACCCTTGCATCTCGTGCATGGAGAGGATGCTGGTGACCGACTCCTCGGACGGCGCGGCCAGGGTGTTTACCCGGACCGAGCTCGTCGAGATGAGCAGGGAGAAGACAAGGAGGCTGAAGCAGGGATGTTGATTGCCATTATGCGCCTCGTCGCCGGTATCGCGCTCATGCTCCTGGTCATAGTCCTGGCCCTCCTTTACGACGGGGCGGACAGGATAATCAACGCGCGGATGCAGCGCCGCCTCGGTCCACCGCTGCTACAGCCGTTCATCGATGTGCTTAAGCTCCTGGGAAAGGAGAACATCGTCCCCAGGAGGGCCGTCAAATGGGCCTTCAACGGGGCTCCGTGGATCGCGGCGGCGAGCATGCTCATGCTGTTCCTGTACATTCCCATGGGTTCGCTTCCGGCCGTGCTCGGCATGCACGGCGACATGATCCTCGTCATCTACCTGCTCGGGCTTTCGGGCGTCGCTATGGCGGTCGGCGGCTTCGCGAGCGGAAGCCCGATCGCGAACGTCGGAGCGCAGAGGGAGATGGTGCTCATGATGAGCTACGAGCTCCCGCTCGCGGCGGTGGTGACCACCATGGCGTGGGTCGCCTTGAGGACCGGGATGCCGGGGGATCCCTTCAACCTCGAGACCTTCTCCGGCATGTCCGTCTGGGGAATGTCCGGCAGGATCGGTTTCATCGGCATCGTCTGCCTGTTCGTGTCGCTGGTGCTGGTCGTGCCGGGGGAGACGGGCAAGGGGCCCATGGATATACCCGAGGCAAAGACCGAGATACTCGACGGGCTGATCATCGAGTACTCCGGCAGGAACCTGGCGATGTTCAAGATCGTCTTCGCGCTGAGGGCGACGGCCATGTCCGCCCTCATAACGGCCCTGTTCTTCCCTTGGTCTCTGGGTGGCTTCCTGCGCCTTGGCGGGGTGCTACTGTTCGCATTGGACTTCCTCTGCTTCTGGGTCAAGGTGTTCCTGGTCCAGGCCGTGGTCGTAACCCTTATGAGGACGATGTTCGGCCGCTTCAAGATCTGGCAGGCCTCGGAGTTCTACCTGGTCAAGGTGGCGGGGCTTTCGATCGCCGGGATGATCCTAGCGTCCGTCGGCCTCGTCGTGTAGGAAGGGGTGAAGCGTCGTGATCAACAGGATGTTGTTTCAACTCGTGCGCCAGCTCTGGCAGAGGCTCTTCACCAACCTGTTCCCCGTGGCCAGGATGCCGGACTCGATGACCGAGGCGCTGGAGGCCGCGGAGAAGGGTTGGATAGAGCTCAACCCGCCCGTCGGGGTCAACGATCACTTCCGTGGACGCCTTAACTACGACAGGAGCGCCTGCATAGGGTGCAAGCTCTGCATAAGGGTCTGCCCGGCGAACGCCATCGAGTTCCTGCCCGAGGACAAGAAGATACAGGTCCACGTGGACAGGTGCTGCTTCTGCGCCCA
>MTKY01051238.1_pt1 | contig 26422 bp, 28 predicted proteins | sample 1042731 | NCBI WGS metagenome assembly MTKY01 (sample SAMN06212206, study PRJNA360538) | anaerobic digester metagenome | biome: Wastewater treatment plant; material: sludge; isolation source: anaerobic digester fed with sludge from wastewater treatment plant | place: Denmark: WWTP Soeholt ... | reverse complement strand
TGCTCTCGTGCGGCCAGGCCGGCCTCTTCTTCCCAGTAGGCGCCCTTGACGAGGCGGATTGTGATGGGGGTGGACCGCTCGTGGGCCAGATTCACCAAGTCCAGGATGTCCTCTTCCGCATCGCGCAGGTACGCCTGTACCGCCACTCCCAGATGAGGGTAGTCGCGGAACTCGCGTTCGGCGAACAGGAGCTGGACCACAGCCAGGGTCAGGTCGCGCAGCCGGAACTGCTCCATATCCAGGATCACGGCCGCACGTTGGTCGCGGGCGGCGCGCAGGATGGGGCGCAGGCATGTAGCGGCGACCTCGCAGGCGTTGTCGAAGTCGAGTGGGTCCAGGCGGGGGCAGATAGATGACAGTTTCAGCGAGATCGATACCCGAGGTGCCGGTCCCCACGGGGCACTGTCGGCCGGCGTGTCGCCCGGCCAGTGGGCCGTTTCGCGGCTGAGGAGGCGAATAGCCTCCACGTAAGCTTCCTGCAGCGACTCCGCCCGTCTGGCGCCCGGCGCACCCTCACCCAGGATATTGAGAGTGGCTGCAGCCTTCTCCCGGTGCAGCCGGCGAAGCGTGCCGGCAGCGTCGGCGGGGGTCTTGCCGGCGATGTAGGTCTGGCTCACCAGATTCAGGTTGTACTCGATGGTCCTGGCCACCAGCCCCGTGGTGAGCTGACCCGGCCACGCCGCCTTGATGCCCCAGCGGAGAACCGGAGGCAGCTCACCCGAGGGGTCTTCGAAATACTCCTGAATATGTGAAGCCATGTGGTCCACCGTACGCAGGGTGGGGAATACCTCGAGGAAGCGGAGTAGCTGCGTACGGAAGGCCGGATCGCGATTGGCCAGTTCGAGCGCCTGGCTCTCCCACCAATCGGGCTGGAGGATCAGGGGGGGCTGCACGCCCGCCGTGGCGAGGATGTGGCGCCCGATCGCTTTGATGTCCGGCTCGTACGCGCCTGCATCCGGGACCGTAAGCACCATCGTAAAACCTCCTGGCCTTGTGTGGCGGCTCATCTTCAGGATACCGCAGAGCCTGCCTGCTTTGGGTCTGCGTACCATGCCTAAGCCCGCCGCCCGGTTTCAATCTGTCCGCTGCTCACGCTACATTGGCCATAAGCCTCAAATGATTGGGTCGAACGCGAGTCGAGGGGGACCATGGCAGGCCACACGTTTCTGGCGGAGCAGCCCGGCGCTCGTCCGCTGACGCTGCCCGATGGTGCTCCGCCGGGCATAAGGGCCGACAAGTACTGGCTGGGGCAGGCGGCGGCCGCCGTGGGAGTGGAGAGCGAAGTGCTCCCCGGCTCGCAGGTGCACGACGTCATTTTCGCCGACACCCGCGAGGAGATCCTTCGCCTGCAAAGAGAGGATCCCACGCTGTTTGAGACCGGCGGCGAGAAGGGGGGCGCCTACTCCGGCGAGGCGTTCCGACAAGAACTGAAGCGGGGACTCGACCCCGCCTCGCCGTACCACAGGCAGGTGCGGGCTCTGCCTTGGGGTTCGGGCAGCGGATTCGTGCGCTCAGGAGCCGACCGGGGCTTCGTCTTCTGCGCTCGGGTGGCCGACCACGAGGCTGCACAATACCGTTACGTGAGCTACCCCGAAGATGGGATCCCCAAAGTCGACTCCGAGACCCTCGTCTGCTTCTCACAGGCTCAGGTCCACGCGGATACCGAGCGTGTGCTCGACTCCGAGTCTCACCACTTGGCCTACGATGCCTGGGAGATGGCCCGCCGCCACATCTTCGAGGAGTGGCAGAAGGCCACCGATCCTTTCAACCTGCAGCCCAAGGTACCCAAAGCCATGCGGGACGCCGCCGCACTCCTGCGGTCTCATCCTCCGGAGGACATCCCTCAAGAGGAACTCGAGCGGTTGATCGATGCGGTGGAGGCACCCTACGGGGCGCGCATCGAGAGGGCTTTGCGCGGGGCCCTCCGCTCCAGCGACGACCCGGCCCGCCAGGCGGTTGCGGTGGCCGAGGAGGTAAAAAGACTGGGTCTCAGCCCGAGCCCGGCTCCAGAACCACTGCCCCTCATCGAAATTGAAGACGTGCACCTGGTGTGCTGGCTGGCGATCATGCCGGAGGGGAAAAAGGGTTGACATGGTTTACTTATAGGTTAAGATGCAGCTGCGAGGGGTAATAAGAGACCAATGGCACATTGTCGCGGCCTGTGACAGTGGTGGGGACTGTCCACTGCTGGATTTCCTTGGCTCCTTTGAGGAGCCCGGGGATGTCGAAGCCCGCAAGATGATGGCATTGATCAAATGGACATCCCGCTACGGGCCACCTAAGAACAAGGAGAAATCGAATGCTCTTGGTGACGATATCTTCGAATTGAAGACAACGTCGTTTCGTGTTCTTTACTTTTTTGACCAGGATCGTCTGATCGTCTGTAGCCATGGATTCAGGAAGAAAACGAGGAGATGTCCGCCGACGGAGAAGGCCTTCGCTGTCAGAGTTAGGCGTGATTATTTTCAAGCAAAGAAGCAAGGAGGACTAGTGTTCTTGGATGAGGGAAAGGGGTGCAGTGGTGAGTGACCGTGGGTTCGCAGATCTATTCCGCGAGGCTGAGAGTCATCACGACTTCTGGGAAGAACAGGCCATCATCACTTTCACCGAGGATCTGTGTCTTGCTATGGAGCGGGTGGGGGTATCCAGGGCCGAGCTTGCACGCCGGCTCGGCACCTCACAGGCCTACGTGACGAAAATACTCCGTGGGAATGCAAATTTCACTCTACGAACCATGGCCAGAATTGCTCTTGCGCTGGGTTTGGAGTTTCGCACGCATCTGGCGCCGCGGGGTAGTCGGACCCACTGGTTGGACGATCTGGCCTTTGTGGAGGCAAACGAGTACGAGGTTACCGACGGAGTCCCTGTGGATGCCATCGCCGCCCGGGAAGGATACGATGAAAACTGGACCGTTGCGGCTTAGGCAGCTCTTCATCGATCGCATACTGATCGAGGCGGGCGACGAAAACGCGCCCATGGAGTTGGAACCGGAGGTGCGGATAGAACCCGGTCCCCTCAGGCGAAGCAAAGAAGAGCCACAGTATTGGAGGGTAGAGCTGAGTCTCAAGTTGGGCCCCGATCTGGACCCCTCGGCGCCCTATTTGGTAGAAATGAGCCTGTCGGGAACGTTTGAACTCGAACAGCGCGACCTAGACGATGATTCGGCGGCCCGCCTTGTTGCCATAAACGGTCTTTCGATTCTTTATACTGCGGCCCGAGAACATATCTGGTGTCAAACAAGCCGGGGGAGATGGGGCGCACTCGGTCTTCCGACTGTGAACTTCTTGGGAATGGCGGTAGACGCGACGAGCCGGAACTCGAGTCCGGTCCTCTCGCAAGGAGTCGACTAGCCTGAGTCGCATCGAGCCGGTGACGGTGAGTGCGGTTCTGACTCTCGCGTCTGTCCGTTCCGGGCTGGAGGGGTCGACGTGCTAGACTGCGGGGCGGCTCCCAAGACCACTCACTTGCTAGATCGACCCTGCGCCGGAGGTGGGTTTCATGGCTGAGGCTGCGCTGGAGGCACCTGCCTGTTTCGATGATGTAGATCAAGTGTGCATTAACACCATTCGCACGCTGGCGATGGATGCTGTGCAGAAGGCCAACTCCGGCCATCCCGGCATGCCCATGGGAGCGGCGGCCATGGCCCACGTGTTGTGGAGCCGGCACCTGTCCTTCGATCCCGCTGCGCCCGACTGGGCCGACCGCGATCGTTTCGTCCTGTCCGCCGGACATGGATCCATGCTGCTGTACGCTCTGCTCCACCTCGCCGGATACGATCTCAGCCTCGAGGACCTGAAGGACTTTCGTCAATGGGGCAGCCGCACGCCGGGCCACCCGGAACGGGGCGTGACCCCCGGTGTGGAGGTGACCACCGGTCCGTTGGGCCAGGGGTTTGCCAATGGCGTGGGCTTGGCCATTGCTGAAGAGTTCTTGGCGCACACCTTCAATCGTCCCGAACATCGGGTGGTGGGCCATTACACCTTCGGCATAGTCTCTGATGGGGACCTCATGGAGGGGATCGCCTCGGAGGCGGCCTCCCTGGCCGGCCATCTGGGGTTGGGCAGACTGATCTATCTGTACGACGACAACCATATCTCCATTGAAGGTCCCACCCAGATCACCTTCACGGAGGACGTGGGGCATCGTTTTGGTGCCTACGGATGGCACGTGATGCAGGTGACCGACGGGGGCGATCTCAGCCTCATAGATGCCGCCATCGCCCGTGCCAAGCAGGTGGCTGACCGACCCAGCCTGATCATGGTGCGCACTCACATAGGCTGCGGCAGTCCCCACAAGGAAGATTCCGCCGACGCGCACGGAGCACCACTGGGGGAAGAGGAGGTCAGGCTGACCAAACAGGCCTTGGGGTGGCCTGAAGACGCCCAGTTCTTGGTGCCCGACGAGGCCAGGGAGCGGTATGCGGCGGCGGCGGCCGCGGGCGCCGCCGCCCACCAGGAGTGGCGGGAGCGGCTCGCCGCTTATCGGGCTGAGCACCCCGAGTTGGCCGCTCAATGGGACACGTATGTGAGCGGCAGACCCTCGGCCGCCTGGCGCTCCGCGCTGCCGGCCTTCACTCCCGCCGACGGCCCCATGGCTACCCGTGCCGCTTCGGGCAAAGTGCTCAACGCCGTGGCGGACGCGGTGTCGAACCTCATGGGCGGCTCGGCCGATTTGGCCCCGTCCAACAACACGTATCTCAAGGGCAAAGGCCCGTTCGATCGGCGGTTCCGTGGCGGTCGCAACATCCGTTTCGGGGTACGGGAGCACGCCATGGGCGGCATCCTCAACGGCTTGGCGCTGCACGGCGGCGTTCTGCCCTACGGGGGCACCTTCTTGGTCTTCTCCGATTACATGCGGCCCTCCATTCGCATGGCCGCCCTCTCTGGGGCACACGTGGTCTACGTCTTCACGCACGACAGCGTGGCGGTGGGCGAGGACGGGCCCACCCATCAGCCCGTGGAGCACCTGGCGGCGTTACGGGCCATCCCCGGCCTCACGGTGATCCGGCCCACCGACGCCAACGAGACGGCGGAGGCGTGGCGGGTGGCTTTGGAGGAGGTGGAGGGCCCCACCGCCCTCATCCTCACGCGCCAGAACGTCCCCATCTTGGACCGATCGCACCTGGCCGGCGCCGACCTCCTCTCCCGAGGCGCGTACGTACTCTCCGACCCGCACGGCGGCACCATGGAGGTCATCATCATGGCCTCGGGATCCGAGGTGCACACGGCGCTGAGCGCGCGGGATATGCTGTCGGTGCAGGGCATCATGGCGCGGGTGGTGGCCTTCCCCAGTTGGGAGCTGTTCGCGGCGCAGTCACAGGAGTACCGCGACGAGGTGCTGCCGCCGTCAGTGACCGCGCGTGTCGTGGTGGAGGCCGGCACCGGGTTGGGTTGGGAACGTTGGGTGGGTGAGCGCGGGAAGATGGTCGTCATCGATCGTTTCGGCGCTTCCGCGCCGGGACCGAGGGTCATGAAGGAGTTGGGTATTACTCCGGAGGCGGTGGCCTCCGCCGCACGCAGTCTGATCTCGTGAAGTGAGAGCATGAGGAGCCGCTGAGCCATGGTGGACATTTACGAGCAGAATCCCTTGCAGCGCCTGTACGCCGCCGGCCAGAGTGTGTGGTACGACAACATACGCCGGGGAGTGGTTCTCTACGGTGAACTCGAGGCCATGGTGGCGGGGGATGCCGTCACCGGCATCACCAGTAATCCCACTATTTTCCACAAAGCCGTGACCGCTTCCGCCGAGTACGACCAGGCCATCGCCGACTTGGCGCGCGAGGGGCTCTCGGCGTCGGAGGTGGTGGATATCCTGATGGCCCAGGATATCCAGATGGCGGCCGATGTGCTGCGGCCGGTCTGGGAGGGAACGCACGGCAAAGACGGCTGGGTCAGCATCGAAGTGGCGCCGAGCCTGGCTCACGACGCGGCCGCCACCGTGGCGGATGTGGAACGGCTGGCGTACATGGTGGACAGGCCCAACGTGTTGGTCAAGGTCCCCGCCACCGTCGAGGGGGTGGAGGCCATCCGCACGTTGGTGGGGCGGGGCGCCTGCATCAACGTCACCCTCATCTTCTCGCTGGAGCGCCATCGCCAGGTGATGGAGGCGTACATCGCGGGGCTGGAGGAGTTGGCCGGGCGCTTGGCGGCCGGTGAAGAGGTGCCGCCGCTGTCGGCGGTGGGGGGTGTGGCCAGCTTCTTTGTGAGCCGGATCGACACGTTGGTGGACGCGCGGTTGGAGGCCATTGCCGCCGAGGCCGACGCCGCCGGAGACGCCCGCAGGGCGGCGGAGGCGCGGCGGCTGTTGGGCAAGGCTGCGGTGGCCAGTGCCAAGCTGGCCTACCAGTCGTTCCTGGAGACCTTCAGCGGGTCGCGGTGGGAGGCCTTGGAGGCTCAGGGCGCTCAAGTGCAGCGCCCGCTCTGGGCCAGCACCAGCACCAAGAACCCGGCGTATCGTGATGTCATTTACGTAGAGGAGCTTATCGGCCCACAGACCGTGAACACGCTCCCGCAGAGCACGCTCGACGCCTTCCGCGACCACGGTGTGGTGGCGAGCACGCTGGCGTCGAACCCGGAGGAAGCCGAGGCGACACTGGCGGCGCTGGCGGCACTGGGCATTGACATGGATGCGGTGACGGCCCAACTAGAGTTAGAGGGAGTGGAAGCGTTCGCCAAGTCGTTCGACGCTCTGGTGGGGGCCGTAGCGGAGAAACTGGGGGGCCACTAGCCTCCCTTGACGGGACGCGAGCGGTGTCGGCGGTTCAACGCTTCACGACCTCTGCCGTTGCTGCAGCCGGGGCTGTGTGAGTGGCCCGCAGCCTCCTGGGGCTGGTTGGAAAGACCTGCTTGATCTCCTGAAGTTTTGGGGATATAGACATATAGAGCGTCTGCTCAGGAGGTCACCTCAACGTCGGTGGGCGGCGTCGGGGTGGCTACCCGCCTGATGGCAAAGCCCGAGCGGTAATGGAGGCGGCCGTGAACAGGCTGTCACAGTGGACCAGTCTTGGCGAAGTTGGCGACGTGCTGCGTGGGTTGTGGGGGCGGTTGGCCGAGGAGCAGCTGGCGGCCCACGGTCCGGCGCTGTCCACGCTGCGGCGGCTCAATCTGCTTGTGCTGACTCGGGGAGCGAGGCAGGCGCAGCGGGCGGCAGGGGTGGTGGAAGCCTTGGCCGGAACACATCCGGCCAGAACCATCATACTCACCGAACAGGTGCCGGGCGATCGCCTGCGCGAGGCGCGGGACTTTGAAGGCTTGGGTGGGCCGGCCGCTCGGGTGACGGTGTGCTGCTTCCCGCAGAAGTTGGAAGACGCGGATGGGCTTCGCACGGCGGTGGTCCCGCAAGCCGTTGGTGCCGGCTTGGAAGCGAGTGCATGCTACGAGGAAGTGCTGATTCCGGCCCGCACCGAGGATGCGCCTCTCCTGCAGAGCTTCGTGGAACCCCTGCTGTTGGGAGAGCTGCCGGTGGCGCTGTGGGTACCGCAGGAACCGGACTGCACGGCTCAGGATTTCCGTAGGATTGCGGCCTTGGCCGATCGCATGGTGCTCGATTCGGCGGCATTCGCCGATCCGGTGCGCGGGCTTCGGCTGATGTCTCACCTTATCTTGGAGGTGGGAGGGCGCACCACGCTTGGGGATTTCAGTTGGGCCAGACTCACCCCTTGGTTGGAGATGGTGGCGGATCTGTTTGAGGATCCCGATTACCGGAGCATGCTCGACAGACTCGAAACCGTGGTTGTGAGTTACGGCAGCGAGGTGGTGGACAGCGAGCTGTTGGCCGGAGGGGAGGAGCGGCTGGGGCCGGCCGTATCTCGTGCGCTGCTCTTCTGTGGATGGTTGGCCACACGCCTGGGGTGGATACTGGTTGGGCACGGGTGGCGTCGGGAGGGCGAAGCCGCGATTTTGGAGATGTGGCGGGCGGGAGTGGGAAATACGCCCGGAGGTACGGTCTCCATTCGCCTGCAGCCACATCGGTGCCTACCTGGGGAGTTCGGGGGGCTGGAGACCATCACGTTGGAAGCGGGCACATCAGCGGTCGGAGAGGTTGCTTCCACCATCACCATCAGGCGCACGCCCGAGACGGGCGTCTGCTCTTCGCATCTCCGGGCAGGGGACCGTGAAGTCGAGTTGCGGACCATGTACATGCCGCTTCCCTCTGAAGAGGCATTGCTGGTGGAGGAGCTCGAGCACGATGCCGCCGATACGTTGTTCCAGCAGGCTTTGGCCATGGCGGCGGCTCTGAGCGCGTTGCCGGGGAGCAGGAACCTGCAGGTCTGATATCGCCGGGCAGATCGCGTGTCTGTTGCGGGGACCACGTCGCTTCGCTACAATCACGCCTTCCTTGAAGGCTTTGCAGGCTCCTTGAGAGGAGGAGGGCAGCGATGGCCAAAGACAAGGGTGTGCGAGACGGACCGGCGGATACGGGGGCGGGCGCGACCGATGTGGTTGTGCTTATGGACGAGGAACGGGTCAAGCGCTCGTTGGCCCGTATCGCGCACGAGATCGCTGAGCAGGCGCCGGATGGGGAACGGGTGGCGTTCGTGGGGATCCAGCGCCGGGGGGTGGAACTGGCTGAGCGGTTGGCGGCTATCACGGCGGAATTCAACGACTACCAGCCCATCACAGGCTCTATCGATATCACTTTCTATCGTGACGACATAGACACGCGTCCTCCCACTCTGGCTTACGAGCAACCCGTGGTTCGCTCCAGCCGCATTCCTTTTGATGTGAACGGCGCCACCATCGTGCTGGTGGATGACGTGCTGCAGACGGGGCGCACCATCCGCGCCGCCATCGAGGCGCTCTTCGACTACGGTCGGCCGGCTGCGGTGCGCTTGGCGGTGTTGGTGGATCGCGGTCATCGTGAGCTACCCATCCGCCCTGATTTCGTGGGGAAGAACGTGCCCACGGCCCGCAGCGAGAAGATCATCGTGCATCTGGTGGAGATGGACGGCGTAGACGAAGTACTGCTTGAGAAGACCTAGCCGCCTTAGGCGATGCGATCCTTGGGTCTTGGGCTAGGGCCTGCTGCGAAGGATTATTCAGCGGCCGCCGCGACGAATTAGGAGATGTACCCTGTGATCCGCGACGACTCCATCATCACCGAGATCAACGCCCTGTGGCTCCCTGTGTACCCGTACATGGCCGAGCATGTCCTGGCTGTGTGGAAGAGCGAGGGGGGGAGGCTCCTCGATTTGGGGCCGTTTGCCGGAGGTCTGGCCGTCTCACTGCTGAGCAAATGCGAGAGTTGCACGGCGGACGTGATCGATGAGTCGGAGCCGGTGTTGCGCTGGGCGGAGGCGCAGGCCGTTGCCGGCGGCTGCGCTGCGCGGCTCGGCACCCGCAAACTGCCCTTGGAGCCCATTCCTTGGTCGGACGCTTCCTTCGATCTGGTGGCCGTGCGTGGTGCCTTCTTCTTCTTGACGCCGGCCCTACTGCGCGAAGTGAGGCGTGTGTTGCGGCCGGGTGGGTTCGGCTGGGTGGGAGGGGGTTATGGCCCCCTCACCCCGGAGAGCGTGATCGCGCCTATCGCGGCCCGCTCCAAAGCGTTGAACGAGGCCATTGGTAAGCAGCGCATCGCCCCGGCGGACGCCGAAGCCATGGTGAGTGCCGCTGAGCTCGATGACTGTGCTCGAGTGGTGACCGAAGGCGGTCTTTGGATTGAGATCCGAGCCTGAGGAGCGGGATCGGCCCCGAAGGGGGAAGTGGGAGCCGTAACTGGGAGCCACGCCCGGGAGCCGCGCCCGGGAGCCGTGCTGATTGGACGGCTGTGGCACCGAAGTGACGACCCTCATGAGCCTCGGGCTTGCTGGTATTCGCCGCCCCTGCGCGCCGTTGGCGGGCGTATGTCTGACCCTCAGGTGCGCAGGGGCGATGCCGATCAAATCGCAGAAACGACCGCGCGGTGCGAAGAGCGGTTCAGGCGGCCTCTTTCAGGCGCTCGCGGGCCTCGACGGCTTCGGAGTCATCGTACGTGGCGAAAACCACCGCTATCAGTTCGAGCAGCAGCCCCAAGAAGAAGGCGAAAGGCATCCAGAGCGCGCCTCCGTCTCTGTTGAGGATGGACAACACCAGGACCACCACTCCTGCGATAGCCGCTACAGCCGCCACCAACTTCGCCAGCTTCATCTGGGCCTCCTTCGGGTTGGGCTCACCGAAACGAGCCTGTGACGGCGCAAGGATACATAAAGAACATATAAAAATGAAGCATGTTTGAAACAAGGAGTAATAAGGTGATTTGCTAAGGGCAACCGCAGCCGGCAGACGGGGCAGTGTGCTCAAAGCCGGTTGGTTGTAGAATCATTGCGGCAGGTGAGGTTGACCTTTAAGCGTGTCCAGAGAGGCCGGAAGGGAGCCGCCCGATGCATCTCATCTCAATCGACGATCTCTCTGTAGCCGATATCGAGGGCATATTCCAGCTGAGCGACGGTTTTCTGGAAGTCGCCTCGCGCCCCATCAAGAAAGTGCCCACGCTGCGCGGGCGCACCCAGATCAACATGTTCTTCGAGCCCAGCACTCGTACCCAGGCTTCTTTTGAGATCGCCGGCAAGCGGCTCTCGGCCGACGTCATCAATATCAAGGGATCGTCTTCGGCCGTGGCCAAAGGCGAGAGCCTGAAGGACACCATCCTCACGCTGGAGAGCTACCGCCCCGACATCATCGTTATGAGGCACGCGCAGGTGGGGGCGTCGCGTATGGCCACGCGCTACAGCAAGGCGTCGGTCATAAACGCCGGCGACGGTACGGGGGAGCATCCCACTCAGTGTCTGCTCGATCTTTACAGCCTGCGCCGCACCTACGGGGCGCTCAAGGGACTCAAAGTGGCCATTGTGGGTGACGTGGTCAGCAGCCGCGTGGCCCGCTCCAACATCTTCGGCTTCCGCAAAATGGGCATCGAAGTGCGCTTGGTGGGGCCACCCACACTCATGCCGCCCGGGATCGAGAGCTGGGGGGTGCCCGTCTACTACGATCTCGACGCACTGCGCGATGTGGACGTCATCTATCTCTTACGCATGCAGCTCGAGCGGGTGCGGGGGCGGATGGCGGCCGTGCCCAGTCTACGCGAATACAGCCAGGTCTGGGGTCTGGACCCCTACAGGCTGCTGCCGGAGCAGCGCGTGATGCACCCCGGGCCCATCAACCGCGGGGTGGAGATGACCGGCGACCTGGCCGACTGTGAGCAGAGCCTCATTCTTCACCAGGTGGAATCAGGTCTGGCCGTGCGCATGGCCATCCTCTACCAGGCATTGGCGCCGCAGTTGGAGGAGGAGGCGGCATAGGGGTTGCCGGGTGCCTGAGGCCGGCGTGGGGGGCGGCTTAACGGCGTGATCGTGCTCTGGATCATGACCGGGGCGGCGCTACTGGTGTCGCTGTTGGCGGATCGACGCAAGACCCTACGGGCAGTGAGACGTGCGCTGTCCATGCTGCAGAGCGTGTTTCCGCTGCTCTTGGGCGTGCTGGCGGTGATCAGCCTGCTCTTGGCGGCGGTGCCTCCGGCCACGCTGGCCGCCATTCTGGGCGGGAGTGGCCCAATATCCTTCATCTTGGCTTTATTCATAGGAAGTATTGCGCTCATTCCAGCATTTGTGGCCTATCCGCTGGCGGCCGTTCTCCGTGAACTGGGGGCAGGGGTGGGGGTGCTGGCCGCCTTCATCACCACCCTCATGATGGTGGGAGTAACCACGTTGCCTATTGAGATCTCGTTCTTCGGCCGGCGGGTGGCGTTGCTGCGAAACGCGTTGGCCTTTGGGGGTTCGGTGGTGGTGGCGGTGGTGATGGCCCTGGTTCTGAAATGAACCGCGCGGAGAAGCCGAGCGCGCGGCTGCAACACCAGGGTGGGCAGCCACAGCCACCGGACGGATCGCCACGACAACTGGGCGGGAGGCGGCGACCAGGGGCTTGGCTGTGGGGAAGCATCCCGGCGGTGCTGGTGCTGGCCATGTGGGCCTATCACGCCTGTACCGGAGGGTTTTCCGTGGGAGGCGCCGCGGGGGCCGGTCTGGCCCGCTTTCTTCTAGAGATGGTCCAGATACTGCCCGCCATGTTCATGTTGGTGGGACTCTTCGACGTGTGGGTGCCCAAGCGCTTCATCGAAAGGCACCTCGGTAGTGCTTCGGGCCCGCTCGCTATCTTGTGGATGGTGCTTCTGGCCACGCTGCAGGCGGGCCCGCTCTATGCCGCCTTCCCGGTGGCGGCGGCGCTGTGGCGCAAGGGTACGGCGCCGCGCAACGTCTTCATCTACCTGGGCGCGTTCTCCGCCGCCAAAATCCCCCTGCTGAGTTTTGAGGTGGCATTCCTGGGCTGGCAGTTCTCGCTACTGAGAACTACCGTAACGCTGCCCGTTTTCATTGGTTTGGGCTATCTGCTGGAGAGGCTCATTCCAGCGGGATTTACGCCATGTCCTTCCGCTGGTGGGCCAGACGAGGCCGGAAGACCTGCTCTTTGATCATGGTGGCCAGTTCATGGGGATCGGCCAGCATGCAGTAGTGGTCGGGGCCGTTCTTGACTTTGAGGACCACACACTTCTCTTCTAGTTCAACATCTTCAATGGTTGAGAGCGGAACCACATCCGGCATGTCGGTGCCCATACCGATGAGAACCGCCTCGGTGGTGAGCTGGATCTCGCCGTTGTCCCACAGCACGCGCTCCTCTGGCACTCCAGCCTGCAGTCCGGTGTCCTTCATCTGGGCTATGGACTCCAAGTTGGCGCCGCACTCACGACAGAAGCGCTCGCTGTCGGCGTTCTCAGTGCCGCAGTTGTAACACGTCTTGCCCATGTGGCTCCTCCTCGTGGGGGGCGGGTCCGCCTGCACGGCGGCTTCCGCGTTCGGTGGACGGATCTCATTTCACATATACCCACGAATGAGCGGGTCGGAACGCCGACGTCTCGGCAGGCGCGCCCTTTGGCCGGGAACTGGCCCACAGATGCAGCCGCGGCTGCGGTTGGAGTTTCACCCGGTTGGAAATGTGGGTAGGCCCGGAGTGGAGGTGCCGACATGGACGATCTGTTCAAAACACTGGCCACGCACGTCGACGAGGGTGTGTTCGTGATCCGGGATCGGCGATTCATCTTCTGTAACGAGGCGTTCGCGCGGATTCTGGGCCGACACACGGACGAGGTGGTGGGCGCCGAGTTCACGGAGGTGATCGCGCCCGAGGATCTGGACATGGTGGCGGATCGCTACCGTCGACGCTGGGCCGGCGAACAAGTCCCTCCCGAGTACGAGTTTCGACTTCTGGAACGGGACGGCGAGACTCGCGTGCCGGTGCGGCTCTGGGTGACTTTGGGGGATTATGAGGCCGCTCCGGCCACCCTGGGGGTGGTGCGCCCTGCCTGGCGGTGACAGCGGCCAAGTCCGATATGGGCTGTGCTTCTGTCGGTGGCGGTTCTGTTGGACCGCACAGTAGTGCGCGAGAGCCCGCCGAGGGTGGTGTCCCGTGACATGATGCAAGAGGAGGGTCCTCCGTGAAGTCGAGACGCGTACGTCTGGTCGCCGTTGCTCTACTGCTGGTGGTGTTCTGGGCGGGGTTCTTCGTTCGTGATGCGAGCTTCGTCTTGAGCGTGTTCGGGCGTTTTGCCGGTAGCCCCTATCTCCTGGGGTTCACCTTGTTTCCTTTGTGGTCGTTAGCCGCGTTGGTGGCAGCCCTAGCCTTGCTTCTCTCCCTTCTCGTAGACGCACGCATGTGGCCGATCTGGATAGTGGCAGCGGTGCTGGTCGGCGCCCTGCTGCTTTTGCGAGGCCTGCGGTTCTCCGTGTTTGTCCCGGAGGCCGCACACCGGCAGTTCAATATGGTCGACTATCTTCTGTGGCCGGGAACGCTCTGGGTCAAGTGGTGGGCTCTCTTGGCGATTGGTCTTGTCTTCGCGGGAGCCGCGCTCGTTGCGTTCGTTTTGCCCGGGCTCAGGCGGAGCCCGTGGACTGTGAAAGCCGGTTGAGCTATGCAGGCAAGTGTCGTACTGGGGGCTTGGGAACCGGCCACCGCTGTTCCTCCACTTGGATACTCGCATAATTGAGCTAAGGGCAGGGCTCCGATCTGCAGACCAACGAGTCGCGTGCACTCTCGGGATCATTGGCCGGCCGGCCTGCCGGATTGCGGGCGTGCCGACACCGCGCTAAGATGAAATGGCCTTTAATCGGATCCCGTGAGACCGAAAGGAACCTCGGATGACTTCATCCTCTTCCGGCACCGCGCCGCGTTTGGCGTGTCGGCCGCGTCCTCAGGAGTGTCTGCTCCTACCCTCTGTTCACCTCTTCGATCCGAGTTGCGGTGTTGACCTGGTCGGCGACCTGCTGGTGGAAAATGGTTGCATCGCCGCCATGGGCGGTGCGTTGGTGGCGCCGGAGGGGGCCGAGGTGCTCGGAGATCTCACCGGCTGTTGGGTCTTTCCCGGCTTCGTGGACCCACACGTCCACATGCGTACGCCCGGACAGGAGTACAAGGAGGACGTGGTCAGCGCCTCCCGGGCTGCGGTGGCCGGCGGGTTCGTAGCCGTGGTTGGCATGGCCAATACGGAGCCGCCCGTGGATGTGGGGCCGCTTGCCTCCTGGGTGCTCGACCAAGCCGCGGCTGGAGCCGACGTAATGGTGGGCCAGGTGGGAGCCGTCAGCCGTGGACTCGAGGGCAAGAGCATGGCGGAATTGAGGGAGTTGTGTGAGGCCGGCGTGGTTGCCTTCTCCGACGACGGCCGGCCTGTAAACAACTCCGATCTCCTCCTGCACGCGCTGCGCTACCTACGGGGGACCGGCCGGCCGGTGCTGTTGCATCTCGAGGACCAGGCTCTGTCCGCAGCGGGCGTCATGCACGAGGGGCGCTGGAGCGCCCGCTTGGGCCTGCGGGGAGTGCCCTATACGGCCGAGACAGGGCCCCTGGCCCGGGATCTGCAGGTGGCGGCCTACGCGGCGGCGGAGGAAGAAGCGCTGACCGCTGTGCGCGGCGGCGGAGCGGAGGCCGGATGGAGCCGCACTCTCGAGCACGCGCCAGAGCGGGAACCGTTCGTGCACTTTCAACACCTCTCTGCGGCTGAGAGCCTGCGTCTGCTGACAGGGGCCAAATCCGCGGGGCTGCCGGTAACCTGCGAGGTAACGCCTCACCACCTTCTCTTGACTGATGAGGCGGTGCGGAGCTTCGATCAGAACCTGAAGGTCAACCCCCCGCTGCGCTCAGAGTCGGATAGGCGGGCGCTTGTGACGGGGCTGGTGGAAGGCGCCATCGACTGCATCGGCACCGATCACGCTCCTCATGCACCGCATGAAAAAGAGGTTCCGTTTGAGGAAGCGCCCTTCGGGACGGTGGGCCTGGAGACGGCGTTTGCCGCGTTGTACGGAGGATTGGTGGTACCCGGAGACATCTCCTTGGGAGTGCTCATTCGCGCTCTCAGCTCTGGGCCGTGCCGCGTGCTGGGCCTGCCTGCTCCACAGTTGCAGGTGGGTGCGCCGGCCCGGTTCTGTGTCGCCGATCTCGATGAGGACTGGACGGTAACCACAGCCGACCTCAAGGGCAAGTGCCGTAATTCGGCGTTCCTGGGCCGGCGTGTGCAGGGGCGCGTGTTGCTCACCGTGGTGGACGGCGCCCGGCGCTTCGCGCGGGCGCGCCGGTCGGTCTCCGGCTTCTCGGGGAATGCGGAGGCTCCCGGTGTATAGGAGTGAGGTGCCGGGTTACGTGGTGCTGGAAGACGGCGCGGTCTTCCTGGGCTTCGGCTTCGGGGTTGAGGGGAAGGCCCTGGGCGAGATCGTCTTTGGCACGGGAATGACCGGGTACCAGGAAATGGTCACCGACCCCTCCTCTCACGGACAGTTGCTGGTCTTCACGTACCCCATGGTCGGCAACTGCGGGGTGGGCGAGTGGCAGATGGAGTCGGATCGTGCGCACGCGCGGGCCCTGGTGGTGCGCGAGGTCAAGAACACCAACTACAACCGAACCAGCCCGGAGCCGTGGGTGGACTGGTTGAGCGCCCACGGGGTGGTGGGCGTGGGCGGTGTGGACACGCGTGCGTTGACGCGGCATCTTCGTGAGCAGGGAACCATGACCGCCTGTGTGGCCGCCGGTTCCTCATTTGATGTCAACGGCCTATTGGCGGCGGCGCGCGGCTTTGGGCCGCTCGCCGGCCGCGACTTGGTGCAGAACGTCACCTGTGCCCACCCATACGAGGCCGAGGTGGCGGAACGCGGGGAGACGGCGGAGTCGCAGGTGACCGGCAAGAGGGGCTTTCACGTGGTGGCGTTCGACTACGGCATCAGACGCTCCGCTCTTCGCTGTCTTCAGGAGGCGGGGTGTCGGGTCACCGTGGTACCGGCCTCCTTCTCGGCCGAACAGGCCCTGGCCCTGAGCCCGGACGGGGTGTTCCTCTCCAACGGCCCCGGCGATCCCGCTCCACTGACTTATGCCGTAGAGGCCATCCGGGGATTGCTGGGTCGTGTGCCCATCTTCGCCACCTGCCTGGGGCACGAGTTGCTCGCGACGGCGGTGGGGCTGCGTACCCACAAGTTGAGATTCGGCCATCACGGGGTCAACCATCCCGTGAAGAACTACGTCCTGGATCTCATCGAGATCACCAGTCAGAATCACGGCTTCGCCGTGGAGACGCCGCGGGTGGTGACGGAGGCGCTGGAGAGAGACAGTAACCTGTCTGCTATTCGCGCCCAAGACCTGTGGTTGGATACCGATTATGGGCCTGTGCAGGTGACCCACCTCAATCTCAATGACGGCACGGTGGAGGGATTGCGCCTGCAGGATATCCCGGCGTTTGGCGTGCAGTACCTTCCGGAGGCGAGCCCGGGGCCGCACGACGGCCGCTACCACTTCCAGCATTTTGTTGACAGCATGGAACGCGCGGCCTAGGTAGGGGTGTGCCGGCGTGGCGGGCTTGGCCTGGGGTGGAGCGGGGTGGATGCTGGTGGCCTGGTATGCGGCAGGGTTTTTCCTCGGCTCCTGCCCTCTGGCGGTCTGGGTGGGGAGGGCGTTTCTAGACACCGATGTTCGGAGCTATGGGGATGGAAATCCGGGAGCGGTGAATCTGTGGCGTGCGGGAGGCTGGCGTTGGGGAACCCTGGGCGTTGTGTTGGAGTTGGCCAAGTCGGCAGTCCCGACTACGCTGGCGGCTTCGTGGGGGGGAATGAGGAGTTGGCCGCTGGCCGCCATGGCGCTCTCCCCGGTGCTGGGGCACGCCTTCTCGCCGTGGCTGCGCTTTCGTGGCGGCAAAGCCATCGCTGCCGTGTTCGGGGCCTGGTTGGGGCTGCTGGGCCCGGTGGGTATGGTGGCTCTGGCTGTGTGCTTGGGTCTGATGCATGCGTGGCAGACCTCCGATGCCTGGACGGTGCTCCTGGGCATGGTGGCCTTCCTCGTCTACCTGGTGCTGTGTGGCGAAGGGTTACCGATGGTGGGCACTTGGTGTGGGTGCACAGCAGTCCTGATCCTGAAGCATCGTCATGAGCTGAGGAAACCGCCGGCACTGCGTGGCCGGCTGCCGGCGAGGAGGCACTCATGAGCATCATGCTTGATGTGTTCGCCAAGTTGGTGTCGCTGTGGGGCCAACATCGCCTGGTGGTGATGCTCGTTTTGTTGGGCATCCTGGCTGTGGCCGTGATGAACTCCTTCCACCTGCGTCGCCTCGGCGATCTGCGTCCCAGCGGGTCGGCGGCGCCGGTCTCCTCCGCCGTACCCGCGGAGTGGCCCATGATCTCGGTGCTGGTCCCGGCCCGCAACGAAGAGGGGAACATAGGTGCCTGCCTGAGCTCGCTGGTGGGTCAGGAGTACCCGCACTTTGAAATTCTCGTACTGGACGATGAGTCCAGCGACGGCACGGCTGCAGTGGTGGCCGGGTTCGCCTCCGACGATGAGCGCGTTCGCCTGATTCGCGGCCGGCCGCTTCCCGGGGGTTGGCTGGGCAAGCACTGGGCCTGCCACCAATTGGCAGCCCAGGCTTCTGGGGAGTTGTTGCTCTTCACGGACGCCGATACTCGACATCGGCCCACTATGTTGCGGGATGCGGCGCTGTCGCAGTATGTGGAGGATTCCGATCTTCTCACCGCACTTCCCCGCGAGCTCGTGGGATCATGGGCCGAGCGACTGGTGCTGCCGGTCATAGCCTGGGCTTTGCTGGCCCTGTTGCCGCTTCCGGTGGCGCATCGCAGCCGGACTCCTCTGCTCTCAGGCGCTATCGGCCAGTTCATGCTGTTCAGGCGCAGCGCGTATGCGGCCGTGGGCGGACACGCCACCGTACGCATGGACGTGGTGGACGACATGGCTCTGGCGCGGGTTGTCAAAGCCGAGGGGCTCCGCTGGCGTCTCCTTGACGGCAGCCGCCATGTCGAATGCCGTATGTATGCCACGGCCAAGGGAGTGATAGACGGTCTGGGGAAGTGCATATTCCCTGCCCTCCACTATCGCCTGTGGGCGATGCTGGCTCTCTTCGCCGTTCTGGGCTTGGCCTTTCTTGAGCCTGCTGGAGTCCTGCTGCTCTCCTTCTTGGGAGCGGGGACAGAGACGGGGGCGATGCGTTGGGCGGCGATGGCGGCGGTGGTGGCGTTGATCCCATGGATCATGGCTTGTGCTCGGTTCAAGATTCCCCTGTATCTCGCTCTGCTGTACCCGGTGACGGTGGCCGCCGTCATCCTGATAGGGGTCAGGTCCGCCGTTCTGACCATGCAGGGTAGGTTGACCTGGAAAGACCGGGTGCTCGCCGGGGAGCGCGCCGACAGCTGAGACGATGCGGTCGGGTGGCACGGCAGGTGTCGCCGGTAATGGAGATAAGGAGGCTGAGGCTGTGGCGGAGCAGAGAGCAGGACGTCCCGAGGAGATCCAGGTGAAGATCCCGGATGATTTGGTGGCCGGTACCTACAGCAACATGATGGGCGTGCAGCACTCGGTGTCCGAGTTCGTCATGGACTACGCGTTTGTGTGCGGCGGCGTGGGTAAGGTGGTGGCCAGGGTCATCACCAATCCGAGCCACATGAAGCGGATCGTGAACGCGTTGCAGGAAAACCTTGCTCGCTATGAGAGCGCGTACGGCAAGATCAAAGAAGCAGGCCGGACCGAAGTGAAACTCGGATTTCAGCCGCCGGAGGAGTGAGACATGGTTGCAACTGGCGAGAGAGCGCCCGTGTTCCGGGCCGAGAGCACCCAGGGACCGGTGGACCTAGAGGAGTTGTTGACGCGCGGTCCTGTCGTTCTCTACTTCTTCCCCAAAGCCAACACGCCCGGCTGAACCACCGAGGCGGTTGAGTTCAACCGCGCACTCGATGAGTTTGTGGCGTTGGGGGTTGCCGTGGTGGGAGCATCGGTGGATACGCTCAAGACCCAAGAGAAGTTCAGTGCCAAGCACGGGCTGCGCTTCCCACTCATCGGCGACGAAGAGAGGACCATCAGTGCCGATTACAGGGTCCTGAAGTCACCCACCGGGCGCACTGAACGCGACACGGTGGTCGTGTCACGTGACGGCACGGTAGTACTGGCGTACGAACGGGTCAAGGCCAGCGGGCATGCGGCCAAGGTGTTGGCCGACGTGAGGGAGGCGATGGCGGAGGGGCGGTTGTAGCAACCTCGCACCCATGCTCCCTGTAGGAGCGTCGGCCGGGCCCACGGCCCACCCGACATGCGAAGCGAGCCTGTGTGTGGTCAAGTGCCACATGGGGCCGGAGACTACATCCGTGGGCCGGCTGGTGACCGGGTACATGAAGCGTCGCCCGGAATGCAAGAGCAGATCGGGGAGGTAGCGTTGTTCAGAAGATGCCGGGTTGCCGTGGCGGTATGGGTGATGATGGTCGCGCTGGTTCTGGCCGTGGGCCTGGGCGGGTGCGGCGACCGGAGCGCCACCATGGAGCGGCCCGCCGTAGAAGGCGGACTCATCCAGGGAGTCAAGGCCGACGGCGTTTGGTCCTACCTGGGCATCCCCTATGCTGCTCCCCCCGTGGGAGAACTACGCTGGAAACCGCCTCAGCCGGTGGAGCCCTGGAAGGACGTACGCAGTTGCAAGGACTACGCGCCCTCCTGCCCGCAACTTGTGGGCATGACTGCCGTGGGGCCGCTCAGCGTGGGGAATATGAGCGAGGATTGCCTGTATCTCAACGTATGGTCGCCGGCGGAGCGCCCCTCCGACGCCCTCCCGGTCATGGTCTGGTTACACGGCGGTTCTTTTGTGAGCGGGTCCGGCTCCTTGCCCCTCTACAGTGGGAACCAACTCGCCCGCAAAGGCGCGGTGGTGGTGACGGTCAACTACCGCTTGGGGCCGCTGGGTTTTCTTGCCCACCCCGGGCTCAGTGGGGAGTCGGCTGAGGGGGTGTCGGGCAACTACGGCCTGCTGGATCAGATCGCCGCTTTGGAGTGGGTACAGCGCAACATCGCCTCTTTGGGGGGTGACCCGCATCGGGTCACCGTGTTTGGTGAGTCGGCGGGCGCCATGAGCATACTTCATCTCATGGTCAGCCCCAGAGCTGAGGGCCTGTTCCAAAGGGCCATTGCCCAGAGCGCCGTCCTGTTGGAAGAGGGCTTCAACCACATGACGGGCAGAGGTTTGGAAGCCGCTGAGCAGATCGGTTTGGAGATCGCGGCGGAGCTGGGGGCGGTGGGCCATGAGGCCGTAAATGTGTTGAGGGCCAAGACGCCGGAGCAGTTGTTGGCCGCCCGTCCGGCCGGTGACGATTTTCTCAATGACGGCTTGACATACGCACCGGTGGTGGATGGATCCCTGCTTCCGGAGTCACCCTCAGCGGCGTTCGCGGCCGGACGGCAACACGATATACCCTTGCTCCTCGGCTCCAATGCCGACGAAGGGAATCTGTTCCTTTCCATGATGGACATCGGAGATGCGGGGGATTACGCGGGTTGGCTGGGGGCACTGTTTGGGCCACTCGCTCCGGATGTCCTGGCTCTGTACCCGGCCGCCACCGAGTCGGAGGTGAGCGCCGCCTGCAGCCGAATCCTCACCGAGTTGGGCTTCGCCGCTACCGCCCGCTTTGTGGCCGAGTCGATGTCGGCCCACAAACAGTCGCCGGTGTATCTGTATGAGTTCACTCGCGTCCCGTTGACCATACCCATCCCCTCAGCTCCCCAGGGTGCCTTCCACGGCATAGAACTGCCCTATGTGTTTGGGCAGGCGGCCATGCTGGGAGTGGCCGATCCTGTCGATGTGCAGCTCTCTGAGCGCATCATGGATTATTGGGTGGCCTTTGCCACCACGGGTAGCCCGGAAGCGGCCGGGGGAGTCACGTGGCCGGCCTATGAGGTGGCGGAGGGCAGGTATCTGGAGCTGGGCGATACCATCAGTGTGAAGAGCGGCCTGTACGATGACGCCTGTGGGCTGGCCCATCGCATTCGAGAGGCCGGATTGCCGTGACTCTCGTCTCTGGGAGCGGCTTGGGGAAGAAATCGGGGCGGGAAGAAACCGGGGCGGGGGCGGCTCGGTTCGTGCCGCAGTGGTGGGCATGGTGGGAGAGGGGCTAACTCGGGAGAGGAGGCGATGGGCATGAATGACCGGCAGGATGCCTTCACCGTGTCGGGGCGCATAGTGGATGTGGTGGCGGGAGAGATCTTCCCGGGCAGTGTGGACGTGGTGGACGGGCGTGTGGCTGCAGTGAGGCGGAACGAGGGGTCCGCCTCGGGGCGTGAGCCCGGTTCGGGGGGAGTGTTGGAGAACCGCTACATCATGCCGGGCTTTGTGGACGCTCACGTGCACGTGGAGAGTTCCATGCTCACTCCCGGCCAGTTCGCGCGGTTGGCCGTTCGGCAGGGCACGGTGGCCACGGTAAGCGATCCCCACGAGATTGCCAACGTGCTGGGCGTCCGTGGGGTGGACTTCATGGTGAGAGACGGCGCCGAGGCGCCGTTCACTTTCGCTTTCGGTGCGCCTTCGTGCGTACCGGCCACACCCTTCGAGACGTCGGGGGCCAGTTTGGGGCCCGCGGAGGTGGACGAGCTTCTGAGCCGCGACGACATTCACTACCTGAGCGAAGTCATGAACTACCCCGGCGTGATCAACGGGGACCCCGAGGTGATGGAGAAAATCGCCGCCGCCAAGCGACACGGCAAACCCATCGACGGTCACGCGCCCGGCCTGCGCGGCCAAGATCTCGCCACCTACATCGGGGCCGGTATCTCCACGGATCATGAGAGCCTGAGCTATGAGGAGGCCGAGGAGAAGATCCGTCTGGGCATGAAGATCCTGATCCGCGAGGGCTCAGCCGCCCGCGAGTTCGATCTACTCTACCCCCTCATGCGGGATTATCCCGAACGGTGCATGCTTTGCAGTGACGACAAGCATCCCCACGATCTGGTGAAAGGCCACATCAACAAGTTGGTGGCGCGGGCGGTGGGCGCGGGGATCGATCCGTTGACGGCCCTGCGGTGTGCGTCCCTCAATCCCGTGCGCCACTACGGGTTGAACGTGGGTCTGTTGCAACCGGGAGACCCAGCCGACTTCGTGATAGTGGCCGATCTTGAGGACTTCGACGTCATCGGCACCTACGTGAGGGGGCGTTTGGTGGCGGCCGACGGCACGGCGCTGTTCACGGTGTCTTCCGCCGAGTGCCCCAACCGTTTCGCGGTGCGCGAACAGGGGGCGGAGGCTTTCGTGGTGGCGGAGCGGCCCGGGCGCATCAACGTCATGGAAGCGCTGGAGGGACAACTTCTGACGCGCCGGCTGGTTATGACGCCGACGGTGCGGGACGGAAGGGTAGTGGCCGACCCCGACCGCGATCTCCTCAAAATAGCCGTCCTCAACCGGTACCAGGAAGCCCCACCGGCGGTGGCCTTCATTCGTAACTTCGGGCTTTCTCACGGAGCCATGGCTTCTTCGGTGGCGCACGATTCGCACAACATCGTGGCCGTGGGGGCTGACGACGAGGATCTGGCGGCAGCGGTCAACGAGGTGGTCAGGAATCGCGGCGGTTTGGCGGTGGCCGCACAGGGACGCACGGCCTCCCTGCCGCTTCCGGTGGCCGGGCTCATGAGCCCGGATGACGGGCTCGATGTGGCCGAGGCCTACGACATGCTCGACCGCGCGGCCAAGGACTTGGGATCCAGGCTCTCGGCGCCGTTCATGACGCTGTCCTTCATGGCTCTGCTGGTCATCCCCAGTCTCAAGATGAGCGACACCGGTCTATTCGACGGCGAAACGTTCAAAGGGGTCAATCTGTTCGTGGCATAGGGGGCGCCGCCCCGGTGGTCACCCACCGGGGCGGCGCCGGCCGGCCTGTGCCCTCTCCACTTTGTCCTGCTCCCACATCAGCAGCGCTTCGTGGGCCCGGCGCACGGCTTTCTGCCCCGCCCGCCGGTTTCGGCGGCCCAGGTAGCGGATCACCGACCGCCACCCCCGCACCCAGGCATTTGCCGGTGCTCCGACATTTTGGTCGCTCAACCCTGAGAGAGTGAAATATCCGGGGAAGCGGGCATCCGGGCTCAGTTCCTCATCGTCGAGATTGAGGCGCGTAAGCAGTTCGTAGCCGATGGCGCGAACCAAGGGCTGCTGAGCGGTGCTCCAACTGGGGGCCCGGGATCTGGCCGCAGAGGCCTTCACCAGCAGGTGTTCGGTGAGGTATGCAGCGAGTTCGTTGTGCTGTACTTGGTGTACCCAATCGTCGAGCATGGCCGCATCGGCCTCGGCGGGTTGCGCCAAGCGTATCGCGAGCAGGCGTGTCTCTCGGAAACCTTCACTCCAGAGAGCGCGGGCCAGTGCGTGGTTGCGGCCGATCTCTCGGGCGAGGTGCTCCACGGTTGCGGAGTCCACTCCCAGGACGGCTGACGGCGGCCAGCCCAGTCGGGTTAGGGCCTGGGCCAGCAGCGGATCTTTGGCGGATAAGAGCCTTTCGAGTACGGAGTTCACCCCGGGGGCTGTATCATCAGAATGCATGCACTCATGGTAGCAGCGCCGGTGGGGCGGCATGGGGGCGCCAGGGGCGAAACACCCAGCGAGGAGAGGGATGGCATGAACACGCAAAAAGGGATTGGTCGCGGCACCCTGGTCGTGGGTTCGGGGCTTATCGCAGTGGGAATCCTGTTTCTAATCGCTTCCGTGCTGGGTCGAAGCATCATAGGCGTGTGGTGGCCGCTGTTCATCGTGGTCGTCGGGTTGCTGTTCTTTCTTCCGTTGGCACTGCAGGGGTCCGGTTGGGGGGCGTTCGCCATTCCGGGCAGCATTGTCACCATGACCGGCTTGGTGCTCCTGTTTCAGAATGTCTTCAATGCTTGGGCCAGTTGGGCGTATGTCTGGGCCCTCATTGCCCCGTTCGGTGTGGGAGTGGGTCTCTACATCTTCGGGCGCTACGCCGGTGTGTCCGGGCTCAAGGATGCGGGATCGGTGGTCATGAAGATCGGGCTGATCCTTTTCTTGGTGTTCGGCTTCTTCTTCGAGGCGTTACTGAACATCAGCGGCAGTCTGGCAACACGCATCATATGGCCGGTGCTGCTGATTCTAGTGGGGCTGTGGATCATCGTGCGCCCGGCTGTCGTGCGTAGAGAGGGTGCGGAGAGCTCCGCCGGGTCACCAACACCAGTACCTGCGCCCGGTCAGTGGGCGCTGGCGCCGGCCGTCGTGGATGCCACGGCTACCGAGGTGGGGGCGCAACCGGTAACCACAAGCGACCTATCTACGCCTGCGTCCGAAGTGGTGCCTCCGTTGCCCGAAACGACGTCGGAGGGGCAGACGCCGGATTCCGACGAGAGAGGAGGGGCGGTTGTGGAGCCCACCGCGGGTGTCGTATCGGAAGGTGAGGCGGATGCCCGTGATTTGAACGAAGCGGCCGAGATTGCGGAGTTGACCGAAGCGGCCGAATCTTCCGCGATTTCTGCGGCAGCGACTGGTTCCCAGGGGCCGGTATCGGAAGCGATTGAGCCCGTCGCGTCCACGGTGGCTGCGGAGGGTCTCGGGCGGGTTTGTGCCGAGTGCGGCGCCCCCCTCGGTTCGGATGCGGCCTTCTGCAGTCATTGTGGGATGAGACTCGGTGATTCTGATGGCGCGGAGCCAATGGGTGCTGATGGTTGAGTATCAGCCCGCAATGGGGGAGGGCGGCAATGATGCACGGCTACCGATACCGATCACTGTTCTGGCCGGTTGTTCTCATTGGCGTGGGAGTCATTTGGCTTCTGGCTAATCTGAATGTGATACCGGCGGGAGGGCTATGGATCCTGGCCCGTTTCTGGCCGCTGCTTCTGGTGTGGATCGGTCTGGATATCCTCTTGGGCCACCGCTCGGCGTTGTGGGGAGCGGGTATCGGGATCGTTGCTGTGGGAGTGGCGGTACTACTGGCGGTGGGCGGCCCTTCATGGGGCTGGGGGTCCGGGGGGATAAGCAGGGAGTTGTACGTAGAGCGATTCAGCGAGCCGAAAGGACAGGCCACTTCGGCTGAGATCTTCTTGGACCTCTCAAATGCGCCCACCACCTTGAAGCAGACGGAGGAGCCGGGGACTCTGATCGATGCCACCATCGCCCACCGCGGCCGGGTGCATTTCACTGTGAGTGGAGATGTCAGGCGACGGGTCGAGATGGCGTACACGGGTTCCGGTGGGGGCTGGTTGGGCAACTGGGGATGGGAGGGCGGAGATGAGAGGTGGGACATCTCGCTTGGAGGTGGCATTCCCATCGATCTGGAGCTGGATCTGAGTTCGGGCTGGACGCGAGGCGATCTAACCGGCTTGGATCTACAGTCGCTGACGGTTAGGGCCAGTTCGGGGTCTGTGGAACTTCAGCTGCCTTCCGGGAGCGACCGGCCCTACCCGGTCAAGTGGGAAGCGAGTTCCGGGGCGGCTCGAGTGGACGTGGCCGACGAGGCCGTCTTGGAAATGGAAATCCGTATGCGTTCGGGCTCTTATACGTTGCACGTGGGCCGCAACGTGGATGCGGTTGTGACCGTCAACGGGAGCAGTGGGAGATTCACCCTCGATGTGCCCGCCGGCGCGGCCCTGCAGGTCGATGTTCGCGACTCCAGTTCAGGGAGCGTGAAGATACCTGGTGATATGGTTGAGGTGCGGCGTGGGCACGACGATGAGGGTTTGTGGCAGACCCCGGGCTTCGACCAGGCTCGTCATCAGGTAAGGGTGGTGGTGGCCCGCATGAGCTCGGGTAGCATTGTGATCGAGTGAGCCGGCTTTGTAACCGGCGGTAACCGGTGGAGCCGGCGGATGGCGTTACGCGAACAACTGCAACTGGGGCCACGCGAAGTGGTGTGTCTGGTTGGTGCGGGCGGCAAGAGCACCTTGCTCGAGGCCTTGGCGCGCGAATATGAACAAGCTGGAAAGCGTGTCATCGTCACCACCACCACCAAGATCATGCCCCCGGCGCCGCGTGCGACTGAGCCGGGCTGCTTGCGCTTCGGACAGGGTGGGGAGGGGGCGGAGCAAGGCCCAGGCCGGCCGCTGGTGCTCGGCGAGACCGCGGCGGAAGTTGCGGCCGGCATTGAGCGGCTGGGTGCCGCCCACGACGGGCGGTCACCGGTGGT
>MTKY01051999.1_pt1 | contig 26439 bp, 17 predicted proteins | sample 1042731 | NCBI WGS metagenome assembly MTKY01 (sample SAMN06212206, study PRJNA360538) | anaerobic digester metagenome | biome: Wastewater treatment plant; material: sludge; isolation source: anaerobic digester fed with sludge from wastewater treatment plant | place: Denmark: WWTP Soeholt ... | reverse complement strand
TCCGCCTGCGCTACCGCGTATACGTTGCACGTGTACACGCGGCCCGCCGTGCGGATCCGGGTGCCCTCGGAATTGACCAGGTACTGCGTAGCGCTTTCCGCCTGGATCCACGCCTGCGAGCTCTGCACGTCGGGGTAGTCCCGGAACACGGCCGAGACGTCGCATACGAGCTTTTCCAGCAGAGACACCTCCGCGAGCGGTTCGGCAGGCGGCTCGAAATAAACCGCGGCCGGGGCCTCGGAAAAGTCGTCGGGCTTGTCCTCAATCACCTTGGTCTTCATGAACGCCTGCTTCTGGGCGAAGACCTCCAGCACATCCTTGTAGTTGCGGTCAGTAGCCCACCAGATCGCCTGCCGGACCACCGCGTAGTCGTTCTCCAGCGGAACGGCAGCCTCGCGCCCGGCCCGATAGTAACCGCCACCTCGATAATTGGTGTTGTCCAGCTTGTAGGATCCGACGCGGACCTGCGTGGTCAGCGAGCGGGAGCGGCTGGCGTTGCTGCCGACGAGGGCGCCCAGAGACGCCACGGCGTATGCGTCCGCCGAATCGTCCAGCCGATACTGCAGGTGGTACGGATCCTCCATACCCTCCAGCCGCAGCTTCTCCCGGTTTCGGTTCAGCTCATCGACCAGCGCCCGCAGCAGTACGTCCTGCTCCAACTCCGCCGTGACGCGTGCCTCGACCGCTTCGGTTGAGGGCGTAGGGGGAGCCTCGCCCCACAGTGTGGCGGTGATCAGGCATCCCAGTGCCAGGGTCAGAAGGAACCGTTTCATGAGTTGCATCTCCACAGTCTGTTTCAATGCGCCGGGCGTCTCGCGCCGGGCGCGGGCTGCCCGCCTCAGAAGCGCCGCGTGCCGTATTCGCCTTTGGCACGCCGTCGACTCCCGAGCGCGCGTGTCATGATCTGCTCTGCGCCGGAGAAGCCTTGACCTCCCCGGCCACCGGTTCGGCAATCGGTGCGGGCAGAATCGGCGGACGATTCTGGGCCTTTTGCTTCTTCTCGATTTCGATCTGCTCCACCAGCAGGCTGGGGGCGATGGCCGACACCGGAATACTCCCGGACTCCGCTCCGCAGAACCCGTTGAAGATGGCCGGATCGTCCGCCGTGCAGAGGATTTTGGAGAAACATGTCAGCGGGGTACCGACGATATCCACGCCTCGCACCAGTTCGTCCGGCCGGCCGTCCGTGTAGACGCGGTACACAAGAATGGGCAGCACCTTAAAGGCCTGCGGACCGCGCACCTGCGTCGTGGTGAAGCCGCCCGAGATGTCCTTGAACAGCAAACCATACTCTTTGCCCTGTTTCCGGCATTCCTCCAGCAGCCGGGCCCGCAACTGTTCGTACGGCACTTCCTGGGACGACTGGACGAAGAGATTCCCCTGCCGTGATACGACACGTTGTCCGGGTCGTCTCCGCCCGTGTCCGTCGGATTTCGTGATGCCGCGGGCGGGCGTGCGCGACATGAGGAAGGTCTTGAGCACACCGTTCTCGACGAGTCGGGAAGGCTGGCCCGGCACGCACTCCTCGTCGAACGGATAATACCCGTTGAGGTCCTGCCCCCGGAACGTCCGCTGGGACGGATCGTCCACCACGCTGAGGAACTCCGGCAGGATGGGCTCGTTGAGCTTCTTGGCGAATGTCTGGCCCTCGTCCACGTCCTTCTGCCGGTGCCCCTCGATGCGGTGGCCGAAAATTTCATGGAAGAAGACCGCCGCCGCACGGTTCTCCAGAATGGCCGGTCCGGTGTACGGGTCGACGATCGGCGCCGACCGCAAGGCCAGCACCTCCGCGATGACCTGATCCACCGCCCGCTCGATCGTCTCGTCGTCGGGCAGCCCCGCCGGCGTGTGGGCGTCAAAGGACGTCTGCTGGGAAAGCTGCATTCCGTCCTCCGCCACGGTGCTCGCGGAAATACTGATGCGCCACCAACTTTGCCCGAACTGCAACCGGCTTCCTTCGGAGTTGACGCTGAGCCGGTTCACCGTCTGCACGGAAAAACTCACCTGCGAGTTGTAGATCAGGGGGTGCTCGCGGAAGCGCCGCGAGTACGTCCGGATGCGCTGTCTCCAGACTTCCGGGTCCACGTCGTGAGCGGCCCAGGGTGCGATGTCTCTGGACGGCGCCTCACGGGCGAAATCATCCGAAGGATCCTCCTCCTCCACCTTGACTTTCAGATTGGCCTGCACCTGGGCCAGGCGCTTCGCCGCAGCCTTGAACCGTTCGTCCGTCTTGAGCCAGATGGCCTGCCGGACGGCCAGGAGGTCGTCCGTGATCGGCAACCGGGCCACCCCGCCGCCCGCATCGTACGAGCTGCCCATCGCGCCGCGGATCTGACGCGTGTTGTCCAACGAGTAGTCGCCGCAGCGGACATCCACATCCAACACCCGCTGGCGCGTGTCATTGTCGTAATAGACCGCGCCAAGCGTGGCCGCAATATACGTGTTTGTGGTATCCGTTACCGAATACTGGATGAAGTACGGCTTCGTGCCGTCCGGTGAAACCAGCTTCTCCATGGACAGCTTCAACTCGTCTGCCATGACCGGCAACAACGGATGCTCCGCGACCTCCGCCTGAACCGAGCGGACCAGGACGAACGCCACGATCAGAGCCGCCGCAGTGCCGAGGCGCCCGACGGCCCGGCGAAAATGGTGAGGCTTGAACAGCATGATCGGTTCCTCGCTACTGGGAATGCCGGACCTCGACAGCCCGGAACGCGAGAGCATACCCCTGTCCCGCGACGGAGGTCAACCTTCCCCGCCCATCCAACGCGACCGCCGACTGGCGGGGTCGGATTCGGCGGCTACAATCCGATCCACTGGTCGGCGCGTGCAACCCGAGGCGCGATGGAACGCGCGCGGATGTTCGCCTGTTGTCGGAAATTGTACGAAATGAACGTGGCGCTGTTCATCACGTGTTTGACCGACACGTTCGCTCCGCGCGTGGGAGTCGCCGTGGTGCGGGTGCTGCGACACTTCGGCTGCACGGTTCATTTTCCATCGGAGCAGACTTGCTGTGGCCAGCCCGCGTACAACAACGGCTTCTTCGCCGAGGCGGCGCTCCTGGGCCGTCGCATGGTCGACGTCTTTGAGGGCTATCCATATGTGGTAACACCCTCGGGCTCCTGCGCCGCGATGGTCATTCGTCACATCCCCGAGTTGCTCGCGGACGACGCCCGCTACGCGGTCCGGGCCCGAGATCTGGCGGGCCGAACGCATGAGTTCGGCGGGTTCCTGCGGGACGTGCTGAAAGTCGACGTGTCGGCCCTGTCCGTGCCTCCGGGGCGCCCGCTGACCTTCCACTACAGTTGCCATATGCGCGACATCGAGCCGGCCGAGCGATCGGCCCGGCTGGTCAGCGGGCTCGGCGGCGTCGAGTACCGCCCGGTCGAGCAGATGGAGCAATGCTGCGGGTTCGGCGGGGCGTTCTACGCGCTGTATCCGAACATCAGCCAGGCCATCACCCGCGAGAAGGTCGATCGTCTCGCGGCGACGGGCGCTCACACGGTGGTCTGCAATGAGGCGGGCTGCACGTTCACGCTGGAGGGCGTCGCCCGGCGGATGGGCCGGCCGTTGCGCTTCGCGCATCTGGCCGAAGTGCTGGCCGAGGCCCTGGGCCTCATGGAGGCCCCGCCGTGAGCTACCTGCGGCGCTGGTTCGCGGCGAACGTAGACAAAGCCCTGGCCGACGAAGCGCTGCGGGCGGCGGTGGGCAGCGCCGCCGAGCTGAAGATCCAGGCCAGCGCGGCGGCCAAGGCGGAGGTGGACGACTTCGATCGTCTGCGCCGCATGGCGGCCCGCATCAAACAGCACACGCTGGATCATCTCGATGCCTACCTTGAGCGGTTCACCGAGAACGTGCGGGCCCGCGGAGGCGTTGTGCATCCGGCCGCCACGGCGGCCGAGGCCAACCAGATCATCGTGAACATCGCCCGCCGGAACGGGTTGCGACTGTGCGCCAAAGTCAAATCGATGGCAACCGAGGAAACCGGACTGACCCGCGCGCTGGAAGCGGCGGGAGTGCGAGTCCTGGAGACGGACCTGGGCGAGTTTGTCGTGCAACTGGATCATGACCGACCCAGCCACATCGTCACGCCCATCATTCACAAGAACCGCCGCGTGGTCGCCCGGGCCTTCGCCCGGGAGCTGGGCGTGGAATACACCGAAGACCCGCGTGCGCTCACGATGCACGCCCGGCGATACCTGCGCGACGTGTTCCGGCGATGCGACCTGGGCGTCAGCGGAGCGAATTTCGCCGTGGCGGAAACCGGTTCGCTGTGCATCTGCACCAACGAGGGCAACGGCCGATTGACCACCACCCGGCCCCGCGTCCACGTGGCCCTGGTCGGCATCGAAAAGCTGGTGCCTCGACTGGCAGACCTGGCCGTGTTCCTCAAAACCCTGACCCGTTCCAGCACCGGCCAGCCCATCACGGTTTACACGTCGTTGATCACCGGCCCACGGAGATCCTGCGATCCGGACGGCCCCGAGCAGTTGCACGTGGTGTTGCTGGATGCCGGCCGGCGGGCCATCCATGCCGGCGAATACCGCGAGGTTCTCCGTTGCATCCGCTGCGGCGCCTGCCTGAACGCCTGCCCGGTGTTTCGACAAATCGGCGGACACGCCTACGACAACGTGTACCCCGGACCGATCGGCAGCCTGCTCGCCCCCCTGCTGAACAACTTCGACCGCTACGCCGACCTGCCCCAGGCCTCCAGCCTCTGCGGCCTGTGCCGGGACGTCTGCCCGGTGATGATCGACATTCCGGACGTGCTGGTCCGCCTGCGTCGTGACCAGGTGCGGCGATCGGTTGTGCCGTGGTATCGGCGGGCGGGCTTCCGGCTCATCAGCCGGATGCTCGCATCGTTGTGGATGTATCGCGCGGGCCAACGCCTGCTGCGCATCGTCACGCGGCCCTGGGCGGACGGACGGTGGCTGCGGCATCTGCCCGGCCCCGGCGCGCGCCTGACCCGGGACCGGGATGTCCCGCGCCCGGCCCCGCACTCTTTCCGCGAGCTGTGGAAGCGGGAAGAAGCGAACGCAAGTCCGACCCGACAAACCGGCGAACGTCCACGTGGCGGATGAGACAGGAGACACCGATATGGCTCGCGCCGCTCCAATTCCCGAACCCACGTGGGACCTGTCCAGCACCCGCCGGATGGGACCGCGGGCGGACCTTGTCCGCGTTTTCGCGGAGCGGGCCGCGAGGTTGGGCGTGCAGGTGTCATGCTGCGATGAAGCGGCCCTGCCGGCGCGCGTTGCCGGCCTGGTTGCGACCTGCCGGCCACCGGACGGATGCGCGAAAGTCATCATCGAACCTTCGCTATTCTGTCACGCGGCGATTGTCGCGGCGCTGGGTGCCCATACCCGCCTGCTGGACCCCCTCGACGGAGACGAAGCCCTGTTCTCGGCGGACGTGGGGATCACCGGCGTCAAGGCGGCGGTGGCCGAGACGGGCAGCCTGGTCTGCACCAGCGGCACACAACAATGGCGGGGCTTGAGCCTCATTCCACCGGTACACGTGGCCATCGTCCGGGCGGACCAGATTGTGCCCGACCTGCTGGACGTGCTGGCCGCGCCGGCCCCAGACCTGCCGGCCGCCCTGACCTTCATCAGCGGACCCAGCAAAACGGCGGACATTGAAGGCATTCTGATCACCGGCGTACACGGGCCCGGCCACGTCCATGCCGTGGTTCTGGAGCAGTCTGGCCAATCGGGAGACCAGCCCGCGACCGTTCCTGTTCACAGCGATCCGGATGCGACATAAGATAGGTTGCGGACGCCGGGCCGGGTCGGGCGACCGAACCCCGGAGTCAGTGCGGCGGCAGAGGTGTGGACCATGCCTGTCGAAAAGGAAAGCCGGATTGCCCGGTGGATTGCCGCCCTGCGGGAATGGGCGCCTACCATCCGGCCGCGCCTGGAGGAGTGGTGGGAGATCATCCGCCAGAACCCCATGCTGATCTGGCAGGCGCCGGCCGTGCGTTATTCGGCGTACGGCCTGGGGCTGATCGTCGCCCTGCTGGTTCTGCGGTGGGGCACGTCCTCGCTTCTTCCTCCACAGATGGTCGGTGGGGAACCGGCGCGTACGGCCCAGTTTCACGTGCTCTGCTCGGACCCGGCCTGCGGACACCATTTTGTGATTGAGCGGAAATTCAAGTTCAAGGATTTCCCCGTGCAATGCCCGAAATGCCGGCAGAAGACGGGATATCGCGCTATACAGGTCCACAGCGGCCCGGACCGAGGCAAATGGATCATCCAGCGCTGACCGGTGCGCCGCGGACGGCCCGCGTGATGTCCGCCTGAATCGGAGACCCCGCCCCACCGGAGTGCGAAGGAGCCGCCCAGTGCATCCCCGCGTCGACAGCCTGCCGCCTCCCCGACCGGACGTTCGTGCGTTCATGGATGTAGTCGGCCGTCGTAATCGCGGACGGATTCCGATGATCGAGCTGGCGGTGGATCGCACCGTCGCCGCCGTGCTTCTGGATGAGCCGGTGCCGCCCCCGGGCGGCGATCGGCCGGACGTGGAGGCCGTCGTTCAATCGATGGTCCGACTGCACCACCGAATGGGCTACGACGTGGTGAAGGTTTCGGCGCCCATTCCGTTCGACGTGCCCCGGCTTCAGGCGGCTGCCACAGAGAACGGACGTCGCTGGCAGAACCCGCACCAGGGCGTGGTGCAGACCGCGGCTGATCTGGAGCGGTTTCGCTGGCCGGCTCCGTCCGACGTGGATTTCGGCCCGCTGGAAGCGGCAACGGCCGTCCTTCCGGACGGAATGGCCCTGGTGGGTTTCTGCGGCGGCGTGCTGGAGTTCACGACGGACATTCTCGGCCTGGAGCATTTCCTGTTCGCCGTCTACGACGAACCGGACCTGGTGGCCGGCGTTCTGGACGGTGTGGGGCGCACGCTGCAGGGCGTGTTCGAAATCTACGGCCAGATGGAATCCGTCTGCGCTCTCTGGCTGGGCGACGACCTGGGCAGCCGCAACGGAACGCTGGTGAACCCGGATTGGTTGCGGGAAAACGTGTTCCCGTGGTACCGACGGTTCGTGGAGCTTGCTCATCGTCACGGCAAGCCGTTTCTGCTGCACAGTTGCGGAAACCTCGAGGCGGTGCTGCCGGACCTCATCCACGACATCGGCATCGACGCCAAGCACAGCTTCGAGGATACGATTCTGCCGGTGGAGCAGTTTGTCGACCGGTTCGGCGGCTCGGTGGCCACGCTGGGCGGCATCGACATGAATGTGCTGGCCCAGGGCCCGGAAGACGCCGTTCGCGCCCGTACCCGCCGGATTCTGGAGCACGCCGCTCCGGGCGGCGCGTACGCGTGCGGGTCGGGAAACTCGATTCCCAACTACATCCCGGCGGCGCACTACCTGGCCATGGTCGAGACGGTGGCGGACTTCAACGCCAGGTGACCCGGGTGCCGGCTATGCGATCCCGAGTCTGCGCTTCAGCGCCAGGATGCGTGTGCAGGATTGCTCAATCCGGTCGCGGCTGAGGCGACCGCTCCGAACGTGCTCCGTCAGCGTCGCGGGACGTTCGGCATCGAAACGCCACCGGCTGTGAAGCGGGCGACCGGCGTCCCGCCCGCTCGCGCGCCAGCAGCCGGCGCTGTTCCGCTTCGCGTGCCTCCTGGGCGGCGATGTTGGCGCGTTCGAGCTTGTCGTCCGGCTCCAGTTGCGGTTCCCAGGCGAACGAGCGATGCTCCCAGGTGAGCGTGTCGCCCGTGGCCCGGAACACCGTGTAGCCCGGCGGCGACCCGACCCAGCTTCCGGCCCACCACGCACCGCTGGCCGCGGCGCTCGTCAGATACCAGACGTCGTTCATGCAATACTGCTCGATACGGTGACTGTGCCCCTGGAGCAGAGCTTTGACCTTGTGCCGCTCGAGGATGGTGCGGAGTTCCCGGGTGTCCCAGAGCACCATGTGCCCGTCCATGGCCTTGCGTTCCGGGTCGCCGTTAAGCTGTCCCATGTTGCAGAAGGCGGCGATGTGCGTGACGACCACTTTCGGCCGGTCGCCCGCGGCGCCCAGGTCGTACGCCAGCCAGTCAAGCTGTTCCGACCCGATCCGCGGCTCATACGCCGGCCCGTGCGCCGCCTCGACCGGGTAGATGGAGTCCAGCATCACGAAATGCCATCCGCCGAAATCGAAGCTGTAGTAGCTCTTTTCCCACTCCAGTCGGTCCATGATCATCTTCTTGCCGATGTCCGGATCGTCCACCGGCACCTTGCGTCGCGCGGACCAGCCCAGCACGTCGTGATTTCCCATGCAGTTGTAGTAGGGAATCCCCAGGCCGTCGCTGACCTCCTTGTAGAGCCGGATGTACTCCTCGAAATCCGCCTTGGACGAGTAGTTGCCGTCGAACCCCAGGTCGCCGCCCATCAGCACGAAAGCCGGCCGGGGGTTCAACGCCCGCACCGATTCCACGCACGCCGCGTAGCCCTTATCGCCGCGTCGTTTCGGGGTCACGTGCATGTCCGTCATATGGACGAACGTGAACTCCCGCGGCCCGCCCGGCGCCGGCTTGTCTGCCCGCGCCCGCCGGACCGACCAGGGTCCGAGCGCAGCCGTCGCACTCAGAGCGCCGACGCCCGCCAGAAAATCCCGCCTGCAAAGACCCGCGTTCTCGCCGATCCCGTTTGTCTTGTTCATTTCGCATCTCTCCGGATTCGACGGTCCGATCGGGACCGCCCGCCGCCTATCCTACCTGCCGGTGCGCACCGGACAATCCGATCGCCGGATGGCCCGCCAGACACGCACCCCGCGGCCGCCGTCATGAGGTCCAGTTCCAACACGGGCGTGTTCGCGAGAACGAGACAGATAGCGCCGACCACCGCGCCAGTGACAAGCATGACGGCGCTCCAATTGGATGCGCCACGGCGGCGGTTCCCCGGGTCAGACACCTTCGGCGGATTGCAGTCACGAGCCGGTCCCTTCAGCGACGCAGCAGCGCCGGCACCACCGTCACCCGGATGGGAAGCCGAAAGGCCTCGCCATCCGCGCGCAGCGCGATCACCAGCTCATATTCGCCGGGCGTGGCGTGCGCGGGAACGTCAATTGCGGCGACGCGGTCCACGAACTTCGCGGTGGCGCCCCAGCCCAAGGGCGGCAGCGCGGCCGTGATCTCCGCGTCCGGGCCGGTTTCCAGACGGACTTCGACGGATTCGCCGGGATGGGCGCAGGCACGCGACAGCGTTACCCGCACCGGCGGCGCTCCGCGAGAGATGTCCATTGCATCCGGGCCGACGAAAAACACCGGCTCGTTCCGCTCCAGAAGCACAACGCGCTCCGCGCCCTTCGCCGCGCATCGTGCCGGCAGGCCGATCATGTCGAACGCCTCAACGCCCTCGCCGGCGATGTTCAGTCGGACCAGTTGCGTCTGTGATGTCGACCACAACGCCACGATCCGCCGATCGCCTCGCCGAAAGAGGAACGCCAGCATGCCATCGCCCAGAGAGAGCTCCCGCTCGAACGTGGCCGAGCCGATCAGCCGGCCCACCGTCGCCAGCGCCCGATAGCCGATTTTGGGCGTCAGATCGTTGCGCACCAGCCCGAAATGATGCTCGTTGTAGTATGGATCCAAGCCGTCCTCGCGAAAGTCGTACCACGCCACGCTGCGCGCCGCGCCGGAGGCCAGGGCGGACACATACGTGCGCGACACATGGTTCGCCTGGTCCCGCTCGCTCAGTCCGCCGATATGCGACGGCCAGCCCATTTCCGTGATCCACACATCGCGCCCGCCCACCAGCTTCTGCGCGTCTTGCAGTTCCCGCATGAACGTCTTCGGATCCAGATGGCCCCGGTACGGATGGATGGTCAGGGCGTCGAACGGGCTGCCGTGGTCCAGCACCATCTGGATGAACCCGGTGTCGATGCCCGCCGTCGAACAGCCCAGAACCTGCGCCTCCGGGTCCACTTCTTTGATCGCCTCGTACGCCCGTGTCAACAGCCGCGGGTACAGATCCTTCGGCCCCGGCCAGAAAAAAATGTTCGGCTCGTTCCAGATCTCCCAGTGTTTGATGCGATGGCCGTATCGTTTCACGAGCGACTGAAGGTACTCGCAGTACGGCTCGATGAATTCGTCCGTCATGGGCGGGCCCGTCCACCCGGTGTAATAGCAGCACAGGGCATAAACGCTGATGCCGTGTTCCGCGGCCGTATCGACCAACTGGTCGAAAAACTCGAAGCGATGCTCGCCCCGCACCGGCTCGATCCAGCTCCAGTGGAACTCCTCTCGCGTCCATTTCACGCCGGCCCGAGCCGCCAGGTCGCACAGGCGGGCCATCCATTGCTTCTCCTCGGGGTGTCCGCGAAACCGATAGAGGTACATGCCCGCGCCCATGCGGCTGGCCGGATCAAGCGACCGGTCAGGCTCGCCGTCCGGCGGTTCCGCGATGGTGACGCTCGCTTCCGGCGTGGTCAGGCCGGCAGACGTGAACTGGAAGCGGCCCTCCACGCATCCCGGCTGCCAGGGCACAACCAGTCGCTGGATCACGCGGCGACCCGCCGGCGGCAGGGTCAACGGCGTGGATGTCGTCGCCAGAGTGGCGGATGTGCGGGACGGAACGGTCGTATGGAACTCGCCGGCCAGCGGCGCTTCGGCCAGGCTCCGCAGAACGACGCGAAACTCCGCCTTGCCGTCCGCATTTCGCTGTACGCCGGGCACCATGCTGACGGTCTCGCCGGCCCGCTCATACTCGGTGATGAACTCGAGCTTCCGCGGGCGGATCGTGCCGTGTTCGGCCTGGCCCTTGCGGCTCAGGATCAGCGCGGACAGCCGAAGGGGGTAACGCAGGATGCCGTCGTCCTCCCCGCCGAAATGCCGCCACGAAGTCAGATCGCCCACCGGCACTTCCAGCGTCATCATGCCGGTTCGGTCCAGCGTGCCCAGCGATCGCTCGAAGAGCTGGAAGTGGGAGCCGAGCCGGGCCAGCAGCTCGTGCCCGGAGCCGTCGCTCTCGACCGTCAATCGCAACGCGTCGGGTTTGCCCAGGATGCCCTGTTCATAGCGCAAAGCGCTGGTTGAAGACGCCTCGGTCAGCACGTAGGACCAAACGCCCGCCTGGAACGCGCCGCCTTCTGCCCCGGAGTAATTCCACGGGTCCGGCTCCTGGAATTCCGACTCGACGTACGTGGCGCGGGCCGTGCCGTCTTCGGCATCCAGCGTGTGGATCCATTCCACGTCGTCGATCCAGATGGAGCCCGCGCGATTGCCGCCCTCGTTTTCCACCAGAATGTGAAACTCACGCGGCGGACCGCGGAAGGTGCCGTCGCCGCCCCACGAAGACTCCCATCGGTCCAGCCGGATTTCCACCTGTTGCCAGTCCGGATAATGAAACAACAGGCTCTTCTGAAACGTCTGGTTGTCCTGGCCCTTTGCTCGGACAATCATCAGGTTGCCCGCGGTTTTTTTGACCCAGAACCGCACGGCTTGCACCGGCGGCTCCGCCGGCAACGGCACAATGGCAGCCACGTAATGCCCGCCGCCCCGAAAGTCGTATTGCAATTCCAGAGCGCCGGCGCCTGCGTGCCCGACATTCGCCGACCAAGCCAGCAACCCGGCCGCCCCCGGCCACTCCGGCCCATTGCTGAACGACCACTGTTTGAGCGCGTCTTCGGCGGAGAACGTCATGACATCCGCGTGCGCCGTGGCCGGCCGCGTCGACGGACTCGTCGCAACCGATTCAGCGGCCTGGGAGCACCTCACCAGTACCAGGACCGAAAGAAGCGGGACCACGCAATCCAGGACACACCGGCATACGGCAGACTTGCGCAGAATCATCAATCCGTTCCTTACACGTGGGTTCCGGGTCCGAACGGCGCCAGCCGCGGACGGTTCGTGGCTCTCATCCGGCGAGGATTGTACGGGCACCGGCACGCTGTGATAAGACGGGCGGTCGCAGCCTGGAAGCCGCGACGAGCGGGATTGTCTTGAAGGCGGCGCACCTTGCACGCACGATGTCCCATCATGAATGGGAGACCAGGCCTCATTGATCTGTGCGACCAATGGTCCCTCTGTGGTTCTGATGGATACGGGGAGTTGAAGCGCACGCCAATCGTTCCCCCCGGCTGAAGAGCTTTCCGTGGGTCGAGTCGCGGGTGCCGGGATTGGTGTGCCTGGACCTGCTCCCCGGGATTGAACGGGCGGTGCCCTGGCCGGCGTCTCTTGCGCCGCCGGCCCCCTGCGCGGCCACCCCATCCCCGCGAATCCTGCAACCCACAGGCGTCCCGTCGCAAGCCGGGCGATCTACTGCGTTTCGGCGTCTGGCGACTCGTCGGCGTTCGAGGCGGGTTGCGTCGTCGGCAGTCTGGCGGGCGGCACCAGTATCACCCCCAGGTTGTTTGCCACCAGCCGCGGCGGATTGTCCGAGGGCGTGTTCACCAGTTCGTGCCCGCCCGTCCGGGGATCCTGGAGCACCATCGTCGTGGAGCCGCCGCCGTCGAAGTTCAACGCCTGATACGCGCCAAGGTCAAGGAAATACCGCCCCAGCTCGTGCAGCGTGATCCCCTCGCTGACTCCCTTCTGCCGCCCATCGAAGACCGCCAGCCACAGTGTCGCGCCGTCTTTGTCCACGCCCACCGCCGTCCGCGGATTGACGCCCACGAACCCCGCCGGCAGCCCGAACGCCGTCCGCTCCACCACGTCGCGCCCGTCTTCGACGAGCATGTGGAATCCCGACACCGCCTCTTCGACCTGCTCGAGGTCATACGGCGGATTGGCGATCCGGACTTTTCCGTCCTTGTCCACGACGAACGCCCCGAACCGCTCGTCCGGAGGTGAGTATACCCGCCCCTCGCACGCTCCAAGCCCTACCACCTGCATCGGCTCGCCCGGCTCTTTGCGAAGTGGACCAAACGCACTGGCATTCACGGCCAACTGCACGTGGCGCCGCTTCGCGAAGTCCAGTGTGCGCTCGCATCGCGTCTCGAACTCCGGCTGCACTTCCTCCGCGCCGCAGGTCGCCACGAACCGCACGTCCGGGTGCTTCAGGTCGATCCGGGCCACCCATACTCGCAGCGGACGCGGCTGCTCGTACCGTTCGTACGTCAGCTCCAGCGCCGGGTACGGATGAGTTGTCTTTTTCTCCAGCGGATTTCGGAAGGGGACGACCGATGGCGCCGTGGCCGGCGGTGGCGTCTGGGCGGACGCCGACATCAACCCCATCCAGCAGAATACCGCAATCCCCGCCCCGCTCAGAATCCTGTGTTTGTTCATTCCATGCCTCTTTTCGCACCGCTGCGCCACAATGCAGCCGCTCGTTCGGCCCGCTGACTCTCTTTTCGTCCGCAGTTCCATCCTCCGCACGGTCCGGAATGCAGTGTACACCAAGGCGGGTCTTCCGTGGAGAGTCGGCCCGGTGTTTTGCGTCCGCGCAAAGGCCGGCAATCCCAGGAATCGCCCTCCACGCAGAAAGGATTGGAACGCGACTGCCGGGCGGAAGACGGAAAGAAGGTCACACGATGCGACGCGCCTGGCATCACGTCCGGATGGGTATCCCGAAGGTCAAACGGTGATCGGAGGCCGATACCGGCCGGCCATTCTCAGCCGGAGGTTGCCTTTGCTTCCGGAGGCGTCGATGGCCCGCGCGTCTGCGCGTGCTGAGCCCCTTCGGGAGACTGGGGGAACAGCCGTCCAAGGCTCTCGTCCAGTTGACGCACCGGCAGGGGTTCCCGCACGATCTGCCAGCCGGGGCCCGGCTGCCCGATATCCTGCCCGTCCCAGGCCTTCGAAAGGACCAGCAGCCCCGCGGGACGTTTCAGCCACGTCTGCACCGCGCGGAGCCTCGCCGGCGCGGGAAGGCCGGTTGTCAGGTCGAGGATGCAGACGGCCGTCGCACTCGCCCCGCTGGACGGAGTATCCAGCGGCTCGATGTACGTGGTGAATCCGCAAGTATGCGTAAGCCAGACGGCCAGGAGGTGAAGCGGAGCGGGATCACACGGAACGTACACGGCCGCGGGCTGCTCCACTTCGGCCGCGGGCGTGGGTTCCTCCGTTTTGGAGGTGGATTCGTCGAACAGGCCCAGCATGAGGATCGTCTCTCGCATCCGCTCCGCGAGCGTATGCCGCAGCGCCGCCACATCCAGCCTCTCCAGGAAGGACAGGTGCGAGAGCACGGCGGACGGAATGGTCGGCAGGTAATCCGCCAGCCCGCTGCGGAACCCGAAAGCCAGGGCCAGGCCGTCCGCCACCTGGCCGCGAAGCGTCGCTTCGTTCTTGGGGTCGAACGGCTGCGTCTCGTCCCACAGGCGGTGGTGTTCCCCCACCGGCTCGACGATCGTCGCGGGCAGCCCCCAGCGACACAGCATCTGGGCGCCCAGCTCCGCGTGATTGTGCCCGAGCAGCGTTTCTTCGTCCGCCAGTCCGGCCGTCTCGGATAGAGCGGGAACCTGTTCTGGGGCCGAGTCGATCACCATGAACTTGCCCACGTCGTGCAGCAGCCCGATGAGGTAATCGTCGTTGCCGTTCCGCTGGCTGTGTCCGGAATCGATGAGTGTGTTGACCAGCGCCGTAGCGAAGGAGTGCTCCCAGAGCCGAATGTACGTGCTGGATGCGTCTGCCTCCCGGCTGACCGTTCGGAGAATCGCCATCCCCGCCGCCATTTGCCGGACGGCGTTGAACCCCAGACGGCCGACCGCTTCGTCCACGGTGGAGATGCGCCCGCGCTCGACTCCACGACCGCACGAATTGGCCAGGGCCAGCACGCGGGCCGTCAGGGCGACATCCCGCTCAATCACTCTCGCCAGCTCGCCGCGATCCGCATCCCGGTTGCCGGCCAGTACAAGCACTTCGCACACCACGCTTGGCAGGGCGGTGATCTGATTGACGTCAACAATGCGCTTGGAGGCGGCGGCCGGCTCGGACACGACTGGACGGGCCGCTAGCGGAGGACGACGCGCGGGGGCCGGAGCGAGAGAAAGGGGCTTGTCCACGACAAGGGGCGGCGGGCCCTGCTCTGCGACCGGCTCCGACAACCGGGGGCCGTCCCGCTCGATCAGGGACGCGAACAGTTCCGTCCGAATCCGGCTGGCCACATGCACAACCCGTACGTCAAACTGGGTGGCGGCACACCTATGCAATTCGGCCACAATGGCTTCAACATCCATTCGGGGCCGGTGAGGGCGCCCCGAATGCATCGACTCAATCGCATCTGCCACCGAGAGAATCTGGGCCGTCAGAGGGATGTCTGCACCCTTCACGCCGAGCGGCCCGGTCCCGTCTACCCGCTCGTGATGAAACCAGACGGTCTCGAGCACTGCGGGGAAGTCATAAAATCCCACGCTGAGCAGTTGGCCGCTCAAGCGGATGTGGGAGTCCACCAGTTTCCGATCAGCCTCATCGAACGTTCGATCCGCCGACAGGAGTGTGTCGGGCACCCCATGCAGGCCAATATCGCAATACCGGGCCCCGATCCGCAGCGCCACGATCGCGTCCTGGGAAAGGTTCAAGGCGACCGCCAGTTGCGTCGAGATGAACTCCACCCGGCCGGCCTTGCCGGCCAGGTAGGGCAGCCGGCGTTCCAGAAGCTCCAGCATTTTGTCCAGGTAGCAGCAGTCTTTGCTCTTGGCGCCAAAATCGCCCCAGTCTCCGGAGTGCTGGCCCGGTCTCAGCTCGGCCCCGCGTGCTGCGATCACGATCCTGGCGTCTGTCATGTGAATCCCTTAACAGTGTATCGATCCGTTCGCGACGGGCTGCGCCGACAGGAAGAACGTTGGCGCGGGCCCGGCGGCGACATGTCGTGGCACACCGGTTGCCCCAGGGAGCTGACGGCGGGTTGCCCGTGCGGGACCGCGCCGCTGCGCTGGCGTCGTACCGGGTCTGATTCCAGAGTCTGCCGTATAGACTCTCTTCTGTCAACAAAAACACCCCAATCTCGACCTGACGACACGAAATGCTCGTCTTGGTTTTGGGACGTTACTGCTCAGTTGGTACGCGGCGTGCTGCCGCGCCGAAGCCGCCGAAACGATCGCGTTGCGCGATGGGTGAGACGCCGGAAGCCAGCGCCATCCGAGTCGCTGCCTGAGGCCATCCCCTTACAGAGCGCGGTCACTCCCCCCCTCGTCTCCGGCCCGGCGGGGTCGAAGCGGCCGGCCCGCACCGACCGCGCTAACGCAATCGTGAGCGGAGAATCCACAGGAACAGCGGTGCCCCGACCATCGCCGTTACCACCCCGATAGGCAGCGTGGCGGCGGACATCTCGCGAGAAACGAGGTGCCCGTACCACGCCGGCAGCAACGTGCTAAGCCAGTCACAGACGATCAGAAACGTAGAACCGGCCAAGGCGGAGGCCGGCAGCACCACCCGATGATCGCCCCCCAGCACCAGCCGCACCGCGTGCGGGACGATGAGCCCGACAAATCCGATCGGCCCGCAGATGGACACGACCGCCGCCGTCGCCAGCGACGCGACGACCAGGCTGAATCCCTGCAGCAGGCCGGGACGCACACCGCGCGTGGCGCTGATCTCATCACCCAGCTCAAACTGGTTTAGAGCCCGAGCCTGCATCAGCAGCACCAGCCACGCCGGGGCCAGCACGACCAGCAGAGCGTGGATTTCCACCCGACCGACCGACTCCAGGCTTCCCATCATCCAGCGAACGATCTGGTAGGTTTCGTACACGTTGGCCAGGTGCGTGACGAACATCATCAGAGCGGAACAGAAGAAACCGATGGTCACGCCCGCCAGAAGCAACGCGTTGCCGCCCAGCCGGCGTGAAGACCGGGCCATCAGCCAGACGGCGCCCAGCACCGCGCCCGATCCGGCGAACGCACCCCAGGAAACCGAGGAAATCCCCAGCAGCGCGGCCTGCCGACCGGCGGTCATGGCGATCAGAGCCCCCAGCGATCCGCCGCTGGCGATGCCCAGGGTGTACGGAGTGGCCAGAGGATTGCGAAACAGCGTCTGGACCACCGCGCCGCACAGAGCCAGCGTGGCGCCCGCAATCAGGGCTTTGAGCGTCCGTGGCATCCGCAGGGTGAACGCGATGCTGTAGGTCACCGATTCCGAATCGCCGGTGAACCACGCCCGCCATGCGTCGACGACATTGATTGGCTGGGATCCAATCCCCGGGCTGACCAGCACCGCCAGTGCCAGAACGGCGGCGCAGGTTCCCAGCGCGACGACGAATCGACCGGCTGTCAGGGGTTTCATGGGCCCACCTCCGGCGTTCGTTCCACGGGCAGCACCCATCGATGCCGGCTATCCGTGTCGACGTATGTGGAGAACCGGACGTGGTACACGGATTCCAGGGCCTCAGGGCGCAGCACATCATCACGCGGGCCGCAGGCGGCAACCCGACCGTCGTCCAACAGCAGAACACGATCGCAGTATCGCCCCGCCAGGTTCAGATCGTGCGTCGCTGCCACCACGCCCAGCCCGGTGTGGCGGGCCTGTTGTCTGAGCAGGTCGAACACCGCGAACTGATGGTAGAGATCCAGGGCCGCGGTCGGTTCATCCAACACGAGCAGCCTGGGCTCTTGTGCCAGGGCCGCCGCCAAGTGCACCCGCTGGGCCTCTCCGCCGGACAGAGTCTCCATCCGACGATTGACGAAACAGGCCGTGCCCGTAACCTCCATCGCCCGGCCAACGGCGGTCAGATCCTCGGCCGAATCGAACAGCAGGCTCCGACGGTGCGGGTGTCGGCCCAGCAGTACCACTTCGCCGGCCGTTGCGAAGGCCGGCGCGGACGGCTGCTGCGGAAGAAACGCAACCCAGCGCGCGCGGTCCCGGGCCGACGCCGCCCGCCAAGGCCGACCCGCCAGCCACACCTCCCCAGCCGAGGCGGACAACAGGCCCACCGTCACGCGTAGAAGCGTGCTCTTGCCCGCGCCGTTAGGACCAAGAATGCCCCAGAATTCCCCCGGTTTCACCGCCAGATCAACAGGACCCAGAAATCCCGGTCGATCCGCGAAGCCGGCTCGTACGCCGCGCAGGGCCAGAAGGATCGATGGAGTACAAGGGGATTCACTCATGGCCGATCCCGGGATGAAGCAACATGGCGACTCGGTCTGCCAACTGGGCCACGCGCGGCGAGGGAATGAGCACATAGTCTTCCCTCAAGACGTATACTCGTCCGTGCCGCGCGGCCGGAATCGTTGGAAAAGAACCCCACTGATTTGGCATACCCGCGGTCGCGGCCGCGTCCGCGCCCGGCACGGCCTCCAGAATAACCTCTGGGCTCCGAGCGACTATCTCCTCGAGTGTCACCTGCGGATACGCGATTTCCAGGTCGCCGAAGATGTTTCGACCGCCGGCCAGTTCCATCACCTGGTGCAGATACGAGCCCCGTCCGACCGTCGTGATGTCCGCCAGGCGGTCCGGACTGCGAATCGTCAGCAGAACAGGAACCGGCGTACGATCCGCGACGCGGCGCCGCACAGCGTCCAGCTCGTCACGCAATCGCAGCGCGAGCCGTTCGGCGACGTCCTGTTTGTCGCAGAATACCCCCAGACGTTCTATGGCGTGGTACAGGTCGGCCAGTGTTTCTGTCGGATCATGATAGGTGCGAATGTGATGTGTGCGGCAGAGTTCTTCCAGCTTCTCCTGCCGACCGCGAAGAATGACCAGGTCCGGTGCGAGGGTAAGAATTCGTTCCAGATCCGCGTCACGGAAACCTCCGACGCGAGGCAGCCCCGCCAGAGCAGTGGGGTAAACTGTGAATTCGCTCACCCCCACCAAGCGCGAGGCAGCCCCCAGCTCCCAGACGATTTCGACCGCGTTGGGTGCCAGCGCCACGATTCTGGATGCGGGCGCGTCCGGGTGCGGTGTTGCGGCGCTCTGCTCGTGCGGGGCGCATCCTGCCACAATTACCGCCAAAACAAGAGGTTCCACTCCAGATAAGCAAGAGAACCGCCGTGTTGTCGGAAAGCACGTCATCAAACCCACTCCCAGTGTGAGGGCGCTTTCATCACACTCCAATCCCCTTAACCGGTCAAGAACCCGATTCGTCTGAGGGGTTGCTCTTAGGCTGAATCGTGCAGGGTCGATGCGGCTGCCGGGCTCGGACTGCGCAATCCGCGGGTCCACCCCGGCCTCGGCCCGGATCGTTTCCCGACGGCACCCCGTTTTCCGGTTTCTGCGCGAAAGCGTTCAAAAACTTGTATTCTTCGCTTGCATCTTCGCCAGGGTCCGTGTAAACTTGCTTTCGGTTGAGGCAGAGAGGAGGGAGCCATCGCGGTTCGCCGCGATGCTTGTGGAGCGGAGATTACGGAAGGGAAACGAGGTCTCTTTGGCGTTGTCTCACCGCCGTTCCCCGCAACACGGAAAAACCAAGAGAACCATCTCGGCTGGCGATATGGCCGGTTGAGAAGCATAGATCTCTCTCTCTCCCTCCCAGGCTTGGGCTGTTCCGAAAGGGCAGCCCCAGCCCATTTTTACGGACATCGCGCGGTCGGATCACCGAACCAGTTCATGGCGCACCCAAACCATTTGTCCGAGCGTCTCAACAGACATCCGCCGCGCGTTCAACACTCCGTCGGCGTTCTCCAGGTCCGCGGCGAGAACGCACGATCGCGGGCTCGTGCCGCCGACGAGCTTCCGGCGCGACCTCAGGTTTCTCGGGATACTCATGCGGCGGCAACGTGTCCACGCCGGCAAGCGCTGCATCTTCTTCGAATCGCTTGGCGAGTCAGTAGTGCACTTCCAGGTCGACGCGGCGCCGGGCTTGGCCCGGCTTTCGGCTTCCCATAAACTCGAACACTTCTGTTCGCTCCATCCGCGCGCCCGCGGGGCGATCGGACGCGGTGAAGGAGGTACGGTGCCGTGTTCAGCACATTCCCGGTGTTCGGAACCCGAAAACGGCGGTCCCAGGCGCAGCCCCTTGTCACCGTGCTGCTCCTGGGGTATTGCGGTGGCGCCATGGCAGAAGCGCCAGAGACGAACGCACCGGTGATCAGCCACTTTGTGCCGGCGGACAAACAACTGCCGCGGGGATGGGTGCAGTCGCTGTATGAGAAGGGCCAGACCCGCGTCTGCCGCGGCAAAGAGCTGGACCTCATCGGCATGCCCATCGGCGGTATCACCGCCGGGCAGCTATATCTCTGCGGCGATGGCACGCTCGGCTGCTGGCAGCTCTTCAACCAGGACTACTTCTCCGGTTATGGCCGGGACAATTACCACGGCCGCCGACCGACTCACCCGGTGGATCAGGGCTTTGCTGTGCGCGTCGCCGGTGAGAGCGGCCCGCGCGTGTTCCGGCTCAATCGGCAGGATTTCACAAACGTCGAGTTCATCGGCGAGTATCCCATCGGCCGCGTCGCGTATCAGGACCCCCAGTGCCCTCTCCGAATCGAGCTGGAGGCGTTCTCGCCGTTCATCCCGCTGAACGCCTCAGACTCGGCGCTGCCGGCCACTCTCCTGAACATCACACTGCGCAACTCCTCCGACCAGACAGTGGACACCGAGCTTATCGCGTGGCTGGAAAACGCCGTCTGTTTCGACAATGCGTCCTACATCATCGGTCGGCGCCGCACGCGAGTGATTCAGGACCCTCCGCGAACATACATCGTTCACACCGTGCAGCCCTTTGCGCCGGACGATCTGCCGGAGATGCGGCCGACACTCGTGCTGGCCGATTTCGAGGGCGGCACCTACGGCGACTGGAAGGCGGAAGGAGACGCATTCGGCAGCCAACCGGCCGCCGGCACCCTGCCGAACCAGCAGCCGGTGGCGGGGTTTCTGGGCGAGGGACTGGTCAACAGTTTTCACGGCGGGGACGAGAGCACCGGCACGCTCGTTTCGCCCCCATTCACGATCCGCCGCCGATTCATCAACTTCTGCCTGGGCGGCGGGCAGGATGCCTCGCAGGTCTGCATCAATCTGGTGGTCGACGGAAAGATCGTTCGCAGCACCACCGGCCGCAATCAAGAACAACTGGAATGGGAATCCTGGAACGTTGAAAACCTCGATGGCCGTGACGCGAGAATCGAAATCGTCGACCAGGCCACTGGCCCCTGGGGCCATATCAACGTGGACCACATCGAGCAGGCGGACCGGCCGCGCGGGGGGCCGACCGGCCCCTTCGAAAGCTTCCCCGACTACGGCATGTTCACGCTCGCCCTGGCCGAGGGGCAGGTCCAGGGCTCTGCGCGATGCGGGAACGACCCGATCCCTCCTGCGCCGCCCGTGGGGATTCCGCCGCTGACCGACTGGGCCTATCCGGCCGGGGAGCGCGGCTGGGGCGAGATCACCACCGCGCCGCTGCGCCTGGAACCCGGCGAACAACAGACGTTGACCTTCGTGCTGGCATGGCATTTTCCCAACCTGGGCAGTCACGGCCGGCACTACGCGCGGCGTTTCTCGGATGCTGTCTCTGTCGCCAACTACATCCTGGACCATCGCGAGCGACTCGTGGATCAGACCCGGTTGTGGCACGACACGTTCTATGACAGCACCCTGCCGCATTGGCTGCTGGATCGCATCGGCTCGACCGTGGGCAACCTGGCCACGGGCACGTGTTACTGGTGGGCCAACGGGCAGTTCTGGGCATGGGAGGGCGTGGGCTGCTGCGAAGGCACATGCACTCACGTCTGGAACTACGCCCACGCCCTGGCCCGCCTCTTCCCGGAACTCGAGCGCAGCGCCCGCACGTTCCAGGATCTGAACCAGGCTCTGTGCGAAGACGGGCTGGTGGGGTTCCGAGGTCGCTGCAATAGAAGCGCTCACGCCGCAGACGGCCAGGCCGGCACCGTGCTCAAATGCTATCGTGAGCACCAGATGTCCGCGGACGACGCGTTTCTTCGAGAAGCGTGGCCGCGGATTCGAAAAGTCCTGGAGTTCGCCATTCAGCACGACGGCAATGACGACGGACTGATCGAGGCCAGCCAGCACAACACCTACGACATCAACTTCGAGGGGGCCAACACTTTCGTCGGATCGCTGTACCTGGCCGCCCTTCGCGCCGGGGAGGAAATGGCCCGCGAAATCGGCGACGAGGAGTTCGCCGCCAGGGCTCGAGCCATCTTCGAAAGCGGCAGCCGCCTGACGATCGAACGGCTGTTCGACGGAGAGTATTTCATCCAGGACGTGGACCTCCGGCAGCATCCAACATCCCAGTACGGCCGGGGGTGTCTGTCCGACCAGGTGTTTGGGCAGGGCTGGGCGCATCAGTTGGGCCTGGGATATCTCTACCCGCCCCAGTACGTCCGCAAGGCTCTGGAATCCGTCTGGCGATACAACTGGGCCCCGGACGTAGGACCGCAGAATGAGGCCCATCCGCCCGAACGCTGGTTCGCGTTTCCCGGCGAGGCCGGCCTGTTCATCTGCACGTGGCCCAAAAGCGCGTATCTGGCTGAGGGCGTTCGCTACCGGGAAGAGGTCTGGACCGGCATTGAATACCAGGTGGCCGGTCATATGATCTGGGAAGGCATGGTCCCCGAAGCGCTGGCCATCATCCGGGCCGTTCACGATCGATACCATCCGCTCAAGCGGAACCCCTACAACGAGGTCGAGTGCGGCGACCATTACGCCCGAGCGCTGGCCAGTTGGGGAGTTCTGACGGCCCTGGCCGGCTACGAATACCACGGCCCACGCGGACACCTGGGCTTCGACCCACGCTACACCCCGGATGATTTTCGCTGCGCGTTCACCGCCGCCGAGGGTTGGGGCACCTTTGCCCAGCGCCGCGACGCTGCCGGCCAGCACAACCGGATTGACGCGCGATGGGGGCGACTGCGGCTCGCATCGCTCGTGCTGCGCACCCCCGAAACCCTCGCCTCCGCCAAACTCCGGGTGCAGATCGGCTCTGAATCCGTAAACGTCAGCTCGCAGGCGTTGGCGGACGGCCGCACACGGATTCTTTTTGAACCCGAGGTGGTCGTCCGTCCGGATCAGCCTTTACGGGTGACTTGGGCCCCGTGACGGCCGTGGCTGCTGCATCTGTGCGGTCGGCTTCTGGAGGCCCTTCGAAAAATCCGCTTGACAGCCGGTCCCGGCGCGTGTAAGTTTGGTGTTAGTTAGGTAGTCGGAAAGGACCACGGGGGCGGTATGCGGTTGTTCGTGGCCATTGAGCTGGACGGTCCGATCAAAGATGCCCTGGGCAAGGCTCAGGCCTCGCTGGCCGCGTATGATCGCGGGGTTCGTTGGGTCACGCGGGACCAGATGCACCTGACGCTGGTGTTCCTGGGCGAGGTTGCGGACGGACGGGTACCCGCGGTGTGTCAGGCCGTGCAGCGAGCGGCCAGCGGGCGGTGTTCGTTCGAGTTGGCCCTCAGCGGCGGCGGGTGTTTTCCGCCGCGGGGCGGCGTGCGGGTTGTCTGGGTCGGAATACAGGAGCCGACGGGCCAACTCCAGTCATTGCAGGCAGCCGTCGCGGACGAACTGGAAGGCGCCGGCTTCCGCAAGGAGGACCGGCCGTTCTCCCCGCACCTGACGCTGGGGCGCGTCCGTGATGATCGGACCGGAGGCGCGCTTCGAGCAGACGTGAGCGCCGTGTCGATTCCCGCCCTCGGGCAGAGAGTGTCGGGCATTCGCGTGGTGGCTTCGGAACTCCACCCGAGCGGGGCGCGATACCGCACCGTGGCGGAGTGTGCGTTGGCTGATGCGTCGTAGAGACGGCGCGCCGGTAGCGCGGCTGGGGATGCGTAGAGACGATCGTCGTCGACCGCCGGCGCGGACGGACGGCGCGAGTTGGTGTCATTCAACACGAGGTGCAAAACACCCATGGCAAAAGAGTCGCCTGTCGAAAAGGACAAGTCCCTCGAGCGGACAGTGCAGCAGATCGAAAAGACCTACGGCCAGGGCTCCATCATGCGCATGGACAAAATGCGGTCGGAAATCGACGGCATATCCACCGGCGCGTTGTCTTTGGATCTGGCGTTGGGCGGCCGCGGCCTTCCGCGCGGCCGCATCGTGGAGCTCTTCGGGCCGGAGGCATCCGGCAAAACGACCCTGGCCCTCCACGTGGCCGCCGCCGCGCAGAAAGCCGGCGGAATCGCCGCCGTGGTGGATGCCGAGCACGCACTGGATCCCGGGTGGGCGCGCAAGTGCGGCGTCAATCTGGAGAAACTCCTGGTTTCACAGCCGGACTCCGGCGAAGAAGCGCTTGAGATCACCGAGATGCTCGTGCGCAGCGGAGCCGTCGATGTGATTGTCGTGGACTCCGTCGCCGCCCTCATCCCCCGCGCGGAGATCGAAGGCGAAATGGGCGATACCCACGTGGCCGTCCAGGCCCGGCTCATGAGCCAGGCCCTGCGCAAACTCACGGCGGCCATCAGCAAAACCCGCACGCTGGTCATCTTCATCAATCAGATCCGCATGAAGATCGGCGTCATGTTCGGGAACCCGGAGACCACGCCCGGAGGACGCGCGCTGAAGTTCTACAGCTCTGTCCGGCTTGATATCCGACGGATATCCACGCTGAAAGATGGCGAAGAGGCCATCGGCAATCGCGTGAAGGCCAAGGTTGTCAAAAACAAGATGGCCGCTCCGTTCCGTGAGGCGGAGTTTGACATCCTGTTCAGCTCCGGCATCAGCCGTGAGGGCGACTTGCTCGATCTGGCCATTGCGCACAACATCGTCGACAAGAGCGGCGCGTGGTTCAGTTTTGGGCAGGTCCGCTTGGGCCAGGGACGCGAGGCGGCCCGGGCTTTTCTGCGGGATAACCCCGATCTGATCCGGGAAATCGAAACCGGCATCATCGCGCGAGAGCGAGCCCGCGCGGAGCGCAGGGACGCACGGGCGGCCTCCGCGCCGTCGCAGCAGGCTTCGCCCACTACGGACCCGCCGGCACCCAAGGCCGCCGCGCCGGGCAAGCCTGTTGCCGCGCCACTGAAGGTCGTGAAGAAGTCGCCGCCGCCACCACCAGCTAAGCGAAAGCGCGCCTGAGGAGCAACTCAGTCACGATTCGACAAAGGCTTGATACACCCCATGAGCCGGGCGCGGTGCCGCCGCTGCCAAACGCTTTTCACCGTTGCGGCTGCGTCAAACGCGGATTGCCGCAGGAGAGCCTTGCCGGAGGAGACCACCGCGCCCCCGGGGCTCGCCCGGGTACCACGAGATCAAGCGGCACAGCGAAAACTCCAGCTCTGAGACGCACAAAGCAGGACTTTCAGGCCGATCAGGGGTTTCACGTGGCCGAGGCTGCCCCTCCCGGTGAGCCATATCGCTCACACGTCATTACGCCCCTCTGAAACGGATGAAGCATGACAGTGCCCCTCGCCCGAAACATGTCAACGTCAGGAAGGCTCCCAGGCGGACTACGACTCAAAAAAATCCATCGTCGTTTCATAAACTGGTACTTGCATTACGGTGTGGCTTGATATATACTTCACGCGGAAGTACGAAGGCGTGCGTCTCCACATCAGCTTGTGCTTTGCGACGATGGATCGCGCCGTTCCAGGCTGGGCAGAACGTTTTTTGCGTAACCGCTTGTCGGGTTTGCAGGTGTATCTCGATCCGCTCATGCAGCGCTATCGTGAGTCTGCCACGGACACGGAGGCACAGGCCGGTATCTGGGTGACTTGGCCACGAATGATGGTGGCGAGTTGATCGAGACTCACGGAAATCTTTCGAGTGTACGTGGATTCTGCGGCAGTTCGGTATGCGCATGCCCAAGTGGGAATTCAATGCTGCCGCAACAATGTAAGAGTGCCGTTATCCCACCGGTTCTCGACCGGACGGTCCGCGGTAGTTCCGTACCGTTCGCCAAAGGGGGGATGACATGAGCCTGGGCACGGGGACAAACCTCTCTGTCGCACGGATAGAAATGGACTGAGGGCACGAGGCGGAGGATACCAAATGGCCGTTCGGCACCATATCAAGGTTCTGGTCATCGACGATGACGCATCGGTATGCAAAACCCTGGGCCTGCTTCTGGCGGACCACGGGTATCGCCCACGGACGTTCACCGAAGGGGAAAAGGCCCTGGAAGCGGCCCGGAATGAGTCTTTTCAGATCGCCCTGGTCGACCTGCGGATGCCGGACATCCACGGGGTGCAGATGGTAGAGCGTCTGCGCGAGCTGGATGAGCGCATGAGCATCATCGTGATGACGGCATATCCCGATCTGGAGACCGCCACCCAAACCATGCGGTTCGGCACCTGCGACTATATCCCCAAGCCGTTCAAGCAGGACGAACTGGTCGCGGCGATTGATCGGGCCTGCCAGCGGCTGGGGCTGATCTACAAGAGCGAGACGGAGTTGAACAGGCTGATCGGCAAGCGGATCCGCGAGGAGCGTCTCGGCCAGAATCTGACGCTGCGGCAGTTGTCCGATCGCACGGATCTGACCACCTCGCAGCTTTCCCAGGTGGAGCTGGGAAAAAATGCGGCCTCGGTGTGGGCCCTGGCGCGTATCAGCAATGCCCTGGGCCTGCAACTGTCGTCGCTGCTGGCAGGGCTCTGACCGCGCCGCGTTCGTCTTCGCCGCGGGTGCGGAATCTCGATTGGGCGCGGCCCAAGGTGGAAGAATCGAAATGAAATCCTTCCGGCAGGAGTTGGAGTTCAC
>MTKY01052299.1_pt1 | contig 26493 bp, 21 predicted proteins | sample 1042731 | NCBI WGS metagenome assembly MTKY01 (sample SAMN06212206, study PRJNA360538) | anaerobic digester metagenome | biome: Wastewater treatment plant; material: sludge; isolation source: anaerobic digester fed with sludge from wastewater treatment plant | place: Denmark: WWTP Soeholt ... | reverse complement strand
GGAAAGACTTATGAGGAGGCTGCGCCGCTTATTCTTGATTCAATTAGGAAGCGGCGACCTATATCGGGTTCGTAAAGTATATAATCCCCTTTTTTTCCGCCCGTTGGGATCATCCCCGCTTAACGGCGCCCGCCCGATGCGGGCGGCGGTACTGAGCATGAGCAATGGAGGCTCGTTCGCGCCGGCGCATGGCAGGGAGGAAGGCCGGATAACACACCAGAGATGCTGTCTTGCAGCTTGTTTTGGCGTGGGCGGGGCCAGGGGGGTGACCTGCGGGAAGGAATAAACGGATTGAAGCGAAATATTTATACAGTATGCGGTTACCGGGCGGGAACCGGGTTTTCCGCTACGGTTTCGCATTCCCGGCAAATACACCGGAACGACCCGGGGATGACGGAGGGGAAGGGTAAACATGGATCTTAAGGATGCGGTGGAGCTATACCGGGAGGTGCTGCGGCGATACTCGCAGGGGTTCTCGCTCGAGGAGGTCCTGGGAAGCGTGGCCGAGGCCCTGGGCGGGGAGTGCGCGGTGTTCTTCGTGCGCAAGGAGTTGTCGTCGTTTCTGGAGCCCCGGCTGGCCTGGAACGTTTCAGAGGCGGACAAGGAACGCATCGATGGCCGCCTCATCCCCATGGACTGGGTCGCACGCCAGCCCGCCCGGCGCTATATCGTGGTGGAGAGGGAGAAGCTGTCGGAGCTCGGGCTCGAGGGGGTCTGCCGCGATCCCTCCGGCGTCGCGGTCATGTTCCCCGTCAGGAGCCATGCCCACCTGCGCGCAGCCCTGCTGACGGTGATCCCGGACCGGGTCTCCCTCCCAGACCAGCAATCGTACCGGGCGGCGGCGGTTGCCGCGGTGCTGGAGAAGATGGTCGAGCTCTTCGCCTTCGAGGACAGGGCGGAGAGGCAGGAAAGCGAGAAGGAGACCTCCGCGGTGGAGCTGGGAATACTATCCAGTTACGTCATAGGCAAGGCGGACCACGCCCGTGCCGCCTCCCTGAGCCTCGACCTCCTCATCAAGCTCCTGAACATGGACGGGGGCACGGTGCACCGCGTGACCGGGGCGCCCGGCGAACAGCGCGCGGCGCTGGTGGCGTCACGGGGATGGGGAGGGATGCCGGAGATAGTCGATCACCTCTTCGAGAACAACCTCATTGACCTGCTGCAGGCCATGAGGCGGTCGCAGGAGGGGGAGTTCTGCCTTGACGCCGGCCGCATCGCCGAGTATTTCCCCGGCGTGAAACCGTTTTTCCATGCCAACCAGGTCAAGTCCTTTCTCCTCACGCCCATCTTCCAGGATGACAGGCTCGTCGGGCTGCTGGCGCTTTTCGGCAAGGCCTATACGGCGATGGAGACCAGGGACATGGAGCTGCTGGCGCAGCTCTCCCACCGCCTGGGCTCGCTCTTCGCCGGAGAGCCGGTGGGGCGGTCGCAGGCGCGCGGGCAGTCGGCGGCATGGGACTTCCCGGCTCTCGTGGAGGACCTTGCCCACATCTCAGACGGGGCGCTGGGTATGGACGATTTCCTCTCCACGGCGCTGCGCGCGGTTGCGGTGGAGGTGGGCGCCACCATGGCCTTCGCCTACGCGGGGGAGGAGACATCCACGGACCGGAGTTTCCTGTGGTACGCCGACTCCGTCTACGGGGGCGAGAGCGTGTTCAGGAAGACGCCCGGCCTCGAGCGCATGGCCTCTCACCTGCACCGCATGGCCGTGGTCAAGCCAGATAATCCCGCCATGAAAGAGCTGCCTGCCGCCGGGCAGGCCATGGGGGAGGGCTTGGCGGTCCTTCTCGTCCCGGCCAGGGAGAGGAGCACGTTCCTCCTCGCCGGCTTCTATTTTCCCGTGGACAGAAGGCTGACCAAACCCGAGATCGACTCCCTGCAGCCGCTGACGGCCATGATGCTCAGCCTCGGGCGGGGCCTCAAGGAGCGCTCGCAGGCGGACGGCTACCGACGTTCCATCGAGATACTCACGGAGATCGAGGGCGACCTGACGGCGTGCGAGGACCCGCGCCGCGCCCTGCGTATCCTGGCGCGGGGAGGACGGGAACTGCTGGATTGCGATCGCACCGCCATCGTGGTCATGGACGAGAGCGCGGGGACCTTCGAGGGGGTGGTGGAGACGGCGGAAGGCGCGGAGACCGGCGACCTCAACCTCCTCGCGGGCGGGGAGATAGCCGCGGTCCTGGAGAAGGGCCATGCCATCTACGGCCCGCTGTCCGGCGATGGCGGGGAGGACGATACTGCCGCGCCCGGTGCCCGCAAGTCCTATATCGCCGTTCCCCTCATCGGGAGGAAGGGCAGGCTGGGCGCGCTTACCTTCGAGAAGATGGGGAGCGAGGACCTTTTTGGGGAGTTCCATCGCCGCATCTCTCACTTCCTCGCCGGGCAGGCGGTGTCCGTGCTGGAATCGTACAAGGAAGGAGCGAGGCTCGAGGGCATGGCCGACGAGAACCGCATACTCCTGCGCATCGCGCGGCGCCTTGCCTCCGCCCTCACGCTGGATGAGATGAGCGGGGGCCTCTACCGGGAGCTGGACGGCACCATCGGGGCCGATCTACTCCTGCTCTCGATCTTCGGCAAGTCCGGGATAAGGCGGCTGGCCTGGCTGAAGGGGGAGAAGGACGACGCCGAGGCCTATGACGAATTGCTGGAGGCCCAGGGCCCACTCATGGTGGCTCTCTCCCACGCGGGGAAGCTCGTCCGCAACAACCTCAACACCTTCCTGCGCGGCCCCGGTGAGGACGAACTGGCGCTCAAGAGCATCCGATCCTACATGGCGGTGGCCCTGCAGGGAGAGGACATGAAGGGGGTCCTCCTGGTCGGCAACTCCCGCGGCGGCGCCTTCGGCGAACGCGAGGTCACGCTCCTGGAGAGGACGGCCGGGCTCATCAGCTCGTCCATCGCCGCGCCGCTGCGCCATGACGCCCTGCAGGGGCGTATCCGCCTCCTCGAGGAGATATGCCGCGCCGGCGAGGAGAAAATACAGAGCAAGAACGACCTCATCAACATGGCCTCGCACGAGGTCCGCCACCCCCTCACCCTGATCATGGGGTTCTCGGAGGTCCTGCGGGATTATGGCGATACCCTGGACGAGAAGGAAAGCCGCGAGGTCATAAGCAAGCTGAGCAAGGCGGCGGAGAGACTGCGCCGCAGCGTGGTGAACATGATGGAGGTATCGCGCATGGAATCCGGCAGGCTCGCCATGCAGGCGGGGGAGGTCGACCTCAACGCCCTCATCGTGAGCCTGGTGGAGGAACTCCAGGCGAGGTCGGTGCAACACGAGATCGAAGTGGACGTGGAGAAGCCGGCCGAGAAGATTATCGCGGACCGCGATAAGCTCGAGATCATCCTCTTCAATCTCATGGACAACGCGGCCAAGTATTCGCCCCCCGGGGGCAGGATCGAGGTCTTCGCCATGCGCGCCGACCGCGAAGTCCTGCTCGGGGTGAGGGACCACGGGCAGGGGATCAGCGAGGAGTGCATCGACCTCATCTTCCAGCCCTTCCGCCAGGGGGAGGGGAGGGAATTCGGGCCCATCAAGGGCATGGGGCTGGGGCTCTATATAGTCAACCGTCTCGTGGAGGCCCACGGCGGGCGGATCGAGGTCCGCAGCGAGCACGGCAGGGGCTCGACCTTCATCGCGCACCTGCCCCAACCCGAGATGGGCGGGGAGATCCCCTCTTATGAGGCCGAAGCCCTGCAGGCCTGATGCGACCGGGACCGGCTCTCGTTATGAACACCTCCATGCATTAGAATAAACCTGGTATCCGTTATAGCCCGGGGGTTGCCGATGTGAGAATCGCCTACACCAGTGATCTGCATGTTGACATATCGCAGCGCAACTGGGAGCTGATCCCCTATCTCGCTGAGATCCTCAAGATGATAGACCCGGACGTTTTCATCATCGCCGGGGATGTCAGCCCCGAGATCGGCGACCTGGAATATACCCTGGAGTGCTTCGCGGGGCTGCAATGCCCCAAGCTCTTCGTCCCCGGGAACCAGGACATCTGGGTCCTCTCCGAGGAGATGCAGGAGGGAGGCCACGATTCCTACGAGAAGTACTATTTCTACCTGCCCGACGCATGTCGGCACAACCAGTTCGTCCCCCTGTGGATGGAGCCCATGATCGTCGGCGGGGTAGGCTTCGTGGGGAGCATAGGATGGTACGATCACGCCGGCCCCAGCGCCGTTCCCAGCGCGTTTTCCCGCGCGCACCATTATCTCCTGGACAGCGTGTGGAACGATATGCGCTGGGCCTGCTGGAGCGATATATCCATGATGATGGAAGGCACGCTGTGGCCGGTCAGAAGGCCCGACGTGGAGGTGGCGCGCGAGTTCAACCTCCGCCTCGACCAGGATATAGACGGTTTCGAGCGGGAGCCCCTCGTCAGCGAGATCGTGGTGGTGACCCACTACCCCCCTTTCTCCGAGCTCTCGGTGGAGGGCGCCCCCTTCCCGGGTTCGCGCGACACCAGCGGCATACTCTTCGCCCACGATAAGGTGACCGTCTCCATCTCGGGGCATATCCACGACAAGAGGGACCTGCTGGTGAGGGACATCAGGGCGGTGCGGTGCCCGGTGGGATACCTGGGCGGGGAACAGCGCAAATACCAGGACATGGTGAAGGATTGCCTGGAGATCATCCACCTCATCGACCGCGACGATTTTCTGCCCGAGGGCAGCCCCTGAGCGCGATCGAGCGCCACCGAACGCCATCAAGCCGCTGACCGGGCGCGGCGGAGGCCGCGCGTGGCGCATGGCGTGGATCATTGCCCGGAAGGGGGCGAGCGGGCAGAATCTTGTTGGCGGAATGCAGGGCGCAGTGAAGGTCGGCCCGTGCGCGATGAGCGCTGCCGGGCAAGGAGAAAGGAGAGCGGAGATGAGCGGCGAGAAGAGATTCAGCAGGGAAGAGGCGGCCAGGATACTGGACAGCCTGGGGCTGTCCGACAAATACGACGCCAACGAGTTCTACATGGGCATCAACGTGGAGCTGGAGCATGGCACCGTCGATCCCGCCACCAACGTCAGCGACGACGACCCCATCATGACCGCGAAGATAGCCCTCGCACACCTCAACGAGCTGCCGAATTATTACACGCTCCTCGAGGAGATGGAGGAAAAAGGCGAGGCCATGCTCAAGTAGGGGACAGCGGCGGCATTGCGGCTGACCAGGCCTCGGGGTAACGGTCTCTCGAGACGGGAGTCGTTATGGCAGCTCAGGTTCCGGTGGAGGGGATGGTGCAGATAAAGCGCAGGAGCTGTTCGCCGCCGTTCCTTATCTGGTGAGATTCCCCGCCGGGGATGAAGACGGCAGTACCCGGCCCCACGACCGCGTTCCCGTCCTCCGAAACCATCTCGCCCTCGCCGGAGAGGATGAATATCTCGTGCTCCCAGGAGTGGCTGTGCCGGGGGGAATAACCCCCGGGCGCTATCTCGAAGACCCGCATGTAATAGTTGGGGGCTCCGTCCTGTTCGGAAACGACCCAGCGGACGGTGACGCCCCGGGTCTCCCCGCCCGGATTCTCGGCCGGCACGTCGGTGTAATGGACTATCTTCATGGGCATCATTATACAGCAGCGCGGCGGCGGCGCGTGATAAGCAGGCCTCCGGCCAGGATGAGCAGGGCGGAGAGCACGAAGACATAGACCCCGGCGTGGGGGCAGGCGGTCAATGACAGCCTCTCGCGGACGACGGATTCAACCACGGGCCCCAGAAGGGGAAAGCCCCTCACCAGCTCCAGCGCCCGCTCGTACAAACCGAGAAAATCATAGGCCTTCTGTACGAGGCTGATGACGTAGCCGGCGGAGCCGCCGAGGAGCAGGAGGGAGAAGGCGACGGCGATGCCCCCGGCGTGTCGCCTCCACAACAGCCCGGCCAGGCAAAGCGCCGCGGCGCAGATGAGGGCGGCGGCAAGCCAGGCGCTGTCCGTCAGCTTGAAGGAGAACGTTCCCAGAGCGATATCCTCGCCCGAGAGGATGCTCTTCCAGGTGGCGTCAGCCCTGGCCCACGGGAGGGCCGCCGCGGCCAGGATGCACAGCGCACAGCCCGCTGCGACCGCGGCCTCGCCCCATCCCCGGCCCGAGGGGATAGAGCCGCTTTCCGCGGCATGAACGCCCTCCGCCGCTCCTCCATCCCGTTGTTGATGCATGATCGCGCCTGCTTCCACGCTCCGCGGCGAAAACGGTGCCTTGGGGCTATTATATAGGCTCCCCGCGGTCGAACGGTTATGATATATGGGAACTTCCGCATGACGCGAGTAGATACGGAGGGCAAGGGGCATGAATCTTCTCGACATGGTGATGAGCCGGAGCGATCGCCTGGTAGCCCCGCTCGCCGGATATCCCGGCGTGAGGCTGGCCGGGCGTTCGGTGCGCGAGGCGCTGCACGATGCGACCGTGCAGCTGGAGGCGCTGAAATCCCTGGAGGAGAGGCTGCGGCCCGACATCGTTTTCCCCCTCCTCGACCTCACCGTCGAGGCCGAATCCATGGGGCTGGGAGTGAACTTCCACGATAAGCTGCCGCCGAGCCTGGCGCAGCAGAAGCTGCCCATGCTGGATAGGTTTTACGCACTCGGCCTGCCCGATCCGGAGAAAGCGGGACGCATGCCGGTCTTCCTCGAGGTCGCGGAGGGCCTTTCCGCCAGGGGGGGCAGGATGAGCGGCGCCTACGTGACCGGTCCCCTCACCCTGCTCGCGCAGCTGCTGGGGACCGGCGAACTGCTCGACCGCGTGAAGCTGGGGGACACCCTCAGCGAGCCCCTTGCCTTCACCACCTCCATCGTGGGCGAATACGCCGCCGCCCTGGCCGCGAGGACGGACATCGTCGTGGTGGTGGATCCCGCTGCCGAGGCCCTGGAGGCCGAGGAATATGAGTCGCTCTACCGCCCGTATATGGGCGGCCTGGTCGGGATAATAAGGTCTTCCGGGGCCATATGCCTGCTGCACGTCTGCGGAGACGTCTCCCACCTTCTCGAGGAAATGAGCCTGACCGGCGCGGAGGGCATCTGCCTCGACTCCAGGGTCAATATCCAGCGCGAGATCGAGAGGATTCTTTCCAGCGTGGTCGTCCTGGGCAACATCGACCCCAAGCGGATCATGCAACGCGGGACCCCGGAGGACGTGCGCTGGGAGGTAAGGCGCCTGCTGCGCAACACCAGCAAGGCGCGCAACTTCGTCCTCTCCACGGGATGCGACGTTCCCGTCGATACCCCCGTGCGCAACCTGGAGGCGATGATGGAGGAGGCGCGCGCCTGGAAGCCGCGCGGCGGGATGTCTTGAGGCGCGCGAGGAGGAGATTGCTCTTGCGTTGCCCGCTTTGGAGCCCGCGAAGGTCGCGCCGGAGATGCCGTGCCCTGATCGCGGCGCTGGCCTTGCTGGCGATCGCCTCCGGCGCTCCGGCGGGAATGGCCCTCGCCCAAGTGGAAAACCCCGCCCCGCAACTTCCCATCCTGCTGCTGAACGGCGCGATCTATTCCCAGGAATACGAGGTAGGAGACCTGCCGGAGTCATTCCGGGTGGAGGGGTACCCCTCGGAGACGACCGCCCTGTACGTGGTGCAGTGCGAGGGCTCCATCAAGGAGGCGTGGGTGGAAGACCTGCGGCGCATCGGGGGAGATCCGCGCGGCTACCTGCCCTACAACACCCTGCTGGCGAGCATGGACGGTGATGCCCTCTCGCGGCTGCGCGAGCTGGACTTCGTCGCCTGGCACGGTGTTTACCAGCCGTACTTCAAGCTGTCGCCGGCGCTGCAGCTGCGCCTCTCGCAGGGGGGCGAGGTGGTTATCCTGGTGGAGCTCTTCTCGCCGCTCTCTCTCCAGGAGACCCTGGGCGCTATGCGGGAGATCCCCGTGGAGGTCACCGGGTGGCAGAGCGACGCGTGGTGCGGCATGATCGTCCTGCGCGCCGCGGTGGGTGACCTCGCGGAGGTGGCCTCCCTGCCCGCGGTGGAGTGGATGGAACTATGCACGGCGGGGACGCTTCCCGCGGCATACGCGGGTGCCGGAGACGCCTCCGCATACGCTACGATACACGGGCAGGCGGCGGGAGGCGAAGCGGAGAAGGTCGCCGTGATGGATACCGGGATCGGGAACGGCGGCCTCCAGGGCATCCCCGCTGCCCTGGAGGGAAGCGTAGCCTCCCTGGTCTCGCTGAGGGGGGACGGGGGCGCGGACTCGAGCGGGCACGGCACGCTCGTGGCCGCTTCCCTCCTAGCGGCCGCGGCGCGAAGCGCGTCGGTCCCCTCCCCCCGGCTCATCGTAGAGGCATACGCCACCGGCTACGGAATGGGCTGCCCCCCGCAGCCCCTCTCCCTCTATTCCCTGCTGGAGGACGCCTACGAGCGCGGGGCGAGGGTTCTTCTGAGCGGCAGCGTGCCCGAGGGCAAGGAGTCGCTGGGCGCCTACGGGATATACGCCTTCCAGCGGGACGCCTTCGTGTGGAGGAACGCGTCCATGGCGATCGTCGAGGCGGCAGGCAACGAGGGTACCGACGCCGACGGTGACGGCAGGGTGGACGCGGGCAGCCTGCTGGGCGGCGCGACGGCAAAGAACGTGTTGAGCATGGGGGGCAGCGAGAGCGCCACGCCGCCGCAGGAGTCAGGGCCCCTCGACTATTCCCAGCTCGAGAGCATGTTCTCCGGGGTTTTCCCCGCCGCGCCCCTGCGGGAGGACTCCAGCGTCGGAGAAAAGCCCGGCATGGCCGCCTTCAGCTCCCGGGGCCCCACCCGGGACGGCAGGATCAAGCCGGACCTGGTGGCCCCCGCCACCGCCGTCCCCCTCCCGTTGCCGCAGGGCGCGGAGGCGCCGGGCACGGTGCCGTCGGGGACCGATGGCTACGTCCTGGCCTACGGCACCAGTATGGCCGCCGCAAATGCCGCGGCGTCCCTGGCATCCATGAGGCTGCCCCTTGCCGAGGTGCTTGAGGCGGAACCGTCGGCCGCCATGCTCAAGGCCTTCCTGGTGAACGGGGCCAGAGAACTCTCTCCCGGCCAGTACGGCGAGGAGGATCTCGAGATATCGCCGTCACCGAACGAGGTGGAGGGCTGGGGAGGCCTTGACCTCGAGGCGTTCAGGCAGGTGGGCTCCTGGGTGAAGGTACTCGACGACAGGGAAGGCATGCGCTTGGAGGAATCGCGCGTATTCCGCGTGGAGGTGACGGCGGGAAAGGAACTGCGGATCACCCTCGCCTGGTCGGATTATCCGTCCCTGCCCCAGGCCCGGCTCCATCTCGTGAACGACCTCGACCTGCGCGTGATCGACCCCGACGGCAACGCATATTACCCCAATGGCAGGAACTCCCGTGACCCTCTTAACAACGTCGAGCGGGTGGTGCTGGACGTCTCCGGAAAAACGGGCGACTACACCATAGAGCTCAAGGCTCGAAACGTGCCCTTTGCGCCCCAGCCCTTCGCCCTGGTCGCCCAGGTCTACTGATGCCCCTTCGGGGCCGATGGGCGCAGGCCAGCTGCGGACTGGAGCGGGTGATAGAGTATGGTGCAGGAGTTTCTGGTGCGGAAAGGAGGGCGGATGTCCGGAAGGCATGCTGACGGAAAGGAAGACGCCGTTTATCGCGCGCTGCAGGAGTTCCTCGACCGCTTTCCCCTCGGTTTCCCGGCCACGGAATCGGGCGTGGAGATAAAGATTCTCAAGAGGCTCTTCACCCCCGAGGAAGCTGAGATAGCGGTGCTCACCTCACCCGTGCCCGAGGATGCGGAGCAGATCGCCGCGCGCTGCGGCCGCGATGCGGGGGAACTGGAGGAGAAACTCCTCGCCATGTCCCGCAAGGGCCTGGTGTTCCGAGGCCGCAGGGAGGGAAAGAACTTCTTCAACACGGCCCCGTTCATGATCGGGCTGTACGAATACTCCGTTGAGACGATGGACGCGGAGCTGGCGTCCCTCTACCGCGACTATTACGAGGCGGCCTACATGGACGAGATGGCCGCGAGCGGCGTCCCCGGCTTCAGGGTCTTCCCTATCGGCGAGAGCGTGGAGGCGGACATGGTCCTCTACCCATTCCTCAACCTGGTGGAGGAGGTAAAGGCGGCGCGTGTGATCTCCGTGGCCGAGTGCATATGCCGCAAGGAGGCGCGCCTGACCGGAGAGGGATGCGACCACCCCCTGGAGACCTGCCTCAGTTTCGGCGTCGCCGCCGAATACTATATAGAGAACGGCATCGGCCGCGAGATATCCGCGCAGGAGGCCATCGCCATCCTGGAGGAGGCGGACGGGTCGGGCCTGGTCCACGCCGGGGTGAACACCACCCACCTCTCCAACATATGCAACTGCTGCCCCTGCTGCTGCGCTTCCATGAAGGGCATGGTCCAGAAGGGGCTGGACAAGCGCTGCTTCATGAACGCCCTCTTCGAGGCGGTGGTGGACGAGGAAGCCTGCACGGGCTGCGGGGAGTGCCTGGAGCGCTGCCCCGTGGGCGCCATCAGCGTGGGGGAGACGGCCGCCGTGGACCGGGAGAAATGCCTGGGGTGCGGGCTGTGCGCGGGAAGCTGCGAGGCGGAGGCGATCACCGTATCGCTGCGGGAGGACCGCGAGGATCCCTACGACCGCGTGCTCAACATGGGCCTGGCCATCATGGAGGGAAAGAAGAAGCGCGGCGAGCGGGGATGAAGGGCCGTCCCGTTATTCCTTGCCGGTCCTTCGCTTCAGCTTCTCGAGGGCGCGGTAGGCCTCCTGCCTGATATCGCTGTCGCCCTTGTCTATCAAGGCCTGCAGGACTTCCGCGGCACCGGAATCACCCACTTGGCCCAGGGCTTCGACGGCGTTGACGCGTACCGCGCTGCTGTCGTCTCCCAGCACCTCGATGAGGTGTATAGAGGAGCGAGGATCCCCGATCTTTCCGAGAGCGCGGGCTGCGGCCGCGCGCACCTGGGCGGAAGGGTCCCGGAGGCTCGAGATGAGGGCCCCGCACGCCGTGGACTCGCCCATCTCCCCCAACGCCTCGGCGGCGCCGAGTCGCACCTCCTCGCGCTCGCTCTTCAGGGCCGACAGCATCGGTCCCGTGCTGCCGCCCTTCCTCAGCGCCGCCGCCGCTTCCTTGCGCACCAGTTCCTCGCCGTCGTGCAGGGCCTCGAGCAGGGGATCGACGATCTCCGCTCCCCCGATCATGCCCAGGGCCTTGGCCGCCGCCGCCCTCACCGTCGTCCAGTCATCCTTGAGCGCCTCGATGAGAGGGACCGTCGCCGCGGTATCGCCTATCTCCCCCAGTGCCTGGGAGGCGTCCCTGCGCACGTACTCGTCGCTGTCATTCAAGGCGGTTATCAGGCTCGGCACGGCCGTCGCGTCGCCCAGCTTCCCCAGGGCCTCCGCCGCCGCCGCCCTCACGATGAGCCACTCGTCGCCGAGCGCTCCCATGAGGGGCTCCAGCGCACGGACGTCCCCGATATCCCCCAGGGCCTCCGCCGCGTTGGCCCGCTTTTCCTCGTTCGCGTCCACCAGGGCCTTGACGCAACGTTCGAAGGCACCCTTCTTCTTCAGCTTCTTGGGGTTTATTCTGAAAAGCGCCATCTTCACCAACCGCCTTTCCTCGCAGTATGCACTTCCCCAGTCCTATAGCCAGATTTCATTATACTCGCTTTACCAGGTCGAGAGCCCGACGGCACCGTCCCACGTCAGGTGCTACCGATGCCTTATGTCACTGTGCTGGGATAAAATGCTCATAGGAGACCAAGCACCTAAGCGCTGGTGGAACAATGGGGAACTATGCATAGGCCTTATGCGTATAAGAAAGGATGATTACAGAATGAGAGCAATCCAGCGGAAGGTCAGGGGCTTCGCATACGCTGGATATTCCGGGGATGTTTAGCTGCTTGAATAATGGTGCGCCCGGAAGGACTCGAACCTTCAACCTTGGGATTAAGAGTCCCCTGCTCTGCCAAATTGAGCTACGGGCGCACGCGAATATATATTATGTAATCAGGGGTGGAAAAAGGCAAGATATAATCGGGCCGCTCCCGCGGGGGGAGCGGCCTTCATCTAGATAAAGAGGCTATGATGCAATAGTGTATCGCGTGTTACTTCTTGCCCGCGACGGCCTGCTTCATCGCCGCTCCGGGCTTGAAGGACACGACCTTGGTCGCCTTGATCTTGATGGCCTCGCCGGTCCTGGGGTTCACGCCCTTGCGGGCGGCCCTCTTCCTTACCTCCCAGGTACCGAAGCCTACCAGCGTGACCTTGTCACCCTTCTTCAGAGCACTGGTCACGGTGTTGATCACGGCGTCAACGGCTGCGGCGGCATCCTTCTTGCTAATCTTGCCGTCCTTGGCGACGGCATCGATCAGTTCCGCCTTGTTCATAAGTCACCTCCTTCATATCTCCCTATTTCCTGAAGGATAATTCGCTTCGATAGTGATTTTCCCTTTATTCATCGAAAATAAACTGATTTGGGTGGAAATCCTCCCGCACGCGTGCCGGGGGAGCCCGCGGCGGGCGGAGGACGGCGGGGTGCCGTCACTCGTAAGGATTGGAGTCCTCTATGGCCTGCAGCGCCGCCGCTATGGCTTCCAGCACCCTGTCCCTGCCCTCGCGTTCCCGCGCCGCCCGCAGGGGCTCCACGGCCTTCGTGCTGCCAAGCCTGCCCAGGGCCCTGGCGGCTTCGAGCACGTCGCTCTCGATGTCGCTCTCGAGCATGGGAAGCAGGCAGTCGATAGCCCGCAAGCTGTGCATTTCCCCCAGGGCGCGGGCCGCCACGGCCCTCACGCCGGCCGAGGATTCCGTGAGCATCTCGCTTATGGGGGCCCAAAGGCTCGGCTCTCCCATGTGCGACAGCGATTCGACCGCCCGCAGGCGCACGATGCTGGCCACGTCGCTCAGGGCCTCCACCAGGAAGGGCGTGGCCTTACGGTCGCCCAGCTTGCCCAACGCCCTTACCGCGCTGTAGCGCAGGGAAAGACTGTGGCTGCGCGTCGTCTTGCACAGGTCGTCCACGACCTGGGGGTCTCCGATATCGGCGAGGGCGTCGACGATGAACTGGCATACGCCGGGGATGTCCTTCTCCAGGCGTTCCAGGAGGGGGCGCACCGCCTTCCTGTCGCCGATCATGCCCAGCGCCCTGGCCGCTCCCTTGCGGATGTCGGGGTTCTCGTGGGAAAGGGCCTCGACCAGGTAGGGGAAAGCGCCCTTTCCCTGGGATGCCAGGATGTCAGATGCCGCGAAGCGCATGTAGGGCTGCGAATCCCCCATGGCCTCGACGAGACCGCGCAGGTCTCCCTTTGCTGCCATATTATGTAATTCTTCTCTGTCCTTCATGGTAAAGATTATATTCCATTGCCCGGCTACTGTCCCATACCCAGCCTCCGAGCCAGGGAAACGGGCAGCCCCGCGGCCACTATCTTGGCCTGCGCCGCCGCCACGTCGTAGCGGAGGAAGCGGAATTCCACGTTCATCTCGTCAGCGTCCATGATGCAGAGGGTGGCGACGGGAAGGCCGCCGCGATATTGCCCGCAGCTGCCGGCGTTGAACATGTAATGCGCTCCGGGCTTCACGAGGAAGCGGTCGCCGCCGCCGACGGCTTTCTCTCCCACGCGGTGGTTCTCGGCGTCGAAGGCGTAGGCCGCGCAGACGTGGGTGTGCCCGATGAAACAGAGGAAGTTGGCGGGAGGCGGGTACTCAAAAGCCAGGGCCTTGAGCGCGTAGGCGGCGTCGAAGGAATCGAAGACGTATTCGTCAGGGTCCGCGGGGGAGCCGTGAAAGAGGTAGAGGGAATCCTCGACGGCGAGTTCCTCGGGGAGAGAAAGCAGCCACTCCCGGTGGTCGTCGCCGAGAGCGGCGCGCGTGAAGTGCAGGGCCTCCATGGCCACGGGGTTCATGTTCGGCTCCAGGCCCTCGTCCAGCTCCCGCAGGCCGCGTTCGTGGTTCCCCTGGATGCAGCGCGCGCCCGTTTCCCGCACCAGCCCGACACAGGCGTTGGGATCGGCACCGTATCCGACGATGTCACCGCAGCAGAGCAGGGCGTCAACCCCCCGCCGCTCCGCTTCTTCCAGCACGGCCTGCAGCCCCTCCAGGTTGGAGTGGATATCGGAGAATACGGCGAACCTCATGGCGCCCCCCTTCCGTCTTTTATCGATTATATACGACGATGTTCCGAGCCTCTTACCGCCCGCTCGAGGGCCGTTCGGGAGCTCGTGCGCCCGAGGCGAGCGGGAAGCGCGATTGCACTGGTGAGGACGCTGTATATGGCATATCATTGACGCAAGGAAAGGAGGACATAATGAAACGCACGATCGCGGCATCTTTGATCGCCCTGTTGCTGCTGGCCTTTGCCGGGTGTGGCGGCGGGGACAAGGACGAGGCCCGGGACGGCCTTTCCCTTCTCATGGAAGCCTCCCAGGCCATGCTGGAGGTGAGCGGCTACCGCATGAGCGGGACTGTCGGGATGGAGGTAGGGGCACCGGGCGGCGGGGGCCAGGGACAGGCCATGACCGTGGACCTGACGGCGGATGTCCAGAACGCCGACGACGGGATGCGCCAGCGCATGCTCATAGACATGGGCGGCTACGAGGTCGAGGCCTATATCATCGGCGGCGTTTATTACCAGAACGTGCCCGGCCAGGGGTGGACCAAGACCAGCACCGGGGCTTACTTGAGCCAGGGTATGAACCTTGGGGTGGTGGACGCCGAGCAGATGGAGATGATGGCGGACATGGCCGAGGATATCGAGGTCGTGGAGGAGAGCGACGAGGTCTTCGCGCTCTCCTTTCGACTGGACCAGGAATACGCGCAGGCGGTCATGGACCTCTACCGTAAATACGTGGATGAGCAGGACGAGGGGGTCTCCGAGGAGTGGCTGAGCATGGCCGAGGAGGCCATGGCGGATTTCCATGCCGAGCTGCGCATCTGGCTCAACCGGGCGGACAAGCTCATGCGGCGCATGGAGATGTCGTACGTCATGGGCGGGATGAGCGAGATAGGCGAGGTAACGAGCTCCATGGAAGTGGACCTTTTCGATTACGGCGAGGACATAGTCGTTGAGCTCCCCGCGGAGGCGGCGCAGGCGCAAGAGATCGAGCTGGCGCAGTAAGCCCCCGCGTCTCCGTATTGCCGCGAAGCGGCTTTCCAGGCCGCTTCGCGGTGTGATGTCCACCCGCCGCGCATGCCTTCGGCCGCATAACCTTTTGCTGTAGAATGATGGAGACGGGTATTTGCTTTGCATGTGGAGGTCGCTGCCATGTCCGATTACATGGAGGGTAAGAGCCGCTGGTGGGGATGGGGATACCTGGACCGCAGGTTCGACGTCGAGAACCGCGAGAACATCATGCCCTTCATGCGGGAAAACCTGGGGATGGCGCTTGACCGCGACAGGTTCACGGACCCCGGCCTGGAGGAGATAGACATCCCGGCGCCGCGCCTGGAGGACGAGGCACTGCGCGAGCTGCGGGAGCTGTGCGGGCCCGAGAACGTCTCCACGGACAAGTTCCAGCGCGTCAGTCACAGCATGGGCAAGAGTTACCGCGACTTGCTGCGCATGCGTATGCGCCGCGTGGACAGGCCGGTGGACGCCGTCGTGTGGCCCAGGGAGGAAGAGGAGATCGTCTCCATCCTTCGCATGGGAGAGGCGAGGAACCTGGAGATCATCCCCTTTGGCGGGGGCTCGAGCGTGACCGGCGGGGTGGAGCCGCTGGCGAAGGACAGGGACGGCGCCCTAAGCCTGGACCTGGCGCGGCTCAACCGCGTCCTGCGCGTGGAGGCGACCTCGCAGACGGCCGCGATACAGGCGGGGGCGCTGGGGCCGGAGATAGAGGAACAGCTCAACGAGCAGGGTTATACCCTGGGTCATTTCCCGGAGAGCTTCGACCACTCCACGCTGGGAGGGTGGATCGCCACCCGCGCATCGGGGCGCCAGTCGACCGGCTACGGGGACATCGAGGACATGGTGCTGGCCCTGCGCATGGTCACCCCGCGCGGCGTCGTCGATACCCGCAGGGTTCCGAACACCGCTTCCGGCCCTTCCGTGCTCCAGTTCTGCATCGGTTCCGAGGGGATACTCGGCGTCATCACCGAGGCCACCATGAGGATACGCCCCATGCCTGAGGTCTTCGACTACCGCGGGCTGATATTCCGCAATTTCGCGGCGGGGGTCTCGGCCATACGCGAGATGATGCAGCAGGGCATGGTGCCGACCTGCGTACGTCTCTCCGACCGTACCGAGACCGCCCTGGCCGGGAGCTTCCGCTCCACCACCGGCAACAAGTGGAAGAAAAAGGGAGAGGAGGCGGCCCTCAAGGTCCTCGCCAGGAGGGGCTTTTCCTTCGACGACGGCGCCTTCATGGTCATGGGCTTGGAGGGCGGGAGGGAGGAGACGGAATACATGCGCGCCGGCATATTGCGCTTGTGCCGCGGCCTGGGCGGCCTTCACCTGGGCACCGGCCCCGGCAGGCAGTGGTATGAGAGTAGGCACGACACCGCGTATTTCCGCGAGCAGCTCATGAACCGGGGGGTGCTGGTGGACACCATCGAGACCGCCACCACCTGGGACAACCTCCTGCACCTCTACGGCGAGGTCCGCAGCGCGCTGCGCGCGGCGCTGGAGGAGGGCGGCGGCAGGAGCATGGTGGGTTGTCACGTGTCGCATGCTTACCGGGAAGGCGCCTCCCTCTACTACACCCTCTTCGCGCCCATGACGGAGGAGGGCGGTGAGGAAGAGCAGTGGGAGAGGGTCAAGCGGGCGGCCTCCGAGGCCATCGTGGAGAACGGGGGGACGATCAGCCATCATCACGGGGTGGGGTACGAGCATTCTCCCTGGATGCGGCGGGAGGTCGGGGAGATCTCCCTCGAGGCGATCAGGGCCGTGAAAAAGGTCATGGATCCCGCTTGCATCCTTAATCCGGGGAAGCTCATACCCGCGCGATAGTCAGAGCAGGAATGGACAGGCGGTGCCGGGCACCGCACGGCGGAGGCCGCGGAGGTGCGTGACGCCATGGACATGGTACCCGTATTCGTCTACGGGACGCTCAAGCCGGGGGAGAAGATGTTCCGGCACATCAGCCACACGGTGCGGGACATCGTTCCGGCGACCATAACGGGGCGTCTGTACGAGACTCCCTTCGGATACCCGCTGCTGGTGGAACCGGGCCTCGCGGAGGGACCCGCGATCAGCGGCGTGCTGCTCGTCCCCCTGGAAGGTTGCTACGAGGAGATGGTGAGCATAATCGACGTCATCGAGGGCGAGGCCGGCTTCGAGAAAGGCGAGATGGAGGTGACCCTGGAGAGCGGACGCAGGCTCACCGCAGTCGTGCACTTCTACCGCGAGGCGCCGCCTTACGCCCACCCCTTCCCCGGCACGGACTGGCCCTGAAGCGAGCCCGCGGCGGGCAAAGACGCTTTCAGCCCAGGGCTTCGGCGGACCTGACCGTGAACACGAGGCTCGAGGGGGAGGGGGAATGCCATTCCACCTCCGCGGCCTTGCCCTCGGCGACCTCGAAGAGGGCCGCCATCTGGCCGGCCAGGAGGTGTTCGTTGTAGGGGTTGTCCACGGTTACGGTCAAGCCGTCGTAACCGTACCTGTAATCCACGGGATTGCCCTGGCCGCGGGGCGGCAGGGTAGCAAGGGCGTTCTCGTAGATGCTCTCCCTCTCGCGGCGGGGGAGCACTCCGCCGCCGCCGGCCATGCCCAAGTCGCGCATGCGCCGGTGGGTGTAGTCCTTCTCGGCCTGGATGATCAGGGGATAGATGTCCTCCCCGAGTTCCTTCTCCATCTCCCGGAAGACTATGGTGGGGACATAGCCGTCCAGGAAGGTCAGGCGCGTGTTGCGGCGGTTGTCCATGATAATGCCCTCGCCCTCGTTCCAGCGCAGGTATCCCAGTTCAATGGGGGTGCCGCAGGAGCGGCAACGGGGCATATGAAAGTGGCCGGGCTTGAGGGCCGGATACGCGAGGTCGAGACGCCTGGATATCTCCGGCCTTGCCTGCACGGGGCGGATGGAGACCACGTCCTCCCCGTCCTCCTTCGTCCACGCATGCTCGAACGGCCTTCTCTCCAGGCTCTCGAATGCCCCCAGGACGATGGCGGCCATGAGTTCGCGGTTGTAGGGGTTGCGGATGACGGCTTCCCCTCCCTTGCCGGAGCGGTAGCGGAGCGGGCGCGCGTAAGCCTGTCCGAGCCACACCGCCAGGTGGCAGAAGGCCCGCACCACCACGCGCTTGCTCGGACCCCAGCGGCCCAAGGTGAATGGAAACCGGTTCAACTGCGAATCGATGGTGTGGACGGACGCGTTGCGCTGCGCCTCGAAGACGAGGTGCGAGATGGGCAATCCCAGGTGCTCCTCGATGCGCGAGAAGATGTGGGAGAGGAAGTCCGATTCGATGATCACCACGCGGTAATCAGGGTTGACGGCCATGGTGATGGTCCCGTTCTCGTTCCAGCGTATGAGCTTGCTGAGCCAGTAGGGGAACCCGCATTCCCGGCACCGCTTCATCGCCACGATAGATCCTCCCCGCTATCCTCTTTTGTTTTCCCTATATATTAGACGATTTCGTCCGGCCGTGTAGAGGGCTTTAGCTAAGGCGCGTTCAACCCGGGGGGCGCGACCTGCGTGTCGACCCCCATGAGCCTCTCGCCCCTGTAAAGGAGTATCACCCCGTCGTAGATGACGATGGTGTTCTCGGGCATGAGGCTGTCCTGCACCGCGTGTGTGTAGAGGGGATCGCCCAGCAGCGCGGTGGCTTCGCCCGGTGTCATCAGGAGGTCGAAGTCCTGGGGCCGGAGGTCGGTGGGCGGATATTTCTCCGACTCGTCCGCGGCGGGCTCCTCGCCGAAGAGGCGCCCGTTATCGAAATCGAGGGCCTTGCCGTGCTCGAAATAAACCCATGTCTCGATCCTTTCAGAACCCTCCGGGTCGATGGAGATGAAGAAGTGGTCGGGATACCCGTACCGATCCACGGTCCGGCTCTGGTCGGCGGAGAGGCCGGGTATGTTAGCGGCGGCCGTTTCCTCCTCGACCTGCGGCGGGGTCGGGAGTTCCTGCTCACCGCACCCGGCGAGCGCTGAAAGCAGGAAGGGCAGCGCGACCAGAGCCGCCGCGAGTACGGCGCCTGGGCCAGCCCTCTGCCGGCGGGGAAGGCGCATGCGCCAGGGTTTTCTCATTTCGACCACTCCTTCGCATGGCGGCAACCGCGGCCATGCCGTCGCTAACAATGATATCCAAAGAGCCCCTTTCCGCGCACCTCCACGGCGTCCCGGCGGCAAGGGCGGGAAACGGGAGGGCAACTCGAGGCGCGCGGCGCAGTTCAAAACGACGATGCAGGAAGAATAACGGCCGCGGCGCTTTGATATAATTGCCGCCGGGATCTATCTGAGGGGAAAGGAGCGCCATGTTGCGTCGCAAGGCCTTCACCGCCTTCCTGGCCGCGTCCTTTATGTCCCTGTCGCTCCTGGCATACGGCTGCGGCGGCGGGGGGGAGAGGACCACCGAGGTGGTCTTGGGGAAGCCGGCACCGCAGGGCGCCTTCGCCCTCTACTATCCCGTGGCCTCCTCCACCACCCCGCGCGTTCCCGCCTATTCCGTGGCCCCGGGCCTCTCAGGCGTCGAGGGAGCGCGGCAGGCCGGGCTCGCGCCCGAGGTGGCAAGCGCGCTGGCGGCGCAGGGGTTCGCGGCCGTCGCGGGAAGCGCTGACACGCTGTACGGGGCCTACGAGGCCATCACGGGCCCCAGGTTCGTCAGCGTCGACGCGCTCACGTACACCCTCGACCGCCTGTGTGCGCACGTGCTCGGCGATGTCGAGGAGAGGTTCCTCGCCGCCGAGCTGAACGGACTGGTGCGCGCCCTTTTCGATACGTCCATGCGCATGTACGAGGGATGCGAGGGCACGGTGAAAGACGCGGCCCTCGCGAACCTCGCCTACCTCGCCGTGGCCGCGCGCCTGCTGGGGGCCGATGTGGACGTCCCCTCCGAGCTCGCGGGCGCGGTCGAGGAGGAGCTGTCGCTCATCGCGGGCATGGCCGGCACCAGCCCGTCTCCGCTCTTCGCTTACGCGCAGGACTACGGGCGCTATGCGCCGCCCGGCCGTTACCGGGACGGCGGCACGCTCGAGGGTTATTTCCAGGCCATGACCTGGCTGGGCTGCACGGGATTCTACCCGCGGCCGGGCAACGGGCCCGCGGACGTCACGGCCGGGCGCGGCATGGCCCGCCAGGTGCTGCTGCTGGTGGGGGCGCTGCACATGGCAGAGGTGGACGGTGAACGGGCATACGAGGCGTGGGACCGCATCTACCGCACCACGTCGTTTTTCACCCCCTGCGCCGTGGACCTGGATGCCGACACCTGTACCCGCGTGGCGCGGGAGGTCTTCGGGGACAGCTTCCCGCTGAGCCGCCTCGGCGATGACGCGCTGGTGGACGGGTTCGCGACACGCGCCCTGGAGGAGAGGATGCCGCGCCTGGCGACGCTGGCGGCCGGGGGATACGAGGTCGCGGAGCCGCCGGCGGCCTTCCGCCTCTTCGCGCAACCCTGCCATGCGGAGGACCTCGTCTTCGCGCAGCTCGTATCGCCGCGGGTCGCGGAGAGGTTCATGCCGCGGGGCCTGGACCTGCCCGCGGCCCTGGGCTCGGACCGCGCCCTCGATATCCTGGACCGGTACTACGGCGAAAACGCCTACGAGGGTTACGCGGAGAACATGAACGGGCTGCGTTCGCTGTTCAGGGCGATCGACCCGGCGCAGGTCAACTCCAACCTCTACTGGAGCCGCCTGGACGTCCTCCGCCTTCTGCTCGAGCCATACGGCGAGGGATACCCCGCCTTCATGAGGGCGCCGTCCTGGGAGGACCACGGGCTCTACTCCTTCCTGGGAGCGTGGGCGGACATGCGCCGGGACGGGGCTCCCCTTGCCGCGGTGAGCGGAGCGGGGGGCACGCCGGCCCGGGATGCGGCGCGGGGGGGATACGTGGAGCCCGTCCCCGAGGCCTATGCCCGACTCGCCGCGGTGGCGGATATGATAAGGCGCGGGCTGGACGGGCGGGGCATGGCCTCGGCGCCGGCGCGGGAACGGCTCGACGCCCTCTACGGTCTCCTGCTGGAGCTCAAGACCATGGCGGAGAAGGAGCTTCGTGGCGAGGCCCTGAGCGACGAGGAGTACGCGGCCATCGCTGACATCGGCGGGACCATGCGCTACCTCGTCACCTTTCCCGCGGGGGGAGGGGAAGCGGGGGAGCTGGAGGCCGATGCCTCTCCGTCCCTGGCCACGTCCGTGTACACGGACGAGAGCTTTGGTGAGTCGCTGCAGGCGGCGGCGGGTAGCCCCCTGGTATATTACGTCGTCGTCCCCGTGGAGGGGAGGCTGGTCCTTGCCACGGGGGCTGGTTATTCGTATTACGAGTTCGTGAAGCCCGCGGACGGCACCGTGAGCGGCGAGGAATGGCGGGAGATGCTGGAGGCGGGCCGGCTGCCGGACAGGCCCGCGTGGTCGTCGTCCTTCCTGCGGTAAGCGTTGCGCGCAGAGGAAAGGGCCCCGGCCTGCCGGAGCCCTTCCACTCACCCCCCGGTGACGCTGCCGTTTGCCTGCCTGCTATCTCGTGAACTGGTACTGCAGCAGCCCTATCCACCAGAGTCCGTAATAAAGGGTGGCCCAGATGGAGTCCCTCATGTCGAGCATGCCGAAATCGTTGTTGAAGTAGTACTTGCCGCGCGAGGCCGAGATGGTATAGTGGCCCTTCTCGCAGCCGTAGGGAGGCCAGGTGCACAGCTTGTAATAAGGTGCCACCTGTTTCCACTTGCGCTGCCCCACCACCCAGACCTTGTAGGTTCCCGGGCTCAACCCCCGGAACTGATAGTAGCCGTTGGCGTTGGTGGTCGTGGACGCGATCTTGCGCCCGTACCAGTTGGTGAGCACGACCGTCCAGCCTTCCAGGCGCTTCTCAGCCCACTGCTTTATGAGGTCGGCGCTGGCGTCGCTCCAGACGTCCCCGGCGATGGTGGCCGTGGTCGACTTGATCTGGAAGGAACTGTTCTCGACATCCTTGGCCATGGGGTAGTAATACATGTAATAGCGGACATCAAGTTGCCCCCAGTTTACCCGGAAGATCGCCTCCCTCTCGGTGCCGTTCAGCGCCTTGTACGTGCCGTCTTCCACCAGCACCAACCTGTAGTACGTCTCTATGTCGGTCCTCACCGGCAGCTCTCTCCATCCCACCCATCCATGCTGATAGACGGGTGGGTTGCTGGGAAACCAGCCGGTTATGGCATTGCCGATGAATCCGCCCGGTCCTGACTTCTGGGTGCTGACGAGCGCCCAGGGCCCCTCGGCGGACTCAGCGCTGTAGAGCTCGACAGCGATGCCGTCGACCAGCTCGTCGATGCTGTAATCGTTGTCGGGATTGATGCTGTCGTCCCAGACCAGGGCCTCGATGACGCCGATGTTGGCGCTTGACGCGGCCGCCTCCTCCGGCTCTGCCGCCGGCTCCGTTTCCTGCGCCAGGGCGGTAGCGGCGCCCGCCAGCAGGGACGCGGTGAGCATGGTCACGATCAGCATGAAGACCAACCATTTTGTAGCCCGTCTCATTCGCATCTACCTCCTAGTTCTCTCGTCCATCGGTCCGGGAAGCGTCGCGCGGATCGCTTCGACGGGACCCATACGGGAAACCGCGCGTGCCTGAAAAGCTTGGAGCGGAGGTCAGCGATGTAGTGATACGAGGATAAAAAGGAGGCTATAATATCTACGCCGAATGGGTCCCGACCGAAACGCCCGTTGCTTCAGGACCCCTTGCTCCCCTCGCATGCCCTGTAGCTTCTTCGCCCCGCTTGGTCTCCCTTCTTTGTTTCCTGCCCTATATGAAAGCCCGGTCACCTGAAATGACCGGGCATTTTCCCGCTATATCGTCTCCGAGCCGGACCTTTGTCCTTGCTGTCTGTTGCCTCGTCACCTGACCGGCCCCCGCTTCCATTCCCCCGAATGTCTTTGATGAGCTCGTACTGCCTTGGTTGTTACCTAATGCTACCATCCGGTAACCGCCAAGTCAAACAAACGGGGGCCATCATGTTCGATATTTTGCAGGCATCAAAGATTTCGCAACGCAAGAATCGACGATACGAGAAACCGGCCGGATGTATGCAGGCGGGAAGAGATTTCTGATAATATTAAGCCCTGGTTTGTACTCTTTCCAGAGCAACGTGAGTCCGGGGTAAGGCTGTTCGCGAGCGAGGAGGTGCGAGATGCTTATCTTCGAGTATCTGGAGAAATGGGCGCGGGAGAGGCCTGAGAGGGAGGCCATCGTCTATGCCGACCGGCGGATAGATTACGAGCAGTACGAGCGCGAGACCGCCAGGATCGCGCGCGGGCTGCTCAAACTGGGGGTGAAGCGGGGGGACAAGGTCGGCCTTTACATACCCAACCATCCGGAGTTCGTGTTCGGCTACATCGCCTGCACGATGCTGGGCGCGGCGGCGGTTCCGGTAACGTGGCGATTCGCGGCATCGGAGGTGAAATACGTCCTCGGTCACTCCGATTCATCCGTGGTAATCATGGAGACGTCCTTCATGGACTCCGATTTCATCGAGAAGATAAACGCGGTGCGGGACGAACTGCCCGAGCTGCGCGACATCGTGGTCATAGGGTCGCAGGAGGACGTGGCCAGGGTGCCGGGGGCCGTATCCTACGACGACCTCCTCTCGGAGGACACCGGCCTGGACGAGGAACTGGAGGCGAGGAAGAAGGAGGTCCAGGAGGACGACGTGGCCCTGCTCCTTTTCACCTCCGGCACCACCGGGCTTCCGAAGGCCCCCATGCTGACCCACCGCAACCTCCTGGGGTACGTGGCCGGCCAGATGGAATCCACGGGTGTCACCGGAGACGAGCGTCTGCTCATGGACATACCCAACAACCACGTGGGGGGTGCGGTCATGGCCGTCCTCAGCGTCCTTTATACCGGAAACACGCTGGTGATGCTGGACACCTTCGTGCCCCAGCAGGTGCTGCAGACGGTGCAGGACGAGCGCATCTCGGTCATGGGCCAGGTGCCGGCGCAGTACATACTGCTCTTCATGCAGCCGGATTTCGACAGCTACGACCTCTCGAGCGTGAAATTCCCGGTGACGTCCGGCGCCCCGGTGCCCCCGGAGCTCGTCGTCCAGATCAAGGAGAAGATGGGGGTAGCTCCGTTCGTCGGCTACGGCCTCACGGAGACCAGCGGCGCCATCACCTTCACCCGCCAGGACCATCCGATAGAGAAGATCACCAGCACCATCGGCGTGCCAAACGTGGGCATAGAGGTGCGCATCATGAGCCCGGAGCGCGAGGAGATGCCGCGGGGCGAGGCGGGAGAGATCGCGGTGCGCGGCGACGCGGTGATGAAGGGCTACTACAAACGCGATGACGCCAACGCGGAGGCCTTCGACGAGGACGGCTTCTTCTACACCGGCGACATGGGCTTCATTGACGAGGACGGGTTCGTGCACATCCTGGGCCGGAAGAAGGAGATGTATATCAGGGGCGGGGAGAACGTCTATCCGCCCGAGGTGGAGGACGTGCTCGTACAGCACCCCAAGGTCCTCTTCGCGGCGGTCCTGGGCTATCCCGACCCGGTGATGGGAGAGAAGGGAAGGGCGTACGTGGTTCCCCAACCGGGCGCGGAGTTGACGGAGGACGAGATCAGGTCCTTCTGCCGCGAGCACCTGGCCAAATACAAGGTACCGGACCAGGTGGTCTTCCGTGACGAGCTGCCGCTCACGCCCCTGGGTAAGGTGCACAAGTTCGCCCTTTACGAGGAGATGAAGGAGGAAGCCTGAGCCTCGGCCTCGACTGACGCAATTCACCGCAACGTGACCGGGCCTTCTCGGCCCGGTCTTCGTTTGCGGCACCTTACCGTTTCAAGCCGCAAGCCCGCGCGTCCGAAAAGACCAGTATGATCGCCGCGGACAGCGGCGGCGGGAGGGCCTCCCGCGGGGGGAGAAGCGCCGTGACGCGGTGCGGGCGGGGGGAGCGTGTAAGAAAGCAGGCTGGCTGCCGTTTTAAGAGACAGGAGCAGGAAATGCCCCTGGTGCCGATGGACCAGGAAAGAGAGAAGGAGCTCGTGCTCGAGGCGAGAACCAGCATGGATGCCTTCGCGGAGCTGTACGATTACTACGTGGACGGTATCTATGGTTACGTTCTCAGGCGCGTGGGAAACGCGAGCGACGCGGAGGACATCACCGCGCGCACCTTCGAGAAGGCCCTGGGGGGGATCGGGGATTTCAAGTGGAAGGGCGCCTCATTCTGTTCCTGGCTGGTGCGCATCGCCGCCAACTGCGTCATCGACCACTACCGGCGGGAGGGCAGGGCTAAGATGGTCGACCTGGAGGAGGTGCTGCCCCTGCTGGAGGCGAGCGACAACCCCACGAGCGGCGTGGAGCGCGAGGAGGAGCGCCGCCTGCTCCTGAGGGCGATACATGGACTCCCGGAGAGGTATCGCACGGTGATCGAGCTGAAGTTCGTCGACGACCTGGACAGCCAGGTCATCGCGGACACCATCGGGTGCACGAAGGGCAACCTCGCGGTCAGGCTGCACCGGGCCCTCAAGGCGCTGAGGCGCGAGATCGAGAGGCTGGAGAAGGAGGGGTTGCGATGAACGCCAAGTACTACTCGCAATACCTCCTGCGTGCACTCGACGGCGAGGACCTGAGGCTGGACGAGGAGCTGAAGGGCCTGGTCGAGTTGGGCGACAGGATCCGCCGCATTGCGCCCGCGGACCGGGCCCTGGGAGAAGACGTCCGCCGCAGGATCTGGGAGGGCGCCGTCTCGCGCGGGCGCGAAAACGTGGCCCCGCTCCGCCGCGAGTCCCACATGCCGCGACTGGCCTGGGCGGGCGCGGCGGTGCTGGCGGCGGCGCTCATAGCCGTACTTGTCATCGTCCTCGTGAACCTGGGAGGCCCCGCGACGCCGCAGCATGGCGAGATGGCCATGCTCTACCTGGACCGCGGCGAGGTGACCATACGCGACGTGCGGGGAGAGGAACGCGCGGCCGGGGCGGACGAGGCGATAGCCGACGGCGACGTGATCACCGCGTCCGCCGGCGCCCGGGGGATCGTGGAGTTCGAGTCGGGCTGCATCCTGCGCCTGCAGGGCGAGGCGGAGATCGTGTTCTCCGACGCCGGGGGCGCCCTCGTCGCCGAGGTCGTCGCGGGCCGGAGCTATCACCGCGTAATAGAGGGAGCCGATTACGTCACGCGATCGGGCGGCGTAACGCTCACCGCCAGGGGCACGGCCTTCACCCTGGACGTGGAGGGGAACTCGGGCAGGGTCATCGCCGTGCAATCGTCGCTGGACGTGGTAAGGGAGGGCCCCGCGGCGCATGCCTCCAGGCTTCAGCAGGGCGATGTCTTCATCTGGGGGGAGGGGGACGAAGCGCGGGTGACGGCCGCCACGCGTGAGGACCTGGACGACGAATGGCTGAGGTGGAACAGGTCCCGGGACGAGGCGCTGGGACTGCCCACGGGCATGTTCGCGCTCCTCGACGAGGAGGCCGCGGAGGGGGAAGCGGCGGCGCCGGACGTCACCGGGAATTTCACGCTCGAGAGGTCGTA
>MTKY01051021.1_pt1 | contig 26499 bp, 14 predicted proteins | sample 1042731 | NCBI WGS metagenome assembly MTKY01 (sample SAMN06212206, study PRJNA360538) | anaerobic digester metagenome | biome: Wastewater treatment plant; material: sludge; isolation source: anaerobic digester fed with sludge from wastewater treatment plant | place: Denmark: WWTP Soeholt ... | reverse complement strand
CCGCGGAGGAAATCCACCTGTCCAACCCGCGCGGCACCCGACGGGACCCGGCGGCGCGGACCCTGGGGCGGATGCTTGCGCCCTGCTGCGCCGTGGCGGCCACGACGGCCGCCGGGTTCGGGGCACTCGGCACATCGTCCATCTCGCCCGTGCGGCTGCTGGGCGCGCTGATCGTGTTCGGGCTGGCCTGGTCGCTGGGGATCGCGCTGTGTGGTCTGGAGCAAATCGCCTGGCGCGCTCCTTCGCCGGCGGCGCGAACACACCTGCCCCGCTGGTTGCGCGGCGTGGGGGCCTGGTCGGATCGGAACCGATGGCGGGTGTTCGGCCTGTTCGCGGCGGCGACCGCGCTCTGCGCGGCGGGCATCGGCCGATTGAGCTTTAAGAGCGACTTCCTCGACAACTTCCGGCCCCACAGTTCCGTGCGACGATCGTACGACTTCATCAGCGATCATTTCGCGCCGGTCGGATCGATGGAAGTGGTCATCCGGACCGCGGACGGCGGCGCCGTCCTGACGCCGCAGACGCTTCAGACGGCCGAAGCCTTCGCCGCCGAGGTGGTGCGTCAGTTCGAGCCCATCCGCAAGGCACAATCGGTGGGCGACCTGCTGACGCTGTTCGGTGCCGATCTGCCGCATTCCGCGATCGACCTGCGGATGCGCCTGGCCCTCATTCGCGCCGCGGGCGGCCCCGAGAACCCGTTGCGGGCGTTTCTCAACGCAGACGGGACGGCCATGCGCATTCAGTTCCGGGCCTTCGAAAGCCAGGTGTCCGCGCCGGACAAGCTGCGTATGGCCGACGGCGTCCGCCGGATGGCCGAGCGGGCGTTCGGGCCGGGCTTCCGGGTGGAGGTGACGGGGCTGTATTGCTTTTACGCCCAGCTCATTGACGGAATGGGGCGTGATTCGTACCGGGCCCTGGCCATCACCGTGCCGATCGTACTGCTGGTGATGATCCTGCTGATGCGTTCCGTGACGGTGGTTCTGGTGGCGGTCATTCCCAACGTGTTCCCCATGGTGTTCTGCCTGGGGATCATGGGCTGGTCGGGCATTCCCGTGAACATGACGACGGCGATGATGCTGTCCATCACGTTCGGAATCACGGTCAACAACACACTGCATCATCTTTGGCGCTTCCGGGCCGCGCTGAGCGAGACCGGCGACTACTCGGCTTCTGCCGTCCAGGCACTCGGCAGCGTGGGACGAGCATGCGTGTTCACGACCCTGATGATCGCGGCCGGTTTCTGGATTCTCGTGCTCTCGGAGTTTCTGCCGACCGCGTATTTCGGCGGATTGGTGGGCTTCACGATGACGGCCGCCCTCGCGGCGGACCTGGTGCTGCTGCCGGCCCTGCTGACCACCATCCGCCCCTTCCCCAAGGCCCGATGAGGCGGCCGACCGCGCCGGACGCTTGCCCTCCGGGCGGGCCGACCGATAATCCGGACCATGCAGGCGGCGATGCAACAGCGGCGCCGGCGGCGTGGAGTGGCCGTCGTGGTGGAGTTGCTCCTGGTGGTAGGGCTTCTGGCGCTGACTCTGTCCGTCACCGCCGGATGGTACCAGTACGTGCTGGACCGGGCGAAAGGCCGGCAGGCCGCCGTCATGCTGGCGGCCCTGGATCGCTCGGTGCGGGCGTATGGCCAGGCGTGCGGCGTGTTTCCGCCCGCCCGGCCGGACGGCGACATGCAGCGCATGTTGCCCATGCTGCTGTCGGTGCGGCCGTCGAAGGATCATCTGCGACCGCTGGCGCCAGCCCTGCTGTTCAGCGTGGATGGCCGGCCACAGTGCCGGGACCCCTGGGGCACGCCCGTGCGGTACTTCACCGCGGCGATCGAGGATCCCATGTTCCAGCGACGGGTGCGGTTGAACGGCGGCGTGCCGATTTTTGAATGCGCCGGCCCGGACCGGCGATTCGGCGACGACGACCCCGCCGAACAGGCCGACAACCTCCGCAGCGACGAGCCGCTGGATGTGCGCTCGGCGCCGGGGCCGCCCGCAACGAGCCGGCCCGCCTGAGAACGGAACGGCCCGGCGAGGCGTGATGCCTCACCGGGCCGGATCAGGACCGAATCGTTGCGACGACCGTCGGCCGCGTCACGGGCCGCCGTATTCCTGCTGGAACCAGTGGAAGTCAAACAGGTCCACGGCCCCGTCCATGTTCTCGTCGAAGACGCAAAGACACTTCTGCGGGTGGCCCTCCGGATCCAGTTGGGGGTCCGGATACGCGTCCGGTCCGCTCAAGCAATCGGCGAAGGCGGCCGTGTCCGCGTCATCCAATATGCCGTTGTCGTCATAGTCAAACGGCGTGCAGCCACAGTAGACGCAGTAAACCAGTTGGAACTCCAGGAAATCGTCGATGTCCACGTCCAGATCCCCGTCGAAGTCGAAGGCACACCGACACTGCAGCGTAGCGATCTCGCCCGGGTTGGTCATGCATTCGATGAAGAACGGAACATCCTGCCAGTTGGCAACGCCGTCCCCGGTGTAATCTCCGTTGCCCTTGCCCGGGTAGTCGTCGCAGGTGGGGCAGATGTCGGGTGTGTCGCACGTGGTGCCGATTTCCTGGAAGGAGCCGAGGGTCGGCGGGCAGCCGCCGGCGGTTGTGTCATTGCAGCCGCCGTCGAGCAGGCAGCAGGCGCCGAGGTCGCAAACGCCGGGGTCGGAGCACGCCGTGCCGGCCCCCTGGTAAACGCCCACCTCCACCGTGCATTCCGCAGGGGTCATCTCACCGCAGCCACCGCCGGGCAGGCAGCAGGCGCCGGGCTCGCAAACGCCGGGATCGGTACAGGCCGTGCCGAGGCCCTGGAAGTTGCCGCCGGCGTTTGCGCATGCGGTGTCGATCAAGTCGCTGCAGCCACCGCCGGGCAGGCAGCAGGCGCCGGGCTCGCAGATGCCGGGCATCTCACAGGATGAGCCGAAGCCCTGGAACGCGCCGCCAACCGCATCGCACTCACTGATCGACCCCACCTGGCACTCTCCGGCCGGCAGGCAGCAGGCGCCCGTGGGCACGCACTCGACCTCGGCACAGGTGGCCCCGGAATAAAAGCTCCCGTAGTCTAGGAAGCAGGCGTTCTGCGTGGTCTCGTAGCACACGCCATCCACACAGCAGGCGCCGGTGCCGTCCAGGCACGGATTTCCCGTGCACCGCTCCCCGGCCAGCCAGATGCGGCTGGGGTAGGTGTCGCACGTGCTGAGGGTGGTTTCCGTACAGTTCAGGCCGTCACAGCAGGCCCCACGTTCCGCGCATTCGACCGTTGTGCAGAGCGTGCCGGCCCCCTGCCAGTGTCCGCCCAGACCGCCCGGAGTGGTTCGCGTGCAGTCGTACCGGGTGACGTTCGGAGTGCAACTCGAACCGTCGTAGGAACAGCACGCGCCAATGGCCGTCTCGCACGGGCCCTCCTCGCAATGCACCCCGTTGCCCTGGTAGAATCCCTGCGTCAGGGCGCACAGATCCGGGCTCCATTCGTAGCAGCCGGTGCCGGCCTTCGGGCAGCAAGCCCCCTCCACGGGGCAGGTCACGTCGGCACAGGTGGCGTTGGCGGTCCAGCCGGTGCTGTCCAGGGCCTCGCATTCCGATTCGGTCAGGTAGTTCACGCACTCTCCGCCGAAGAGACAGCAAGCGCCAGGCGGATCACAGACGTCACAGTTGGTGCCGTGGCCGCCGTACGTGCCGTCGTTCCATCCGCACCACGGCTCGCTCGTGATGTAACAGCCGCCCTGGCCGCCAAAGTTGCAGCAGGCCCCGGTAGGCAGCGGGCACGTAATATCCTTGCAGCTCAACCCGGGGGCCGAGAACACGCCGCCCACCGCGGCACACAAGTCCGGCGTAATGAGGTACTGGTCCTCGCAGACGGACCCCAGACAGCATGCCCCGGGCAGGGGCGTGAAGCAGAGGTCCATGGCGTAGCGGTTCTGGCTGTTCACGTACGCCAGCGTTTCGGCCGGCGGCAGGCCCGCGATGTCCTTGGCTTCGCTGCCGTATGCGTAGCCAGCGCCGTAGTTCACGGCACCGGAGCCTTGCGTCACTCTCCAGTAGCGGACCGCCGGCGTCTCCCAGGCCACCGCAACCAGGTAGTGCTTGTTGGTGGAAAGCAGGGTGATCCCGATGTCGGGCGACTCATACTGCGCCGCCTCGTTCGTCATGAAGACCGTGCGCTCGCCGTACCAGATCCGGGTCCAGGTCGGAGCGCCCAGCGGCGCCTTCTCGTACACCACAAACCCCAGCTTCACGTTCGCGCCACCGGGCGTGTCCACGCGAAGCACCGGGCGAATGCGGCGCAGCACACGGTCCACGTGAACGTCAATCCGATTGCCGCGCAGTATGTAGGTGCCGGAGAAGCTGGGGTTGACGCCCGCGGTGCCCAGCTCGTAGCAGTCCAGTTCCTCTCGGAGCCCATCATCCGCGGCGACCAAGGGCGGTGCGTCCGGCGTGTCGGGCAGGATCAACGGCGCGAGGCCGTAGTCCGGATCCCACGGCTCCAAGGGTTCCGCGAGGGGAAGCGCGGTTTCCTGCGCGTTCCCGACGGCGGTGCCGATCAGTAGAGACGCCACGATTCCGGCGGCCACAAGCGTGCCGCGTACCGAAAGTCTGCCGGTGTAGCCGTTCATGATGCGCTCCGTATTGTGCCGGTGAGGGGGCTTGCTCCGCTGACACCAACGTGTCAGCCCGCGTCTGCCGGTCTTGACGCAACGGTTGCACTCGCCTCCCATCCCGGGCGGGACCTCTTTCCTCCGTAGATTCGATTATACCCGTTGCAGGACAACGGTTCTACTCCCCGCGACGAGCCGAAAACCAAGCAACTGCCGCTGGACACGAGTCTTGCCAGAGTGCCGATAACCAGGGCCGAGGGACCAAGGGATCGAGGGACCAAGGGATCGAGGGACCGAGGGATCTAGGGACCAAGGGATCAGGGGATCGAGGGATCAGGGGATCGAGGGATCAAGGGATCGAGGGATCAAGGGATCGAGGGATCAAGGGATCAAGGGATCAAGGAACTAAGGGATCGAGGGATTGAGGGATCGAGGGAAGAAGGGGTTAGGGGTCAAAGGTTCTGGGATCTGTCGTCTCGGTGGGACCAGCTCCTTACCGTAGACTGTGGGCTGTAGGCCACAGGGAGGATGATCCGCATGGCAGACCCCACAACCGCGAATCCATCCCGGCGCGCCGGGAGCCATCCGGTCCTCCGCCCGCCCCTCTGTCGCGCCCGTTTTCGCTTTCGGCTTTTTGTTCTATCCCCGTCCCCCGGTCCCTCCGTCCCTTGATCCCTCGGTCCCTTGGTCCCTTGATCCTTCGGTCCCTCCGTCCCTCCGTCCCTTCCCCAATCAATCCGCCTGTGCCCCGCCATACTTGCCCACGAACCGCTCGCCGATGCGGTCGAACGGCGCGCGGGAATCGAAGAGCGTCGGCAACCGGTTGACCGTCTCCTCGAACCGGATGGCCTTGGCGTCCGCCTCCGCGATCGACTCGTCGGTCCCGCTATCCGGCCCCCGCAACGTTCCGTAAATCGTGAACACGTGGGACCGGGTGGTCACCCAGTCGCCCAGGCCCACCAGCAGGCCGACAGCCGTCACGTAGTCCTCGGTCGGATTGTCCGACGCGTCCACGCTGCCCACCGAGCCGTAGTCAAACCGGGCGATCCCACCGGGCCCGCTGCCGCTGCTGCTGTCCGCGCCGCGCCGGATATTGGCCAATTCGCCCACCGTGAGGAACCCGCGGCCCGGTCGCACGCCCGCCAGGTATTGCGTGGACGGGTTCTCCGTCACCCGGTCGCGATAGTCGTAGCTGCAATCCGTTCCGCCGCCGACGTTGCAGTCGTGCGGGACCTCGCGGGCATCGCGATACGCCACGATCGCCTTGGCCAGCTCGTGCCCGATCCGTATGGAGTCGGACTGAAGTGCGCTCATGGACCAGCCCAGATCCCGGGTATACGACACCTCCATCCGGCTCTGGAACGGCGCGGGAAACTGGTCCAGCGGCCGCAACGGCAGGCCCGCCAGCACCTTCCACGAGGCGGTGCCGATGTTGATCCGGCCACGCACGCGCAGCCCGCCCTGATCCACCGCGGGCTGCTCAAAGTCGTCGTCGCGCTCCCAGTTACGGTAGAGTGGAAGAGCGGTGAAGTAGTCAAACACGAACTGCCCCCACGGCAGGGCCTCCACCCCTTGCGCTTTGCCGTCGCGGGGGGTTCTGAGCTTATGGTAGTACGGCCGCGATCCGGCCAGTTCGCCGGGCCCGCTGGGGAGTCCCACGTCAAACACCGGCATCCGACCGTTGTCGATCTGGTCGTAGTCATGGATGAGGCCTTTGACCGAAATCCGATTGCCGTTTCCGTCGCGTCGCCTGTACAGCACGTGATTGAACGGATCGGATTGGGGATTTGCCCCATTCGTCAAATCGAGTTCATTCGCGTGCCGCATCAACAACAGAAGGCTGCCGGTGGTCGGATAGGCGGCAGTCAGAGAGCCGCGGTTCGCAAAATCCACCTGCACCGGACGGATCGAGGCGTCAACCGTATCCGGCAGGGTCATGTTGTTCTGCCCCAGCGTGTGAATACTGTTCCCGCTGGGGCCGGCGTCGGCGTTGAAACGCGTCAGCCTCGGTACGACGAACCTCCAATTCAGCACGGGGGGCGTCTTGGTCGCGTCAATGGACGTGTCCCTCTGAAGGCTCACGGCGTGTCCCCGTTTGCCCAGATTTCCCGAATCGCCCGGGCTACTCTCAGCCTGGCGCGTGTAGCTCTCGGCACTCGACTCGCTCTCAATCCGATCAACCGCGTAGTCATATTTTGGCGAAGTACCACTGCCATCCGGAATCGTCACCTGGCGTCGCAACGTGAGAATGCTATTGTGATCAAACGCGATATTTCCATCGATCGGCTCCGGCGTCGTCCCGCCGGGGATCGTCGGGGCGGTCCCGAATCCGTGGAACACCTGAAAACCGCCCGCGGGAATCGTTATGCCGTCCAGGTGGAAGTCGGAAATCCGGTTGAGTCGAACGCCCACCTCACCATACTCGGTTTCGAGAGACGACACCGTGGATTCATCCGTGAGGATGTAGCCGTCGAGGCTCAAGGGCGTCGTGTATGGATTGTACAGTTCGAGGGCGAAGACGGACGTGAGCGCAGCCTCTCCCGTCTCCACACCGTCGCCGTCCAGTGCTTTCACTACGTTCGTGTAAACCTCCGTGATGTACGGCTGGCGCTCCATGCCTATCGCGTAGTAGGGCACGGGGTTTCCGTCATTATCGAGCAGTTGGATATACGTCGGCTCGTCATCGCTGTCGGCGAAGTCGATGAAGTTCGCGGTGAGCGAGGCGGCCAGGCGGGCGCGCTCCCAGTCATCCGTAGTCTTGGGATTCGCTGAATCCCAGGGCGTGTACGTGCCGTCGCCGTCCAGGTCCGGATGGTTCCACAGCATCAGCCAGAACGTGTCGTAAATCATCCCCACAAAGTGATATTGATCCGGTAGCTTGAGCCGCGTTCGGAAGTTGTCGATCGTCGTTCCCGGCCCGCCCTTGTCCAGCAGAAACCGCTCAAGATCCGGAATGCTGAGCTGCAGCCTCCCGACGCGCGGGTCGATGGCATCGCCAACGATCGGATCACTCCCGTCATCGGGATACTCCTCACCCAGACTGCCGCCGGTCAGCGTGTCCGGGTAGTTGTCGCGGTATCGCCGCAAATCTGGTTTGCCTCGCATATCCGAAGAGCGCATCCACTCCACGATGTCCCGGCCGGACTTGTTGTTGCCCAGGCCGGGGTGTCGTGGGAACCGCACGCCGCGGATGAGCAGGTCGTCGTAGCTGACCGTGGTCAGCAGATGACGGCGATCGTAGGCCATGGCATCGTCCGCATTGTACGGATCGCCCACCGTCGGGGAGGCGTCAAACAGAATCCGGTACCGCAGCCCGCTGCCCGTCTCCAGGTCCGGGTCGAACGGCCACCACCGGTGGCTGTCCAGCGTGCCTCCGACCCCGCCGCCGGGAGCAAACGCGTACAGCGTCACCGGGTTGGGATCGCTGCGAAACCCGTACAGCTCCGTCTGCAGCGCGCTGGCCGCCAGGCTCCGGGCGGGCAGAATGTTGCGGTACCGCAGGGCCCGTTCCTCGATCTCCGGCTGGTAGGCCGTCGGCGTGAAGTAGAGGTACTCCCCGTGGTTGAACTTCGCCGCGCGCGGCGGATCGTTCCAGTCATTGATGACCTCGTTCACCAGGTACGGATGCGTGCAGGTCGCATTGACCATGCCGCCGTGATCAATCACCCGAAGACTGAGGTACAGGCGATTGTCGCCCGGCGGCACGTCCGAGGCCCGGAGCTGCTCCGCCAGCGACTCACGCAGAGTCGCCGGAAACCACTGTTCCAGGATCTCGCCCACCTGCTGCTGCAGGTCGGTCGTGGATGCGGGATCACCGATCACCACGACCACCGAATCGGCGACCCCGTCACCGTCCGCGTCGGAGAGTCTCAGGTCAGGCGCCGGGTCAAACTCCGGGTAGTTCGCCGCGCCCGCCCACTGGGCCCGCGCCCGGTCGATACGCGTAGCCCAGTCTCCAATCCGCGGCGGCAGACCGATGTCCAACTGAGGCACCTGGGGCTGCTCGAAACCGAGCAATGCCCGGTTCAGGTCGGTCGGCACCGTGTAGAGCCCCTCGTCCGTGCTCTCGAACGGCTCCGTCGATGCCAGCAACGGGTCCAGTCCGAGCGATACACCGTAGGCAGGGGCTTGCAGGCGATACGGTAGCCGCTCACCCACCTTCGTAACCACCTCTCTCGACTCATCCAAACCGGGATTGATCGGGTCGTCGATGTCGGGAGGCGGCACGTAGGGCGCGCCATCTCCGTCGAGCCATCGCTTCGTGAGCAGGTCGCGACTCAGGGCGTCTATGGCTTCCAGCCCGGCCGTCACGGCGCGTTCGTCCTTGTCGGCGCGCACGGTGCGGGCCTGGAACGTGACGCTCTGGAGGAACGCCGCCCCGGCCACAAACAGAATGCCCAGCAGCGCCACCACGAGGATCATGACGGTCCCGCGCGGCCGTCCGCCGGTGCGCACCGGCCGAGCCTGCGTTCGCCGGAAGGGTTGTGCTGGGGCAACCGTCATGGCTCGTCTTGTTTCCTTCATCCGGGACCCACCGGCACCACCATCGTGTGCCGAATCGGCCGGTCCAGCCGGCCCGCATCATCGTACAAATCCACCGTGATCCGCAACGCCTTCGGGAAGAACGGATCGGGCTCGCCCGGCGGCGGCGGCGAGCCGGACCACGGACCGGGGTCCGTCGCCACCCAACTGATCCGCTTGTCCGGGTCGCCGTAGTTCTGAATGAACCGCTCCGAGAAATCGAGCCACAGACCCTCCAGCGCATCCGCCTTGGCTCTGTCTTCGGGTTCATCCGGGTCGTATCGATTGATGAGAGTCTGCAGTTCGCTCTCCACCTTCCCCATGGTGTCCGCACTGGCCGAATCGACCCAGATCACCTCCTGATGCTCCTGCAAAATGGAGGCCGTCTTCGGTGTCGACAGCGCCCATTCCACCTTGAACGACGCGCAGTTCGGCAGAAACCAGGCGCCCATCCGGTCTGCCTTCGTTGCCGGCGGGTTCAGGTCCAGTTTGGCCCGCCGACGCCACGCGGACTTCGTGGTCATCGGCTGCAGCACGTCTTGGACGAAGTCCTGGCCCGACGTTAACACCAGGATGTCCTTTTTGCCGTCGAACAGATCGTCTTCAGACAGCGAGCTGGCGTAGCCAACCCCGGAAGGCGCAACGTTCATCACCAGCACCTGCCGGCGGCCCAGCATCCACTGACTGGCCGTCAGCGGCAACGCCCTGTCCGACGGCAACGTCCAGGGCGGGGGCACGGCGTCAACGTAGTGCTCCTCGATCTTGAAATAGTCGTCCGGATCAAGAATCCAGTCTTTGCTTCCGCTACCGCTATGGCTGAGGTCGCCCGGCTTCACGTGGCCGTAAGAAACCAGTTGCAGGCTGGACCGCAGCGACGGATCGCGCATGCTGGCCGCCTCGCGGGCGGTGAAAAACGTCAACACATCCGCGCGCGGCAGTTCGGGGCGCATCCTTTTCGCGTCATCGTCCCACACCATCCGTTCGGGATCCCCGCCACCGGGGAACTCCGCGCCAACCGGTTTGTTCGGCAACGGATAGAGGTTCCTCTGTACGTCGGTCCAGTGGACCCACACCTGGCGGCACTCCAGCGCCATCATGGATGAGCCCGGCCGGACTGCCCGCAGGTCTTCCTGCATGGTGCGCTCGTACATCCGTAGCCGCTCACTGAGGCTTGTCAGCGCCCGGGCTTGGCCGGTGGAGCGCAAGGTCAGGCTGAAAACCGTGCCGGCCATGGTCATCATCATCACGAGAATGCCGATGGCCACGACCAGCTCCACCAGGGTGAACGCGCCCGATCGACGGCGGACGGTCGTTGTAAGCGTCGCGTTCACAACAGATTGTGACGTTCGTCGCGTCATGGCATTCGTATTGTCTGCCCCAAACAAGTGTCGGTCCATACAGGTCTGACAGACCCGCATGGGCCGAACGTATCGGACCCGGCCGCCACCGGCCCAGCAGCCCGGTCCCATTCAACGCTCTGTCGGCCGCTTCCCGGACCCGCTGCGCGGACCACCCCCACGGCCCGCGGCCCAATCAGGACGACGGCCGGACCACGAGCGTCCGGGTCTCGATGCTGATCACCGGCTGAACACCGTCAAAAACCGGTTCCTCACCGATCCGCCCAGCCTCAACCGGGGGCGGGTACACCCAGACCGTACGGAGGCGGTCAATATTCGGATCGTAGTCGCGCCCCTTTGGCGTCAATTCCTGCTCGGTGATTTCCTTGTCCACGGTCAGGATCGCCCGGCGGTCATGGCCGTACAGTCGGCGGCGGGTGACGGTGTAGACCTGGCCGCTGAGTTCGTCAATGAACCAGGCGCCGCGGGGAAGGATCTGCATGACGATCTTTCCCGGCCCGGGATCCGATGCGAGTTCCTCGGAGTTCACGACGACTTCGCCCGGCAACCCGCGAACGGCCGTGTCGTCAGTGGTGTCGACGGGATTCGGCACGTACACCTGCACTCGCCAGGGCGTCGGCAGAACCGTGTCGAACTCGGCCGGCATGGCCTTCGGACTGATCAGCTTGCCGTCCGGGATGACGGGCGGCCAGTCCTGGCCTTCGCCATTCCGGAACTCCTGCCGTGGGAACCGCGATCCACCCTGGGTCCGGCGGAGGCTCACGCAGTAAACGGTGAAGACCCGCGGATCGTCCCAACTGCCCGGATTGGGCAGGAATTCGCCCGTTGGAAGGTCGTACCGTGCGTACGTCACACCCTCCTGTTCCAGGTCCGTGCTACGTTCGTCGGCGTTATTGAGCCGGGCCAGGGCTGCCCAGGCGTAGCGGCGGCCGCGGAGCCTGGCAAACCAGTTATCGATGATCAGGGCCTGGTGCGACGCGTTCGACGGCTTTGCGTTAGGATCGCTCGGGTCCAGTTTGAGGGGCAGGGCGGGAAGGAACCGGTCCTCCAGGAACACCAGCGGCTCGGGAACTCGGCGAACGCCCTGTGACCGGCTGATGGCGTCTGCGTCTGCCGTCTCCAGCAGATGCGGCTCGTCGGGGACGAACACCTCGTTCGTCAGCGCGGGCAGCCAATCGATGCCGGCGGCGGCGGATTCGTACGCGGCCGGGTTGGCGGCCATGTTGTACGCGTTCAGAGGGTGAACGCGCGTGTCGGTCCCGAAGTATCCGTATTCGCGAATGTCCCCGGGAAAAATGCCGATGTCGCCCAGGAAGCTGGTAACGCCTTTTTCGAAGAGCTCATGCACCGATTGTTTCCAGCCTGGGTCCCAGTCCTCTGGTGGCGTGCGCCGCATCACCTCGCCCTGCTGCGTGAGCGGGGCCACCCGGACCTTCATGCTCACGATCGCCTCAGCGAAAGCCACGGCGTTGCCGACGTTCGTTTCTTCAACCTGGTCGCGGGCCTTGGTCCAGGCGATGGGAAACATGCTGGCCACCATCAGCAGCCCCACTCCGAGGATGACCACGGCGATCATGAGCTCGGCCAGCGAGAACGCCCGGCGGACCCGCCGGCCGGCAGCACGAGTTGTGACGCTTGCGTTCCGCATCATGGCTTTCCAGCCGGTCTCTCCAGTCTCCAGTCCCCAATTCGCCCGGGCTTCCGGGGCCGTCCCGACGCGCCGGGGCGGCCGACCCTCACTCACCCATCCCCACCGATCCGCCCCCGCACGATGTCGCCGCTCTGTCGGCTGACGTAGAACGGAATGGCCCGCCTCCGCAAGAAGTCTCGCCGGGCATTGGCGTCCGGCAAGTCCCAGTAGTACGTGGCGTCGTACAGAAGCACGCCGTCCACGCACGGGAAGTTCAGCGCTGTCACCCCGCCGGACACGTTGGTCGCCACCAGCTTCTCGATCCGCGGGACGGAGCCGCCGAAGGGCGTGGGAAACGGCTCCGGGGTGCCTTTCGCGCCGTAGAACCGGACGGTCGGCCTGGCGCTGGGGGCCAGCAGGCCGGTGCGGTCCTTCCGCAGCTTGTCAGGGTCATTCCAAATGAAATCCGCATCGTAGATCAGCACGTTTCGCCCGACGCGGAGGCGCCCGTCCGGGCCAAAGATCAACGAGAAGAAATTGCAGTGTCGCTGGTTGGCGTTGCCCGTGGTGGGCGGGGACGCGAACACGTCCCTGTTGTTCACCCCCCAGTCACTCCAGGCATGCACGTTCCGCGGGCAGACCCGAAACGGCGACGGAATCTGGTAGATCATCCCGCTGGTGACCTCGAACACGTCGGCCACGACGTTAAGCTGGTCGGTCTCGGACGAGCCCTGGATCTCGACCTTGCGGGCGGGGACGATGGGAATGATCTTCTGCTCGTTGCCGTCCATATAGAAAAACAAGCCCCGTTCGCCATGGGTGCGGGCCTGCATCTGCGTGGATCGAATCGCACCGGAGAGAATGGTCTGGGCCTCTGACTCCAGCCGCTGGTCCCACATTTTCGTGACGCCCGGCCCGACGATGCCCAAGATCAGCAGAATGACGGCCACGACCACCAGCAGCTCGACCAGCGTGAACGCGCCGCGTCCGCAAACGGCGTCTTGTCGTCTCGCTTCGCGGATCGGATTGTCACGTTCGGCGCGCATCACGATATCCTGCTACGGCTGAACCAGCTTCTTGCCCAGCCCCTCGATACTGTAAAGATTGTCGTGGTTGTACTTGTTGTTGATCTTCTCGTCGTCCTCGAAGTCTCCCAGCAGATCCTGGGCAACGCCGGTTTTCAAGAGATCACTGTCCGGCTGCTGCTCCGCGCCGTCCGGACCGTACGAAACGAAGACGGGCCGGCCGTTCGTGAAGCCCCGGATCAGGTAGCCGGAGACCCGAGCATGATTGGACGAGGACCCACCGCTGACGTTCCGGGTGGAGAAATAGGCCAGGGGATTCCCCCAGGCATCCAGGAAATACTCCAGCGGCTCGTCGAAACTGTTGTCCCCATTCACGTGCCAGGTGTCGGTCGGGGCAAGCAGTTCCGCCCGGAAGCGCGAGTCAATCTGATCCAGTGTGGCCTCGGCATCGGGACTGCCACCCACATGCCGGATGGCCAGGCTCATGGCCCGGATGTCGCGGTAGTGCTCGGGCCAGTCTTTCAGGGCAAACACCTCGCGGCTGATTCTCTTGCCCGTCAAGCCGTCGCTTGCGTTGCGGATATCCAGAAACGCGTCCAGCTCATCGGGCGGATAGCCGCCGTACCGAACGGCGAACTCCTGGATTCGGCCGAGGGTGCTTGCGCTCTGCTCCTTGAACTGCTCGGCCGCGGTGTCCAGAAGCGACAGCAGGGTCCGGGTATCGCGGGCACGGGCGTTCTCGACCGCCCACGAGCCGATGCCCACCACCAGTCCCAGAAGGATGACGAGAATCGCCACCACGACCAGAACCTCCGTCAGGGTGAACCCGCGCGCCACGGGAGGCATTGTCATGGTGAAGAAACGTCGGATCGACGACTGTGGGGGTCGCATGGTCACTTCCCCCAGTTCTTGACGTCGTCTTTGGTGCCGTAGAGACCGTCGGGCCCCGGAGAAATCAGCAGGAAACGGTCCGGGTTGTATGGCGCCGGTCGGGCGCTGACAGACGGATCCAGGATGAACGCGGCGAAGCCCTCTGGGGTCTGCAACTTGTGTTCACCTTTCGGTGCCTTGTTCGTCAGATGCTCATTGTCTCGCCAGTCGTAGATACCGACTTTCGGCGGCTTCTCGTTGAGATCCGTCACTATCAATGTCGCTCCCCGGCGTGCGCGATAATAGAGGATCGGGTTGTCAAACTTGTCCACAAAGACGGGCAGATCCCAGGCCGAGCCGGGCGAAGCGGCCAGATTCGTCGACAAATTGGGCCAGGTGGCGTCTGACTCGCTGACGACAGTTGTTGGGGCCATTCTGCTCGACGCAACCAACTGCCGGCAGGTTCTGGTTGTCGTGTTGGGATCGACCATGCTGCCGTAGCGAGGTCGCATCGGCTCACCCGCCTTGAGGCAGTAGGCGCCGGACACGTCGCTGGGGCTGCTCGCATGTTGATCGTCCCACCAGCCGTTCTGACGGTTGTAGTCCACGAAACCGGGTGTGCCTTCCGGAAGCCTGTCCGCGCCCAGCATGGCGAACACAAGAAGCTGCGCTCCCGCCACGTGAGTCGTCGCCAGCGCCGAACCGCTGCCCGTGTACAGCGGGTTGGCGATCCTCCAGTGGTCGTCCTTACCGCCCGTGCTGTTATCGCTACACGATGGCGGATAGGCCCCGCCGATGGTGCTCTCCGCCCGGAACGATTCGCAGCCGCCATCCAGCGCGCGGATGGTCGTCCGGGTGGCGGCCACCTTGGCCTGCCGGCGGACGCTGCTGAACGAGGGCACCAGGATCGAGATCAGCAGCGCGATGATGGATACGACCGTGAGCAGCTCGACAAGGGTGAAGCCGCCGCGGCGGGCGCGTCGGCGCGTCCGGGCGGGCTGGAAAACCGTCATTGTCTTGTCACTACGCATGGCGCCGTCCTTTTCACACAAGAGCCTGTCCGCAGGCCGGATCACTCGCCTCCGCCTCCGCCGCTGTCGCCGGACATCGAGGTAATCAGCGAAACCAGGGGCATGAACAGGGCAATCACAATGAATCCCACAAGCACGCCCAGGATCACGACCATCACCGGCTCCAACAGGGACACCAGGCCGCCCACCAGGGTTTCCACTTCCTCGTCGTAGTTGTCGGCGATCTTCATGAGCATTTTGTCGAGTTCGCCGGTCTCCTCGCCCACGTCGATCATATTCACGACGATGCCGTCGCACACCTTGGCCGCCCGCAGCGGCGCGGCAAAACTGTCGCCCTCGCGGATGCGATCGTGCACGTTGCCCAGGGCCTTGGCATACACCTCGTTGCCAGAGGTCTCCTTGGTGATGTTGATCGCCTCCAGAATGGGCACGCCCGCGCTGATCAGAGTGCCCAGGGTCCGCGTGAAACGGGCGACCGCCGTCTTCTCCAGAATCTGACCCATGATCGGCAGCTTCAGGACCACCGTATCGACCGCCATCCGCCCGCCCTTGGACTGTTTGAGCAGCTTGATGAGCAGGAAGAACCCCAGCGGACTGAGCAGCACCACCGCCCAGCCCGGCGGCCGGCCGTTGACGAACCAGTCCGAGATGCCTATGAGCATCACGGTCACTCCCGGCAGTTCCACCCCGAAGTCCTTGAAGATCTCCTGGAACTTCGGCACCACGAAGATCATGATTCCGGTGACGATCCCCACGGCGAACGTGATGACCACCGTCGGATAGATCATGGCGCCCACGACCTTGCGCCGGAGCCGTTGCGCCTTCTCCATGAAGTCGGCCAGACGCAGCAGGATCACGTCCAGCACACCGCCCGTTTCTCCCGCCGCCACCATGTTCACATACAGGCGGTTGAACGCCTTGGGATGCTTGGCAAACGCCTCCGAGAGCGTGCTGCCGCCCTCCACGTCGTCGGCGACCTGCCGCAGAATGTTCTTGAGCAGACCGGGCTTCTGCTGCTGCTCCAGGATGCGCAACGAACGCAGAATCGGCAGACCCGCGTCCTGCAGGGTGGACAACTGCCGTGTGAACTGCGTGACCGTCTTGGTGCTGACCTTCCCGATCCCGCCGGCGCCCGCCGCCTTTTTCTTGGCCACCGGACCCGTCGGCGCCTTCTTCTTGCCGCCTTTCTGGCGAATCCGGGTGGGGAAAAACCCCATGGCCCGGATACGCGCCAGCGCATCCTCGTTCGACGCGGCTTCGATCTCGTCTTTGACCGCCTCGCCGGCCTGATTCATGGCTTCAAACATGAACGTCGGCATGTCTCGCCCTCGCTCCTGGCGCCCAGTCTCCGATGATCCTCGGCCCGCCCCTACGCCTCGTCGAAAATGGTCTCCTTGACAACCTCTTCAATGGTCGTCAGACCGTCGTAAATGCCCAGCAGACCCACCTCCCGCAGCCGCCGCATGCCCCGCTTGACCGCCTCGATCCGAAGCAGGTTCGAAGACGCATGCCGCATGATCATCTCCCGCAGGTGGTCATCCAGGGTCATGATCTCGAACAACCCCATCCGTCCGCGGTAGCCGGTGTTGTTGCAGTAATCACAACCCCGGCCATAGTAGAGCTTGCGGTTGCCCACATCCTCGGGCCGAAGGCCCAGTTCCATAAGCATCTCTTCCGACGGCTTGAACTCGGTCTTGCAGTTGGCACAAATCCGCCGGACGAGCCGCTGGGCCACAATTGCTTCCAGCGTCGCTGTAATCAGGAACGGCTCAAGTCCCAGATCGAGCAGGCGCGCAACGCTGGACGGCGCGTCGTTCGTGTGCAGAGTGGTGAATACCAAGTGTCCGGTCAACGAAGCCTGTACAGAGACCTGTGCCGTTTCCAGGTCACGGATCTCCCCCACCAGAATGATGTCCGGGTCCTGACGCAGGAAGCTGCGCAAAGCCCGGGCGAAGGTCATGCCCACCTCCGACCGCATCTGGCACTGGATCAGGCCGTCGATGTCATACTCCACGGGGTCTTCGGCGGTCAGAATCTTGACGTCCGGCTTGTTCAGCTCGGCCAGGGAGGCGTAAAGCGTGGTCGTCTTACCGGACCCGGTCGGGCCGGTGTTGACGATGATGCCGTTGGGTTTGCGGATGAGCTGGCGGAACGTGACGAGGTCGTCGTCCCGCATGCCGATGCGATCCAGATCCAGTGAAACGTTCGCCCGATCGAGCACGCGCATGACGATGCTTTCGCCGAACATGGTCGGCAGCACGGACACCCGCAGATCGACGGGGTTGCCGCCCACGACCAGCTCAATGCGGCCGTCCTGGGGCAGGCGCCGCTCCGCGATGTCCAGGTTGGACATCACCTTGATGCGGGAGGCGATGGCCGGGGCGATGTGACGCGGCGGAGGCACCATTTCGTAGAGCACGCCGTCGATCCGGTACCGCATTTTGAACTCGCCTTCGAACGGTTCAAAGTGAACGTCCGACGCCTTGTCCCGGATGGCCTGCAGCAGCACCAGGTTCAGCAGCTTTTTGACGGGGTTGGAGTCGGCCAGCTCTTTCAGCTCGTCCAGATCAATGCTGGCGCCGCGGCCCTCGAACCTGGCCAGCGATTCGTCACTGGAAATCTCATCAATCAACCCCGTGATGGAGTCGGCCGCATCCTCGGGATAGTACCGGTCCAGGGCCGCCTGAAGGGTCTCGGGAGGAGTGATGGCCGCACGTACGTTGTAGCCCATCAGGGTGGACAGGTCGTCGGTCGCCTGGAAATTGTCCGGGCTGGCCATGGCGATGCGGAGGGTGTTCGAGCCGGGGTCATAATCATAGGGGACGACCCGGTAGGTGGTGGCCATCTGGGCCGGGATGAGATGGATGATCTCCGCGGCAACGTCCATTTCATTGAGGTTGACGATCGCCATGCCGGCCTGAAGAGCCAGCGCGGTGGTAAGGTCTTCCTCCGTGATCCGCCCCATGTCCACCAGAATCCGCCCGATGGGGCCCTTCTGCCGCTTCTGGATCTCCAGGGCTTCATGCACGTCCGGGCGGCGGATTTTGCCCATTTTGATGAGGATCCGCCCGAGCTTCTGCCCGCGGAACTGATCCGGGTTATAGGTCTTGCTCATGACTGCGGTCTCCAGCCGTCTGCGCCTGCCGATCGCCGCATCCGACTGCCGGGATTGTCAGGACCGGAGAATGTCGTCGTCGTCCAGCCGCTTCTTGTCATCCCCCTCGCCCGTGATGGCCTGCCCGCGGCGATGCGCGTCGATTTTGTCCTGCATATCGCCCGGGCGGCGACTCTTGTCGATGGCCTCGTGCGCATCGATCTTACCCTCGGCGTACAGGGACCAGAGGTGCTCGTCCAGCAACTGCATGCCGTACTTCTTGCCGGTCTGAATGGCGGAATCCACGCGGTAGGTTTTGTTCTCGCGGATCAGGTTGGAGATGGCCGGCGTGACCACCATGAACTCGTAGGCGGCCACCATGCCCTTGGGGAGTCGGGGGCAGAGGGCCTGCGAAAGCACCGCAATGAGGTTGGTGGAAAGCTGCACGCGAATCTGCTCTTGCTGGTCCACCGGGAAGGCGTCGATGATGCGGTTCACCGTACCCTGGCAGCCGGTGGTATGCACGGTGCTGAACACCAGGTGGCCCGTCTCGGCGGCCCGGATGGCCGACTCCATGGTCTCCAGGTCACGCAGCTCGCCCACCAGAATCACGTCCGGATCCTGCCGCAGCACGCGGCGCAGGGCCTCGGCGAAACTGGGCACGTCCACGCCGACCTCGCGCTGATTGATGATTGATTTCTTGTGGTTGTGGTAATACTCGATGGGATCCTCGACCGTCACAATATGCCGGTCGAAGTTCATATTGATGTAATTGAGCATCGAGGCCAGGGTGGTGGTCTTGCCGGACCCGGTGGGCCCGGTAACCAGGAACAGGCCGCGAGGACGCCGGCACAGGGCCCGGCAGATCTTCGGCAGGCCGATCTCGTCAAAACTCAGCAGCCGGGAGGGAATCAGCCGCAGCACCAGAGCCAGGTGCCCCTTCTGCCGGAACACGGAAACGCGAAACCGGCCGGCATCGGTGAAGGCGAACCCGAAGTCCGTACCGCCCTCTTCCTGGATCTCCTGCTGGTTGCGCTCGGGGGTGATCGATTTCATCAGGGCGGTCGTGTCCTCCGGCTCCAGCACCTTCGTCTCCAGACAGCGCAGGTGCCCGTGCAGGCGGATGACCGGAGGCTGGCCGACTGTCAGGTGAAGGTCGGACGCCCCCTGCTTGATCACCGTCTCCAGCAATCGGTCAATATGCAGTGAAGCCATGCGTTGCTACTCACGCGGCATTCCGGCGCCGCTGGTCCGGTCCGATCCGCCGCGCGTCGCGGCGGCCGACTCCTACTGTTCCTCGTCCGGCTCTCCCACCAGCCCCTCGGCCTGGGTGATGCGGACTACTTCCTCCGCGGTGGTGACTCCTCGAAGAATCTTGATTTTCCCGTCTTCCAGCAGGGTCCTCATGCCGGCGGCCCGAGCAGCCTTGCGCAACTGAGAGGCCGGAGCCCGGTTGAACGCCAGCTCCCGCAGCTCCGCCGTCATCGTGAGCATCTCGAAGATGCCCTGTCGTCCGCGGTAGCCCGTCCCGCCGCAGCTTTTGCACCCTGCCCCCTTGTACAGCGTCCGGTTCTCCAGCTCCCGATCTGTGAAACCCAACTGCCGGAGCACAAACTTGTCGGGCGTCGGGTCCTCCGCTTTGCAGTCCTTGCAGATCAGGCGGATCAGACGCTGGGCCATAATGGCCTGGATGGCGCTGGCCACCAGGAACGGCTTGATGCCAATGTCGATCAGACGGGTGATCGCGGACGGAGCGTCATTGGTATGCAGGGTGCTGAAGACCAGGTGGCCGGTCAGGGCCGCCTGGATCGCGACATCTCCCACTTCGCGGTCACGAATCTCACCCACCAGGATGATGTTGGGAGCCTGACGAAGCATGGCCCGCAGGATTCGCGCGAAGCTCAGCCCGATTTCCTCTCGGACCTGGCATTGATTCATCCCTGTGAAGTTGTACTCCACCGGGTCTTCCGCGGTGATGATCTTCTTGTCCGGCCGGTTGAGTTCCTGCAGCGCCGAGTAGAGCGTGGTCGTCTTGCCGGAGCCGGTCGGCCCGGTGACCAGGAAAATGCCGTTGGGACGCCGGATAATCCTCAGAAACGTCTCATAATTATCCGACTCGAAACCCAGGGCCTGAATACCCACCTGTGCGGATTCCGGGCGCAGAATCCGCAGCACCACGCTTTCCCCGTGGTAGGCCGGGCACGCGCTGACGCGAAAATCGATGTCCTTGGAGCCAAATCGCTTCTTGATACGGCCGTCCTGGGGTACCCGGCGTTCGGCGATATCCATGCCGGACATGATTTTCAGTCGCGTGAGCACCGCGTTCTGGATGTTCTTGGGCACATCGTCCCGCACGTGACACACGCCGTCGATTCGGTACCGCACCCGCACGCGGTCGCCCATCGGCTCGATGTGAATGTCGCTCGCCCGCCCCCGCACCGCCTCGCCGATGATCATGTCGATCAGCCGGATCACCGGAGCGTCCGGATCGTCGTCATCCGACAGCTCACTTCCATCCTGCTGGTCCAGGTCGATCGATGAGTCTATGGAGGCGATGGTCTTGCTTATCTCGCGGTCATCCTGCCCCTGGATGAACGTCTCAATGTAACGCTTGATCTTGCTCAGGGGAGCCAGCGCGGGCACCACGTCCCTGGCCAGGCGAAACCGCAGCAGGTCCAGGGTTTCCAGATCCAGCGGGTCCGAAATAATGATCTTCAGGCGGTTGCCTTCCAGGGCCGCCGGAAGCACCTGGTGATCGATGATCAGCTTGGCCGGCATCAGGTCCAGGACCGTCCGCTTGTCGAGGATTTCCGGGTTGTCCAGGTCGATGTATTCGAAACCGAACTGGGTGGCGAGGGCCTTGGTCACGTCCTCCGCTTCGCAGAGCTCCAGCTCGACCAGGGCTTCTCCGATCCGCCGACCGTTGTCCGCCGCGTAGCGGAGCGCGTCTTCGAGGGCGGATTCCCCGATCACGCCCCAACTGACGAGAATCTCACCGATTTTCTTGCGTCGTCTTGCCATCGTTCTCCACAACTCTTGGCGGTCCGCCGGGCCGCAGGCCCTGTTCCAGGGGCGGCTGGCCGGACACGGACCTTCTCGGATCGCTCTGCCGGATCCCGGAGCCGTCTGGGCTGGCAGACCGTTGGAAGGACCTGCGGGCAACGGCGGGCAGCCTCCGGCAGCAGGGAAATTCTACTTGCGTCGGGGCTCCTCATCAAGTCGGGCAGCGCGGACGCACCGCGGGGGCATTCGCCCACCCCGGGCCTCGTTGACAAGCGCCGCCCCGCTCTGATAATGAGCGGCCCTGTGTGTGTATTGGCGTGAGGAGTCCCCCCAACAGCAAACGGAAGGCTCAACCAATGGCCAGTGAGAAAAAGTGGGTCTATTTCTTCGGGAAGAACATCGCGGAAGGCAAGAATCAGACCAAGACGGTTCTGGGCGGCAAGGGCCTGGGACTCGCCCAGATGACGGCCATCGGTCTGCCTGTGCCGGCCGGTTTCACCATCATCACGGACGCCTGCGACTACTACTACAAAAACGGCAAACGCTGGCCCAGCCCGCTGGAGGCCGCCGTGAAGAAGGGCATGGCCCGGCTCGAAAAAGTCTCGCGGAAACGGTTTGGGGATCCGCAGCGGCCGCTGCTCGTATCCGTCCGCTCCGGGGCCGCCCTGTCCATGCCCGGCATGATGGAGACCATTCTGAACCTCGGGCTGAACGACAAGGTGGTGGAAAGCCTCGGCCGGCAGGCCGGGAACCGCCGGTTTGCCCTGGACGCCTATCGCCGGCTCATCATGATGTACGGCTCGACCGCGATGGGAATCGAACGCCAACTGTTCGATCACGCCTTCGACGAGGTCAAAGAGCACCAGACCCGCGTGCGACTCCAGCAGGCGCCCGGCACCGCGATCGCGGACACCGACGTCAACGATGCCGAGCTGGAGGCGGTGGTCGACGAGTTCAAGCGCATCTACGAGAAACACACCGGCCAGCCGTTCCCGCAAGACGCCTATCAACAGCTCAAGGGCGCCATCAGCGCGGTGTTCAACAGTTGGATGGCCAAGAAGGCCGTGGATTATCGGAACGCGGAGAAGATCACCGGCCTGAAAGGCACGGCCGTCAACATCCAGGAAATGGTGTTCGGAAACATGGGGGACGACTGCGGCACCGGCGTGTGCTTCACCCGCGATCCGAACACCGGCGAGAACGTCTACTACGGCGACATGCTCTTCAACGCGCAGGGAGAGGACGTGGTCGCCGGCGTACGGACCCCGCTGAAGCTGGAAGAACTGCACCGGATCATGCCCGACGTGTACGACCAGTTGGAAGCCGTTCGCGTCATCCTGGAGGTCGAATACGGTGAAATGCAGGACCTGGAGTTCACCATTGAGCAGGGCGAGTTGTTCATGCTCCAGTGCCGCACAGGCAAGCGGTCGCCGGCGGCGGCCTTCGAGATAGCGGTGGACCAGGCGAGCAAGCCGCTGATCACCCCCGCCCGGGCGAAGGAACTGATCCGCAAAAAGCTCGTCCCCCGGCCGATCGCCCTGAAGGCAACCAAACCGCTGATCTCCCACGAAGCGGCCGTGGCCCGCATCAAGCCGGTGGACATCGAACGGCTCTTCTACCCCGAGATTGACTGGACGGCCGTGCAAGACGAACGGCACGCCCCGTCCCTGGAGGCGGCCAGAGAAGCCGTCTGGCGTGAGTCGGGCCTGGCGACCGGCATCAACGCCGTGCCGGGCGCCGCCTGTGGCAAAGTCGCCCTCAGCGCCGAGAAAGCCGAAGCGATGGCCAGGCACGGGGACAAGGTCATCCTCGTCCGCAAGGAAACGTCGCCCGAAGACGTGGGCGGGATGCACGCCTCGGTGGGCATTCTGACGGCCACCGGCGGCAAGACATCGCACGCGGCCGTGGTGGCCCGGGGTTGGGGCAAGTGCTGCATCGTGGGCTGCGAAGCGCTGAAGATCGACGAGGCGGGTCGGCAGTTCTCGGTGAACGGCAAGACGATCCGGGAAGGTGATCTGATCACGCTGGACGGCAGCGTCGACAAGCGCCACGTATACCAGGGTTCGCTCCGCCTGATCAATCGCAAGCCGCCTGCCGCGTACCACACCCTGATGAAGTGGTGCGACGACGCCCGCCGGCTGAAGGTCCGCACCAACGCGGACACTCCGGAAGACGCCGCCAAGGCGGTGGAAATGGGCGCCGAAGGCATCGGGCTCTGCCGCACGGAACACATGTTCTTCGCGACGGAGCAGCGACAGCTCGCCATGCAGGAAATGATCGTCGCCGACACGGAAGAGGCCCGGCGCCACGCGCTGGACAAACTGCTGCCCTTCCAGCGGGACGACTTCGTCGGCATTTTCAAGGTCATGAACGGCAAACCGGTCACCATCCGGCTGATCGATCCGCCGCTCCACGAGTTCGTCCCGCACACCGAGGACAAGATGAAAGAGTTCGCCCAGCGGGCCGGGCTCGAGCTGGATTACGTTCGCCAGCGGGTGCACCAACTGGCCGAGGCGAACCCCATGCTGGGACATCGCGGCTGCCGTCTGTGCATCACCTATCCGGAAATCCTGGAGATGCAGGTCCGGGCCATCATTGAGGCGGCAATCGAGTGCCGGAAGGCGGGCGTCAAGGTCTTCCCGGAGATCATGATCCCGCTCACCATCGACGCCCGCGAACTGGCCATCCTGATCGACCGGACGAAGGCCGTGGCCGACGCCATCCTGGCCGAAAAGCGGGCCTCGCTGACCTACCTGGTCGGCACCATGATCGAAACGCCCCGGGCGGCCCTGATGGCGGATCGCATCGCGGAAACGGCGGAGTTCTTCAGCTTCGGCACCAACGACCTGACCCAGACCACCATGGCCCTGTCCCGCGACGACGCCGGCCGCTTCCTGCCCGAATACTGCGACAGGGACAAGACTGCCATCTTCGCCCATGACCCGTTCCAGACCCTGGACACCGAGGGCGTGGGCCAGCTTGTCCGGATGGGAATCGAGAGGGGCCGGTCCACGCGGCCCAAGCTCAAGATCGGCATCTGCGGCGAACACGGCGGAGAGGCTTCCTCCGTCCAGTTCTGTCACCAGGTGGGCATGGACTACGTGTCGTGCAGCCCGTACCGCGTGCCCATCGCCCGGCTGGCGGCCGCCCAGGCAGTCATTGCGTCCGGCGACGGCGGCACCAAGACCAGGAGCAAAGGCAAGGCCCGGGCGACCAGAGCCAAGGCGAAAGCCAAGCCGTCGACCGGCAGGAAGACCGCAAGGCCGGCCAAGCGCAAAAAATGATCCCTGTGCCATCGCCCCACAAGCGATGCACACGCACGCGGGTGCGCTGCCCCGGATGACCGGCAGCGCGCCCGCTTGCCTTTCGGCGAAGGATCCCGATCCTCAATCACACGCATATGGAACTGACCATTCCCCTGGTGTTCCTGCTCGTCTACGCCGGCATGATGCTGGGCCGCTACCCCGGTCTGGCCCTCGATCGCACCGGCATTGCTCTGCTGGGAGCCATTGTGCTCATCATCACGGACCAGGTGCCCGTGGCCGACGCCTGGGCCGCGATCGACGTGTCGACCATCGGCCTTCTGTTCGGGCTGATGGTGGTCTCGGCCCAGTTCCGTCTGGGCGGGCTCTACACCGCCGTGACCCGCCGCATCTCCGCCGCCGAGATGAGGCCCGTGGTGCTCCTGGGCGCCATGATGGCCGTTGCCGGCCTGCTTTCCGCCCTGCTGGCCAACGACATCGTGTGCCTGGCCGTTGCCCCCCTGCTGGTCGAAGCCTGCGCCCGGCGGGGGCTTCATCCGATCCCGCATCTGCTGGGGCTGGCGTGCGCGTCGAACATCGGCTCGGCCGCCACGCTGATCGGCAACCCGCAGAACATGCTGATCGGCCAGACGATCCAACTGCCGTTCGCAACGTACCTGCTGGACGGCGGCGTGCCGGCCGCGCTGGGTCTGGTGGCCGCCTGGGGAATCATTGCCTGGCTCTACGCCGGCAAGTGGCACGCCGCGACCCCGGTGCCGCACGTGGAAGCCCCGAAGTTCAACGCCTGGCAGTCCGCCAAGGGCACGGCCATCCTCATCCTTCTGGTGGTGGGGTTCCTGACGGCGCCGGTACCGCGGGAAGTGCTGGCCCTGGCCGCCGCCAGCATGATCCTGGCCAGCCGTCGGATGCACTCCCACAAAATGCTGGGGCTGGTGGACTGGCAGTTGCTGGTGCTGTTTGCGGCGCTGTTCATCGTCAATCACGCGCTGCAGGCATCGGGCCTGACGGAGCAGGCGGTGACTCGGCTGGGCGCCGTCGGGATCGACGTGACGCACCCCGGCTGGCTGTTCGGCGTGACGGTGGTGCTCTCGAACCTGGTGTCCAACGTGCCGGCCGTGATGCTTCTGCTGCCGGCGGCCACGCACCCGCTGGCCGGTCCCGTGCTGGCCCTGGCGAGCACGCTGGCGGGCAACCTGCTCATCGTGGGCAGCATCGCCAACATCATCGTGGTGGATCAGGCCGCGCGGCTGGGCGTGCGGATCACTTGGCGCGAACATGCCCGCACCGGCCTGCCGGTTACACTTGCTACTCTGGCCATCGCCGCCGCCTGGCTGGCTCTGCGCGCCTTATGACACACGGCGGGGGCAGACGCGGCAACCCAGGCAATGCAAGACCGACTGGAACGCCGATTCCACAAGCGGAGCCGGGTGCAGAAACCGGGCACGACCGGCGTTCGGGGCATACGGGCCGGCTGCCCGTCCCCACGCTGGCCTCTGGGCGGCCGTGGCCCCCGGCCCCGCCTTGGCCGCCGTTGTTGGAAAACTGGCCGTCCTCCGGCAGTTCATCGATCGTCGTGGTGACCCTTCCGTCATGCCACGGGACTGAACCGTTGGCAGAAAAAACACGTATGCTATTGTTGGGCGGCATCGGAGCCCCTCCCGATAGTGACGCGGAAAGCAGAACGGATATGCATGAGGAACCACGCGAGCTGTTCGGTTTGCTCGATGAATCGCGCGCCGGCGACGACCCCATATCCCTTTTTCGTGCCTGGTTCGAACAAGCACAACAGGCGGACCTGGTGGAACCGACCGCCGCGGCCCTTGCCACCGTGGGTCCGACCGGGCGGCCGGCCGTGCGGATGATTCTGCTCAAGGGCGTCGATGAACGCGGATTCGTGTTCTTCACGAATTACGACAGTCGCAAGGGCGTGGAACTCCGACAGAACCCCGCCGCCGCCCTCGCGATCTGGTGGGACCGCCTCACGCGGCAGGTGCGGGTCGAGGGCACGGTGGAGCCGATCCACCCGGCCGAATCCGACGCCTACTTCCAGACCCGCCCGCGAGAAAGCCAACTGGGCGCCTGGGCCTCGGCCCAAAGCGACGAAATCGCCTCGCGGGA
>MTKY01054733.1_pt1 | contig 26512 bp, 29 predicted proteins | sample 1042731 | NCBI WGS metagenome assembly MTKY01 (sample SAMN06212206, study PRJNA360538) | anaerobic digester metagenome | biome: Wastewater treatment plant; material: sludge; isolation source: anaerobic digester fed with sludge from wastewater treatment plant | place: Denmark: WWTP Soeholt ... | reverse complement strand
ACATTTGGCATGTCACACCTCCGGTCTGGCCCTCTGGGCAAAGAAAAACCCCCGAGAGGCTGGCCCGGCGAAAGGCTCTCTCGGGGGTTGCTTCAGCGCCCAGAGGGCGTTGTTGCCTAAATTGATTGGTCGCCGGACCAAGCCTTCAGAGGGAAGGCGTGACAACCGGCGTCGCGGGCGCGACAGGAGGCGTCGCGGAAGGAAAAATCAGAGAATTATGTGGTCCAGGAGGTGGGCTGATCGGGTTGGTAGGATAGGAACTCCCCGATCTTTAAGGCGTTTTTCAGATGCTGCCAAAGCGGCTCGTGTTCTTTCTTGATGGCTTTCAGTGCACGATGGATTGCGGCTGAGACGGACTGGCGAGCGCGTTCTCGGTCACTTGATGCCTCACGGTTTTTCCCGTGGAGGCCGGTGGACCGAGCGATTTCCTCATTAAGCACTTCACGCTCTTCATTGAGTTTCTCTTTGCGGGCAAGGTCATTATTGGCCTCGGCTTCCGAAAGTTCCTCGTCTATTTCTGTGATTCGTTCCCTATACTCGCGGCGCGCTCGGTCGTCGATGACCTCGCCGGCGGAGCCGAAGACAATGGTGTTGTCCTTGCCTATGCCTGCACCCCTCAGCGTTGCGGCGTGGATGTCTTGGCCACCGCTTTGAAGGAGTTGGCAGATGTAGGTCATGCCTACGGAATCCCCGATGCTTTTCGGGACACCGTCATAGACAGCAAGCCAGGTCTTTCCCTGCTTCTGAAATACCCGTCGATCTTTCGGATGATCTTCGGCCAGTAGAGACTCAATAACACCCAGAATGCCAATCCAATCAATCGAGAAACTCCTCTGGTCGAAGGCGCTATCCAAGGCTGCAACGATGATCCCCGAAGCGTCCAGTATCCGACGCCCTTCGGGTGAAAGTGCAACGCCACGAGGCGTCAACATAACGATTCTTTGGGATTGTGGGGATCGTTCCAAACGTTGACATCTGGATAGGAAATCTTTCTGGTCCGCGTTCAAGATCGAAAAATAAACGTTCAGGCTGCCGATTCCTTCAACACTCTTCTGCCCCAGCGGAATCAAACCGTCATGATTCTCAAGACCGCTTCCACTGATGCCATTATCGCGACGGATCGCCGCAGCGAGCTTAGGGAGTGAGATATCATACTGCCGGATGTCGTCTTCGGTGAGTGGTATCGGATCGAAGTAGTCGTCTTCGTCTGCAACCCCGAATATGCCCTTGGAGGTCCGCCGGACAATCAGGTCACCCCCAGGAGGCAAGTGATTCGGGCGTGGAATCTCCGTGGCCCTTGATGTTTCCCGCAGGATTCCCTCCGCACGAAGAACACCGAGTTCTTCATCCGGGAAGCGCTCCAATTCTCTATGGAGAAAGACGGGGCACTCGATCTGGTCGAGGCGCTGGAGCACTAAATGGAGAAGCGTCTCAGTCAATGATGATCCCCCAGTTTCTCAAATAGCGGAATACGTCTTCGGCATGCGTGGCCCGCTTGAACTTGATCTTGTTGGTGCCGGAGAGTTCGATGCGTTTTCCCCGCCGGTCGTCGGGGAACATGATCTTGAATACGGCCCGGCGGATCGTGCCTCCTGGCAGACGCTTGCGGAGATAGTTCTTTTCCAGCGTCTCCATCACATTCTTGGAGCGAACGACGAAGGATGGGCCGTGCGTTTGTTGGATGTTGAAATGAAGCTCAGCGAGGAAGGCCGAATGATCTTCGTCGACCGGCATGTCAAAGTCATCTTCCGCTATCCGCGCGAGATTGATGCGGTCCGCCGATCCAGGCGAGTCGAAAAAGTCTTCGTCCTTGAGGCAGCACTCGGCAAACGCTTTGCGGAGAGCGGTCTCCTCCTTTTCAAAACCGGCTTCTATTTCCACCTGCCCGGTTTCATTGTTATAGCTGATGAAGTCCTGCTGCGCGGGACGGAGGATGGTCGGTGCAACTTTCGGCCTCGTGCGGGTTCCCTTGAAAATCAATTCCGCTTTGACCCGTTTCTCGTGGTAGACGATGAAATTCGTGTATGCACCCTCTTGATAGTGGCGGACGAGAACCCGGTCACTGTTTTTGTGATCCTTGAAGACTTCGGCGAGTTTTGTTTGGAAGGCGCTGGAAGCCGCATCCGCGTCAACGATGCCCGCTGCCGACTTCCCGCGAAAAATGGTGAAGCGTTCGGCGCGCCAGAGGTTATACCGATCATACGCAAGGGTAAAAGCATCCTCGTTCTCGCTTCTGACCTTCAGACTCATACATTCGACTGGTAAATCTCCATTGCCGTCCGGTGCGTATCCGCATTCGTTGCAAGCGGCCACGAGGTCTTCATGGCCTCGCTCGGTACAGAGGTCAAAGGCCATGTAGAGGCTTTCGAGCAGATCGTCCTTGCCGTCCCCGTCGCCATCGACAAGGAATTCCTTGAAGCGGGGAACATCAAGAGATGCGGCGTCAAGCCCGAGTCGACCATCCCAAAGGCCAACGAAGTTGCGGAGGATGGCCTCTTGGCCCTGGAATTTATCCAAAAACCGATCCGCATTGAACGTTCGATGCTTGAGCTTCCCCATTCTCTCTTACCTCCCTTGTCTGTGCCGGACGGCGATGACCTTGCCGAGAATACGGAGCCCGTCGTCGGGTCCAACCGGGATCGGTCGATGCTTCGGATTTTCCGGTCTTAGTTCTATTTTTTCGTCACGAATGAAAAGCCGTTTCACCGTGGCTTCGTCTTCCAATAGGGCGACCACGATGTCTCCGTTCTCAGCCACGGGCTGTTCGCGGACCACAACCAGATCGCGTTCTCTGATTCCGGCGTTGACCATGCTGTCTCCGGCAACTTCGAGGGCGAAGCATCTGCCCGACCGGGCGATCCTGCCTTCGACCATGATCTCGCCGACGATATTCTCCACAGCCAGAATCGGTCGGCCCGCCGCCACGCGTCCGACGATGGGAATGGCGGTCATGACGGAGAGTGTGTCCTCCGGTTCGCGGACGATGGCAAGACTCCGGGCTTTTCTCGCCTCGCGTTTCAGGTATCCCTTGCGGACGAGCTGGTTCACCTGTCCATGCGCACTGGCGTGCGATATCCCGAGAATATCGGCAAGCTCCTTTATGGTCGGGGGGAACCCCCGATGGTTCGTGAAACGGCGTATCTCCTTCAAGGCGTTGATCTGTGTGTCGGTTATCTCCTCAACAGGGCGTCGGCCTCTGCCTTTACGTTCCATTTCGATGACCTCGGTCTTCCTGAGTCTTGAAAGCCTCATGAACGACATCGGCCGCGGTGCCGAGTGGAGGCACACTACGGCCACGTTACAAAATGCTATTATATAACCCTGATAGGCGTCAGGTCAATTCAAAAAAATGTACACAGACCGAGGGAAGGCTTCAACTAATCGAAAGGAAAGAGATTGAGGGCGATAGAGGCCCTCAAGAATGAGAATGTCGGCAGACGGGTGGAAGGCTTATTCGATGCGGTCTTTGCGCATCTGCGCCCACATTTTGCGCTGACGGTTCCAGTGGGGAACGGCCGCGACGGGCCGGAGGTCCCTCTCCAGGATCAGGTCGCGGCCCTTGGTTGTATTCGGTAGGAAAAGAATGTCCTCCTGAATGTCCGGAGCGAGATTCAGCAAGTTCATGATCTGGGTGATGCGCGCCCGGGTCACGTAGCCGAGGCGGGCAAGGTCCGCGTAGTCTTGTACCTCGCCGCGCCGGACCAGCCCGTCGAAGCGGATCGCCAAAGCCAGAAGCCTGGCGACACGGGGGATGTTCCCTTTGCCGGTTGAACCGCTCTGGTTGTCGGATTGTGCCCCGCCGGACTTGCGTTTGTTTCTCGGCTGGAATGTGAAGCTCACTTCCAAGTGCCCACCGCCGCCCGAAAGACGTATCGTCGAGGTCATGTGCGCTCCTCCACTCCACGGGTTCCGTCTCCCATGCACATTGCCTTGATGCCGGGGGATCGGAACGTCACGGTCACTTTGCCGTCGCGTCCATCGTAGGCGACACGCTCGACGAGGGTCTTGATGATCCGCGCCTGCTCGCGTGGGGCGAGCGATTCCCAAATGGGATCGAAAGCCGTGAGGGCTTTCTCCAGGTCTCCCTCGTCCAGTGTTTCTTTCTGAATGGCGACGGTTTCCTCCCGGATGGCGGTCATCCGCTGCTCCAGAGACCGTATCTGGTCCTGAAGATCGGCCATCTGATCGGTCACCAGCCGTCGGTCCGTGCTTGATGTGGGCGACTCGGCCACAAGAGCGCGGAGTCTGACATCCAGCCGTTTGAGTTCGCGCTCGTGGGCCCGACGTTCGGTTTCGAGTTCCGTCAATCGCTTTTGGCTCTGTGCCCGCACCTCTGATGCCGTCTTCGAAAAGACCTCCGTGCTTGAGCCCAAGCCGCGGATATAGTCGACGACCGCGGTTTCGATCTCATGGGCGTTGAGCGATTTGGTCGGACAGGCCGTCCATCCGCGTTGCTGGGCGGTCAGGCAGACGTAGTAGCGGTAGTGCCTTCCGTTCTTGGCGGTGTAGGTATGCACCATGGCGGTTCCACAGGGCGCGCAGTAGAGCAACCCCCTCAGCAGCGCTCCGTATTTGTTGCGGATATCCTTTCCGCCGGAGCGGCCGTTGTGCCGCAGGGTATCCTGTACCCGCTGCCAGAGGTCCGGGTCCACGATTCCCTCGTGCTCCCCGCGGTAAATGGTGCCCTTGTAGCAGACGTTGCCTGTGTAGACGACGTTGGTGAGCAACCGAAAGAGGCTGCTTTTGTTGAACAGATTCCCGCCGCGCACATCCCCTCGCTGGGTGGTCCACTGTTTTGCCCCCCACTTGCGGCGTTCGAGTTCCTGCACGACGGGGATCAGTGCTTTATGCTCCAGGTAGAGGTCGTAGATGCCCCGCACTTTCAAAGCCTCGTCTTCGTTGACGATCAGCCGTCCACCCTTACGATCCACGTCATAGCCTAGGACAGGCATGCCCCCGACCCATTTGCCCTTCTTGCGGGCCGCGGACATCTTGTCTCTGGTCCGCTCCGAGATGATCTCCCGCTCGAACTGGGCGAAGGAAAGTAGGATGTTTAGGGTGAGCCGTCCCATGGAGCTGGTCGTGTTGAACTGCTGGGTGACAGAGACAAAGCTCACGGCGTGCTTGTCGAAGAGCTCCATCATGCGGGCGAAGTCCAGGAGAGACCGGCTCAGACGGTCCACCTTATATACCACCACGCAGTCGATGCCGCCGGATTCGACATCGGCGAAGAGCCGCTTGAGGGCCGGGCGCTCCATATTGCCGCCGGTGAAACCACCGTCGTCGTACCGCTCTGAGATGCACAGCCATCCCTCATGCCGCTGGCTCGCGATATAGGCTTCCGCGGACTCCCGCTGGGCATCGAGGCTGTTGAAGTCTTGGTCGAGACCTTCGTCGGTGGATTTCCGGGTATAGATGGCGCAACGCACGGTCGTCCTGTGAGTCTCCACCGATTGCCGGATGGATGGATTGTTTCTTTCCGCAGGTCTGCTCATTCATTCCTCCTGTTCGGCTCTCCGTTTTGCTTTCGCGGCTCCTTGGATTCCGCAAGTCCGAAAAAGAGGAATCCGTTCCATTTGCTGCCCGTGGCCTCCTGGGCGATTGCGGAGAGGGACTTGAACCGTCGTCCGTCGTACTCGAAGCCTTTGTCGAGCACCTTGACCACGATGTCACGGCCCCGGAACTCTCTGGCCAGCAGCGTTCCGGGCAAGGGCAATCTGCGGTCCCGCAATTGGTGCAACCGGCCGGTCACCGAGCGCTCCCTGACTTCCATCAACCCCGGTTTCAACGGATCGCGTGGTGTGCGGACCCGGAGATCCGCGTCGTTGGCGATCTCTTCAGCCCTCCGCTTGGCCCGCTCCGAAAGATCGCCCTCGGCCATGGCTTGAATTCGCCAGGCAATCCGTTTTCGAAGGAAGTCTTTGTGGTACGACCTCGTTTCCTCGCCGAAGACATCGATATACCGCTCCCGAAGTTCCCCTACGGTCATCCGGGAAAGTGCCTGCACCTGCTGATAAGTCGTTTCATTCATGGCAACCTCCTATTTTTCGGACCAACCGCCGAAATCGGCCAGCCGCTCCAGCCGTCTCGTGGCGTTAACCACTGCATGAATGAAGGCTTCTATTGGCCGAACAATCAAGTCGATTCTCTGTAAACTCTTCGTGTTCTTGGGTTTGCGCCACATGGCCGGCCATATCCGGGCTGGATGGCGGCAGGCGGCGTCCCCTCCGGTAACGGAGGTAGCCTTCTCCCAGAATCGAGGCGATCTCTGAAATGGTTTCCTCGAGACGAGGTGCTGAGGATTCTCTACGTTCCATCATGTCCTCCTTGCGGCGACCGCAGGGGGCGTCGTGGATGCCGCCGGGAGGATGGGTTCGGCCGTCAAGTCGCCGACCGCGGGTCCACCGATCCGCCCTGAAGGGCGGGCTTGGCGTCACCCACAACGGTCTCCGTCTCTCTCGGCCGCTTCCGCTGTCTGGCGTTTGTCTTTTGCCGGGCGCTTCCGCTCGGCTTCCGGTCGATACTTACCGGAGCTCCTTTCGGGGTGTCGGACCTGGGTTGACGACAGGAGAGGCGTTAACAGCGGGCGGAAAAGGAATGGAGAATCGGAGAATCAGGAGGGCACATCCGAAAGCGGCGGGCGAAAACGTCAGCGTTCATCCGCGAAGCCCGCAGGCTGTGCGGGAATCGGAGAAGAGGAGAGAATGTGTGGGCGGGCGCAAAGCGGCGTGGAATCGCCTGAAACAGCAAAACCCCGAGGGGATGACCCGACGGGGTTTCGCGCTAACAAATGACCGCTGAAGTTCAGCGGATTAAATTTGGCTCCTCGGGCAGGACTCGAACCTGCAACCTAGTGGTTAACAGCCACCCGCTCTGCCGATTGAGCTACCGAGGAATAAGTGATGCAGAATAAGGGCTGAAGTGGAGGCGGCACCCGGATTCGAACCGGGGATAAAGGATTTGCAGTCCTCTGCCTTACCACTTGGCTATGCCGCCCGCAAAGGGAAAAATGGAGCGGAAGACGGGATTTGAACCCGCGACCCCAACCTTGGCAAGGTTGTGCTCTACCCCTGAGCTACTTCCGCCTCACATCTCATGGATTCTTATGGTGGCGAGACCCAGAATCGAACTGGGGACACGCGGATTTTCAGTCCGCTGCTCTACCTACTGAGCTATCTCGCCCTTTTTTCAAGGAATTTGGCGGGGCTGACGAGACTCGAACTCGCGACCTCCGGCGTGACAGGCCGGCGCTCTAACCGACTGAGCTACAACCCCGTCCATCTATTATAACCTTTGAGAAGATTCCTGGTGGGCGAAACAGGGTTCGAACCTGTGACCCCCTGCTTGTAAGGCAGGTGCTCTCCCACTGAGCTATCCGCCCCAAGACGCCAGAGTGGCGCGAAGGTTAGTATATCGACCCCCCGATGGTCTGTCAACAAGGGTGGGAGTAGACTATAAAGAGGCAAAAGGACCGGCTGAGCGAAAAGGGTTGAGGTGATCGAAAATGGTGGAGGGCAGCCTGGGCGGGCTGTACCGAGGCCGCTACAGCATCCTTGGGGCGGTGATGCTGGGAAGCATCCTGGGGCCCATCGACGCGAGCATCGTCAACACGATCCTGCCCACGATCACCAGCGGTTTCGGTGTGGGCATATCCACGGCCCAATGGGTGACCATGATCTACCTCCTCACCATCAGTAGCCTCCTGCTCTTTTATGGCCGCCTGGGCGATATCCTGGGGTACCGGAAGGTCTACCTTTTCGGCCTCCTGGGTTTCGTGGCGGCCTCGGGGCTGTGCAGCCTCGCTTCGACGATCCGGTGGCTCGTCGCCTTCCGTGCCTTCCAGGGGCTGACCGCGGGGCTGACGATGGCGGTGCCCTTCGCCATCGTGACGGCCTCGTTCCCCCCCGAGGAGCGGGGCAAGGCCCTGGGGATAAACGCCGTCAGCATCTCCGTCGGCCTGGCGCTGGGGCCTTCCTTGGGCGGGTTCATCACGTCCCTGGCGAGCTGGCGCCTCGTGTTCCTCATCAACGTCCCCATCGGCCTCGCCGCCCTGGCCTGGGGCTGGCTCGTCATCCCCGAGCTGAAGGGCCAGCCCGGAAAGATCGACGCGGGGGGCGTGGTCACGGCGTTCATCTCCCTCTTCTCGATCCTTTTCTTTGTCCGCCGCCTCCAGGGCCACGGCTTGGACCGGGTCTCGTGGCTGGTGCTGCTGACGGCCCTATCGGCTGGGGCCGCCTTCTTCCGGATCGAGAGGAGGTCGCCGCAGCCGCTGCTCGACCTCGATCTTTTCCGGAACCGGACCTTCACCTTCGCCAACGTGAGCGCCCTGCTCAACTTCATGTCCCAGTACGTGATGGTCTTCGTCACGCCCTTCTTCCTCCAGGGGCTGCTGGGGTACTCGCCCGACAGGGTGGGGTTGGTGATGACAGCCTTCCCGTTGGCCACCATGGCGGTGGCCCCCTTCAGCGGCTCCCTCTCCGACCGGGTGGGCTCCAGGGCCCCGGCCTGCGCCGGCGCGGCTTTTTGCGCCCTGGCCCTCCTCCTCATGGGGGGACTGTCGAGCTCATCGGGGGCGGCCGAGGTGGCCTGGAGGCTGGCCCTTTTCGGCGTCGGCACCGGCCTTTTCCAGTCACCCAACCACAGCGCGGTGATGGGTAACGCCCCAAGGTCCCACCTGGGGGTGGCTTCGGGGATCCTCGGCACGATGCGCAACGTGGGGATGGTCTTTGGCGTCGCGGCGGGAGGGGCGGTGCTCTTCGCCTTCGCCCCGCCGGGGGCTTTTCAAAAGGCCCTCCTCGGCCCCGTGGAAAGGGCGGCCTTTTCCACCGCGCTGGGGTACGCCTACACGGCCGGGGCGGTCATGGCAGCGCTGTCGGCGGTCACGTCCCTGGTGGGGGAGAAAAGGCCCGGGTAGGGCTCGCTTCCGATGATGGGGCGGCTTCCGGCCCGGTTGTTCCTCGGGTGCGGCCCCTTCATGGCGTTCCTATGATGTATCATCAATGGAACAGCGCGACCCGATCGAAACGGGGAGACCCCCCGCCGGTTTTTTGGTGCAGGGTGTGCCCGACGCAGGAGTCGACGAATCTAGGATCAGGGTCGGCTACGAAATTGACATCAACCGCTATTTCTACAAATAGATACTGTCAAGGCCGTTTGAAAAGATCAAAGCCGACCTCGAGAAGATCGAGAAAGTAATCACCAGCTTGCTCGCGGAGGTGACCGAATGAGCCAACAGAAAACCCCCCTATCCCGGAGGGGAGATCATAATTTATCAGGCGGAAGGCGACGGCGGTCAAATCCGTGTTCTGCTTGAAGGTGGAACCGTCTGGCTTACTCAACGACTCATGTCGGAGTAAATCCCATAAATCACCATGTTAAAGAGATTTATAGGGATGGGGAGTTATTGCCCGGGGCAACTATTCGAAAATATCGAATAGTTCAAATCGAGGGAGCTCGCCAAGTTGAGCGCATGATCGATCACTACAACCTTGAAATGATCATAGCAGTCGGTTACCGCGTTCACTCCAATCGAGGCACTCAGTTCCGCCAGTGGGCCACGTCACGTCTGAGCGAGTACCTGGTCAAAGGCTTTACCCTCAACGACGAACGACTCAAAGGTGCCGACTCTGTTACCGATTATTTTGATGAATTGCTGGCCCGCATCCGGGAGATCTTCGCCCTGGCCCGCGACTTCCGCATCTTCGCGATACGTACGGCCCCTGCCGGGTGTTGTGTCCGGTCGATCTCGCCATCCCCAGCCCGAGTGTTTCTGGCCCGTGGATTTATTGAAGCCGGCGGAGCGACTTCTCAAATCAAGAGTGGCGCGATAAGCTTACCGAAGGATGTCGACGATTCGGCCCTTGCCGCTGCGGGATGCCGCTGTTGCATCTGCCACAAGTAAGGAGATGTTCTGCATTGGATATACCACGGATATTCAACATCACCGAAAGCGCTCACCGCATTCATAACCCGATCACGCCTGAGAAGCTCGCCACTCTCGGCGCGGCGCTGCGCCTGGAGTCGGGAGCCCGGGTGCTGGACCTCGGCAGCGGTTCGGGGGAGATGCTGTGCACCTGGGCGCGCGACCACGGCGTCATCGGCACCGGCATCGACATGAGTCGGTTGTTCACTGATCAAGCGAAACTCCGCGCCGAGGAACTAGGCGTCGCCGATCGAGCCAGGTTCATCCATGGCGATGCCGCCGGCTATGTCGCCGATGAAAAGGTCGATGTAGCGGCCTGTGTCGGTGCCACGTGGATCGGCGGGGGAGTAGCCGGCACTATCGAGCTCCTGGCGCGGAGCCTGCGCACCGGAGGGATCATCCTCATCGGCGAGCCCTATTGGCGGCAGCTACCGCCGACGGAGGATGTTGCGAAGGCGTGCCTTGCCGACTCGATCTCCGACTTTCTCATGCTTCCGGAACTTCTCGCGTCCTTCGGCCGCCTTGGCTATGACGTCGTTGAGATGGTTCTGGCTGATCAAGAGAGCTGGGACAGGTATGAGGCTGCCAAATGGCTCACCATGCGCCGATGGCTTGAAGCCAATCCCGACGACGAGTTTGCAAAAGAGGTTCGAGACCAACTTACCTCGGAACCCGTGCGCTACGCCTCTTACTCGCGTGAATACTTGGGGTGGGGCGTGTTCGCACTGATGGCCCGTTGATAACGCTGAAGGCTTTTGGTTAACGGGGGAGGAGAAGGGAGTTATTGTCAAATCTGGTGTACGGGGTCTCAAGCGGCGCTCCTGTCTGGCTGATCTGTTGCCCTTACACCGTCTTTGAAAACGACGCCTTCGATCACTTCGCCGATAAGATCGAACCCCTTGATACGCTTCCGCCTCTTTTCAGCTGACGGGATCAGCTTGAAAGCCATGGCCAGTGTCGTTTCTCTCGATCCGCAGCTTCTTGTCTTTGCGGTTCTCAGCCTTACCGTTGAAAATGTAGATTCTATGGGGTTCGTGGTTCTTATGTGGATCCAGTCAGCCTTGAGCCTGGAGATCGTTCTTGCGGAGAGCACCCGGGCTTCTTTCCCCGGCAGGCTGACGAGCGCTTCCTGGAAATCCCCCGTTGATATACCCTTCAGGTAAAGCCAGGAAGAAGTTCATTGATACTTTTCGCTCTCTTCAAATACGGAGGAAGCAACGAGCTGTTGAACTTGATGCCTGAACCGCTTCTGTCCCGCACCTTTGGGAATCTTGATCTCTACCTCTCCTATGCCAGTCTGTATGGTTCGTTCCGGCAGATATCCCTTTCTGACCACCGCTAGCCGTCCATCGGGAAGCCTGTTTTGAGCTTGTTTCTTTAACAGGAGTCCCAATTCTGATTCAACCGCATGGGCAATGAGTTCTCTGGCTCCTTTTCTGAGAAGTTCCGTCAATGAGTCGGTCAAGGTCGCATCTGGCTCGAACAGTGAAGAAGGGGTGGAATTTTCCATGGCGTATCCCTCCAATGTCGGTTGTGGCTTGGTCGTTCCAACCAACAAGGATACGCCGCTTTATATTGCAACTCCATACACCAGATTTGAGCTTAACTCTTTACCCAGTGCCCGGAGCGAAAGCAACTGGGTGCCGTTGACGCACTTGATCCTTGAAGTCCCGAGTTCCGCGTTACGGTTTTTAGTTGAACTTTGAACCTGATAACTTTGAACAGGTTTTGCTATGTCACTTACCCCATTGACCATTTTCGCCATTTAACTATAATGTCATGTGGGAAATTCCCACCAGGGTGGTGATAATGAATGTCTGCTATCTCTTTGAAAGTGGATGAAAAGGGCCGGGTAACACTGCCAAACAAACTCCGAAAGAACCTCGACATCAAACCGGGCGATACGCTTTTCCTGCAGGAACAGGTTGAATACTTTGTCCTGAAAAAAGCGGTGGACCCTTTTGATGCTCTTGCGTTAGATGCATTAAGAGAGCGTAACGAGGGCAAGACCGTTGGTCTCAAGGATGTTGCATCTCAACTGGGGGTAGATCTTGAATAAGGACAAAGATCAGGAATATTCCAAAAATTTTCAACGGGTGCCGTAAAAGACCTTAAAGCCAAGGTCTGCAAACCCCATCTTAACGAAATCTTTGAAGAGATCCAGGTTCTTGGAACAGAACCCCTTGCAGGTGATCTCCTTGAAGGCTCACTTGCGAAAGTCCGGTCCCTTCACTTTTCCCTAAAAGGCAGCGGTCAATGGCGCGCAGCCTACTATGTCATGACCGAGGAGAAGGTTTGCCTTATCCTCCTTGTTGCCACAAGAGGGAACTTTTACGAAAAGGCTGACTCAAGATACAGGTCCACCAAGAAATCCCTGAGATAAAAAGGATACGCCGCTTTATATTGCAACTCCATACACCAGATTTGAGCTTAACTCTGGAGAAGGAGAACGGTTATGAAAAGCGTTGCATGCGGGAGCCAATGAAAAGCGATCGCGGCCGGGAAACCGGCCGTTTTTTATTCCCTGCAGGGCCTGAACCGGCGGATCATGGGACAGCCGTAACGGCGGCTTGTATGATTTGTTCCGAACCTGTAGGATTAAGCAATAATATTCCCAGGAGTAACCCGTTAGGATAGCGATAAGGGAAAAGGACTCGCCTTTGCCACGGCCTACTTCATCCCCAGGGAAAAACGCCCCCGCCGATCTTAATTTCCACCCTCCCTTTTTCGGTATCCAAAACTCAAATCGGAGGTGCGTCATGAGCCAACGCCTGGATTACAAGGAAGCCTCGCCCGAGGCGTTCGATGCCCTGATCCACATCGAAAGGGTGATCCATAAGAGCGGCCTGGAAGCGTCGCTGCTGGACCTGGTCAAGTGCCGTGCTTCGCAGGTCAACGGCTGCGCCTGGTGCCTGGACATGCATACCAAGGACGCCCGTGCCCGGGGGGAGACCGAACAGCGCCTGTATTTGCTCCCGGCCTGGCGGGATGCGCCGGGCTATACCGAGCGTGAGCGGGCTGCCCTGGCCTGGACGGAAGCGGTCACCCGGATCGCCGTGCAGGGTGTGCCCGACGATGTCTACGCCGAAGCACGCGCTCACTTCAGCGAGAAGGAATTGGTCGACCTGACCCTGGCGATCATCGCCATCAATGGTTGGAACCGGATGAACATCTCCTTCCGTACCAAGGTCGGCGACTACGTCAGCCCCCACGGGGCGGCACCCAAGAAACCGAAGTAAGACATTCCAGCCTGGGAGGGCAGGAGGATGGACCGGATGGATATTCAAACGAAGCGGGCTTATGAACCGGCGTCAAAGGAGGACGGCATCCGCGTCCTGGTGGACCGTCTGTGGCCCAGGGGCATGAGCAAGGAGAAGATGGAAGCGGACCTGTGGCTCAAGGAGGCGGGGCCGAGCACGGAACTGCGGAAATGGTTCAACCACGACCGTGACAAGTGGGAGGAGTTCAAGAGCCGTTACTTCAAGGAACTGGACGGCAACGCCGAAGCGATCGACCAGCTCCTGGAGCTGGCGGCCAAGGGGCGCGTCACCCTCTTGTTTTCGGCCCACGACGAGGAATACAACCAGGCCGTAGCCCTGAAAGAGTACTTGCTGTCGAAGTCAGAATAGGCGCCCGGCCCTTTGCCGGATCCTGCCGATGATGTCGCCGCCGCGGGGGAGTCGTCGCCCTCGTGACGGCGGCACTTTTTATATTTCTGCTTCAAGAGTAGCGGATCGTCTTGCATTATATTTATCGTTAATCGCTTGACAGGCGATCATCCTGTAATAGAATACAGCTATGAAGAGCCGTTTGGGAGAGATGGAATCACAGTTTTTCGCTTATACCCAGATGCGTGACGTAACCAAGGTAAGGTCTGGAGACCTGGAGGGGCCGCTGGGGTTGACCGGGGACCAGGAGCGGCGTCTGCTCAGCCGCCTTGCCAAGGCCGGGATCATTGTCCGCGTGCAACGGGGATTGTACCTTCTTCCGCCCAGGTTGCCGCTGGGTGGAGCGTGGGACCCGGGTGAGGCACTAGCCCTGACCACATTAATGGAAGCGCAGAATGCGCGATACCAGGTGTGCGGACCCAACGCTTTCAACCGTTACGGTTTCGACGAGCAGATCCCCCTGAGAACCTACGTTTATAACACGGGGATTTCGGGAGATCGAAAGGTCGGGAAGGTAGCCCTCACTCTTATCAAGGTGGCAGAACAGAGGCTGGGTGACACGGAGGAATTTTCAACCCAGGGCGACCAGGTCCTGGTCTACTCTTCCAGGGTAAGAACGCTTGTAGACGCGGTCTATGACTGGTCGAGGTTCAACAGTTTGCCCAGGGGTTATGACTGGATATGCCAAGAACTCTCTTCCGGCCGAATAAGTCCGGAACGACTGGTGGATAGTGCTGCCAGGTTTGGTGACGTGGGGACAAAGCGGCGCATCGGTTTTTTGCTGGACCGCGAAGGAGTAGGACAGGCCCTTCTCCAGAGGCTGCAAGCAGGCCTGAAGGAAACCTCAAGCCCCATCCCCTGGATCCCGACCAAGCCCAAGATCGGAAAGGCCGACTCAAGATGGGGTGTTGTGGATAATGCGAGCGCCTGATCTTCCTCCTATTCGCAACCATGAAGATCCTGTACTTTTTCGTGAAGCCCTGTCATTCACCGCCGCCGAAACCGGTTTTACCGCTCGACTGATCGAGAAAGATTATTTTTGTAAGCCTTCATAACGCTTGCCAAAGCCCTGGGTCCAAAGTGGATTGGGCCTCCCATTTTCCCTGTTGACAGGGGAGCCCCGAAGTATTACAAATATCGAAATACGTAATAAAAGGAGGCTCCCCACATGCACATGGCCGATGCTCTTTTGTCTCCCGCGGTGGGGGGGACTATGTGGGCGGTGACCGCCGGGGTCACAGCCTACTCGGCAAAGAAGCTCAAGGAGTCCGGCGATGACCCGAAGGTCCCCCTGATGGGCGTGCTCGGCGCCTTTATCTTCGCGGCCCAGATGATCAACATCAGCATCCCGGCAACGGGTTCCAGCGGACATATAGGAGGGGGGATGATCCTGGCCATATTGCTGGGGCCTTACGCGGCCTTCATCGTCCTTGCCTCGGTCCTTTCGGTCCAGGCCCTGTTCTTCGCCGACGGGGGCCTTCTCGCCCTGGGGTGCAATATTTTCAACCTCGCCTTTTTCCCCTGCTTCCTGGCGTACCCCTTGATCTACCGGCCTATAGCGGGCAGGAACCCCTCGAACCTAAAGATCCTGGTAGGGTCGGTGGTTTCCGTCGTGGCGGCCCTCCAGCTGGGGGCCTTCTCGGTCGTGCTGGAGACGCTGGCCTCGGGCATTACGGACCTGCCCTTCAAGACCTTCCTCCTCCTGATGCAGCCCATCCACCTCGCCATCGGCCTCGTGGAAGGGGTCATCACCGCGGCCGTCGTGTCCTACGTCTGGAAGGCGCGCCCCGCGGTGATCGAGGCGGTGCAGGGCGATGCCCCTTCCGGGGTTGTACACCTCAAGAAGGTCATCGTATTTTTCGTCGCCGCGGCGGTGATCACGGGGGGGATCCTTTCCTGGTTCGCCTCGAACTTCCCCGACGGTCTCGAGTGGGCCATAGAGAAGACCTCGGGCCGTGAGGAGCTGGAGGCCCCCGAGGGCGGTATCCATTCGGTCCTGGCATTGTTGCAGGAAAAGTTCTCCTTCCTTCCGGACTACGGGTTCCGTGAACCCGAGGCCGCCGAGGAGGGTGAAGCCGAAGGCGCCGCCCAGGAACAGTCCGTCATGGACCCCGGGACCTCCATGTCCGGCCTCGTCGGTGGGGCGATCGTTTTCCTCTTGTCCGCCGGGGTGGGGTTGATCCTGAGAAAGGCCGCGGCCGGGAGCCGCTGACGGCCTTTGCGCCGCTTCCCGGTCGCGGGGTAAGGAGTCCTTTTTGTCCGGCAGTTTTGGCAGGGGGATAGGGAGCGTCAATTCCACCCGGGATTTCGCCCTTTTACGGAGCCCGGTCCATTCCGTCGACGCCAGGTCGAAATGGGTCGTGACCCTGGCCTTTGCCGTCACGGTCACATCCTTCGGGAAGTACGATATTTCCCGGGTGATGCCGCTTTTCCTTTACCCCTTCGTCATAACCGCCCTTTCGGGCCTGCCCGTCCCAGCCGTGGCCAAGAGGGCGGCGGCGGCGCTCCCCTTCATCCTGCTGGTGGGCGTCTTCAACCCTCTCATCGACAGGGAGCCCATGGCCGGACTGGGCCCGGTGGTCTTGAGCGGAGGATGGGTCTCCTTCATTTCCATCCTGGTTCGGTCGACCCTCATCGTATCGTCGGTGGTGCTGCTGGCGATGACCACGCAGCCCGACAATCTCTTCGCGGCCCTGGGGAGTCTGGGCGTCCCCTCGGCGCTCGTGGTGCAGCTCCAGTTCATGAACCGCTATATCGGCCTTTTGGCGGGCGAGGTGGAGAGGACCCTCAGGGCCCATTCGCTGAGGTCCCACGGCAAAGGGGGCGGGGTCCCGGTGCTGGTGTCGGGCCCCATGCTGGGTGGCCTCCTGCTGAGGACCATGGACAGGGGCTCCAGGATCCACCGGGCCATGGTAAGCCGGGGTTTCGATGGGGCCGTCAGGACGGCCCGCCCCTCGCCTTTCTCCCCCCGGCGGGACGGCCTGTTCATCTGTGCATGGCTGGCCTATTTCGCCCTGGCGCGTTTCGTGGACCTGCCGGGCGTCCTTCTCGGGGTGATCGGGGGATGAGGGGCCCTTACATCGACATGAAGGGGCTTGAGTATTCGTACCCCGACGGGACCCCGGCGCTGAGGGGGGTTTCCTTCGTTGCGGATCGGGGCGAGGCCGTGGGCCTCGTCGGGGCCAACGGCGCCGGCAAGTCGACACTCCTGCTGGCCCTGACGGGCCTGATAGAGCCTTCGTCGGGGGTCATCGATATAGGCGGTACGGTCCTTTCCAAGAGGACGGCCCCGGAGGTGCGCCGACGCCTGGGGTTCATCTTCCAGGACCCCGAGGACCAGCTCTTCATGCCCACCGTTTTCGACGACGTCGCCTTCGGACCCATCAACCAGGGGGTGACCGGTGAGGCCCTGGCCGCCAGGGTCGCCTCGGCCCTTGAGAGCGTCGGCGCGGGGCACCTCGCCGACCGACCGGGCTACCGCCTCTCCGGGGGGGAGAAGAGGTCCGCCGCCATAGCCGCCGTCCTCTCCATGGGCCCGGAGATCCTCCTCATGGACGAACCCAGTTCGGGCCTCGACCCGAAGGGCCGGAGGGGGCTGATAGACCTCCTGGCGGGCTTTCCCCACACGCGCCTCATCGCCGCCCACGACCTGGACCTCGTCCTGGACGTCTGCCTGCGGACGATAGTGCTGCACCGGGGAGAGGTGGCCGCCGACGGGCCTACGCTTGAGATCTTCCGGGACAGGGATCTGCTGGAAAGATGCTCCCTGGAGCCCCCGCTGTCGCTGCAGGGCCTCTCCGGCGGGCGCACCGCACCGGATGACGTGACCCTGGGGCGGTGAAGGAACGGGACCTTTCGGTGGGAGCTCCCGGTCAATCTCCCCGTACGATGGTCACCAGCATGTCGGTGATCCTCTCGCCGCCGGTGATGTTCAGGTCCATGGGGCAGGCCGAGACGGCGCAGACCAGGTTCATCAGGGCCCTGAAGGTGATGTGGTCGCCGGCCTTCGACAGGACCGGCAGGTGGACCAGGTCCCCGTCGGGTCCGATGGCGGCGTTCTCGAAGATGTTGAGGGGGTCGGGGATCTGCGCCCTTGTTAAATCCCAGGGGATGAGGACCTCCTCGAAGTTGGCCACACAGCTTCTATGGTCCTCCACGCCGTAGTCGACGCGGTACCGCTGCTCGTCGCAGGCAGGTATGAGCATGTCGTGGGTGCCGACGGTGTCCTCGACGATCTCCATCATGGGCCTGCGGAGGTTGGTCCGGAGAGCGTCGCCCACCTTGAACTTTATCGAGTGCAGCGCGAGCCTGGTGTGCGACGGTGACAGTTTTTCCGAGAGGTCGTCCGCGTTGAAGGCCACCAGGTCGCCGATCTGCCCGCCCTCCAGGTCGGTGACGGTGAAGAGTTCGCCCTTTCGGACCTCGAAGGCCCGGGCGTACCCGGCGGGTACCAGTATCTCCTCGTTGCGTCCCTTTTCAGCGCCCATGGGGATCATTCCTCTCCTTTCAAATGATGGGGGAGCGGGGCCCCCTTATGATAAGCAAGGATATCACGTCGTCGCCCGGCCCCGACGTCCGGCCGTAGGGTCCAGCAGGTAGTCCACGGCTTCCAGGTAGCCAGCCCACCCCCGGCCCTTGAAGGTCGCGACGCAGGCCTCGCGGATGTAGGAGACCCGGCGGAAGGCCTCTCTCTTGTCGGGATCGCTCAGGTGGACCTCCACCGTGGGGAGGCCCACGGCCCTCACCGCGTCGAGGAGGGCCACGCTGGTGTGGGTGTAGGCCGCCGGGTTGATCACGATCCCGTCGAAGCCGTCGGCGGCTTCCTGGATGTAGTCGACCAGGATCCCCTCGTGGTTGCTTTGGCGCACTTCGACACGGACGCCCCGCCGCCGGCAGTGCTCCTCGATGGCGGCCACGATCTCGCCGTAGCTCCTTTCGCCGTAGATATCGGGCTCCCTGGTCCCGAGGAGGTTCAGGTTCGGCCCGTTAAGCACCAGTATGCGCATGGAATTCCTCCAGGACCGCCCGGGCGGCCGGCAGCACCCCCCGGGAGGCGTCTATCCTCGCGTCGGCGGCCTCCCCGTAGAGGGGGCGGCGCTCCCGGTAAAGCCTGTCCAGGTCTTTTGACAGGGGGCGCCCCTCGAGGGGGAGGTCCGCCAGGGGGCGGTCGAGCCAGTAGACCCGGCCGTTCCGGCGGAGGGCCGCCCGGTTCGCCCCGCTCAGGACGGCGCCCCCGCCGGTGGCGATGACGGTCCCGCTCTCTCCGGAGACTTTGCGCACGACCTCCTCCTCGATCCGGCGGAAGGCCCCCTCCCCGTCGCGTTCGATGAGGTCCGCCGGGTCCCGCCCCGTCAGCTCCCTCACCATCTCGTCGGTGTCCAGCCTTTTCCGGCCCGTCTCAAGGGCGACCCGCTCGGCCACCGAGGTTTTGCCGCTGCCCGGCATCCCAACCAGTACGATGTTTTCCACCGCCCGCAGCAGGGCGGCATGGATCTCTTCGCTCTTTTCCGGGGGGATATCCCCGCCGAGGAAGGTTTCCGCCGCGAGCCGCCCCTGCTCGACGAGCATGGGCAGGCCGCAGGAGCAGGGGATCCCCCGCCGCCGCGCTTCCTGCAGGAGCCCGGTCCTCAGGGGGTTGTAGATGAGGTCCACCACGGCCTCCAGGGCCGTGAAGCCCTCCAGGCCCAGCGGTGCTTCGTCGGCCAGGGGGTGCATGCCGACGGGGGTGGCGTTCACCAGGACCCGGGCGTCGGCGTGGCGATGGATGTTGCCGTAATTGTCCGGCCCGGAGCGGGAGACCTGGACCACCTCCCCCGCCCCCGAGTCAAGGCAGGCGAGGGTGACCGTCCGGGCGGCGCCGCCGGAGCCCAGCACCAGGACCTTTTTGCCCGCCGGGTCGATGCCGGCACGCCGGAGGAGGTAGAGGAAGCCGCCGTAGTCGGTGTTGTCGCCGTGTATTTTACCCTCGTCGTCGAAGAGGAGGAGGTTCACGTTCCCCAGGCGCCGAGCGGTCTCAGTCAGGGTATCGCAAAAGGGGAGCACCCTTTTCTTGTAGGGGATGGTCACGTTGAGCCCTGCCAGGCCGCCGCCCCGCAGGAAGGGCTCCACCCCTTCGGGAGGTAACTCGAACAGCTGGTAGTCGTCGATGCCCAGTTCCCTGTAGATCACGGGGGAGTGGCTGTGCCCCAGTTTCTCCCCCAGCAGCCCGTAGCGCATCGTCAGATCTCCCTGTAACTGCCGAGGAAGTCGAAGAGACGTCCCGAGGAGGCGCACTCGCTCAGGGCACGCACCACCTCGTCGGACCAAACCGAGGCCTCCAGGTCGATGAAGAACAGGTACTCCAGGTCGTTGCCGGCGATGGGGCGGCTTTCGAGTTTGACCAGGTTGAGGTCCAGCGCGGCGAACCGGGCGATCACGCGGTAGAGGGACCCCGATGAGTGGGGCAGGGTGAGCATCAGGCTCACCCGGTCCGACCCGGGGTAGATCTGCAGTTCCCTGGCGACGCAGATGAAGCGGGTGTCGCCGGCCCCCCCGCCCTCCGCCGGGCCGCACTCCCCGGCGGGGGCGCGCAGCCGGGTGCCGCGCACGATATGGAACCCGAAGCGGTGCAGAAGTTCGTAGACGGCGTCCATCGAACCGCCGGTGCCGTTCTCGACGGGCAGGACGCCGAAGTCGCACAGCCCCTGGGCCACCGCCTGGAACACCCCCTCGAAGCTGCGGAAGTAGAAGACCTCCGGCATGGAGAAGAAGCGGTCGCAGGCGGCCTGGGAACAGGACCCCTGCTCCCCGGGGCAGGCGACGGTGGCCCGGCGGGGAAAGCGGGGCGCCGTTTCGGCGACGGCCCTTTTGATGCGCCGCCCCAGTTCTGTCTCCCCTTCCCCGAGGGCTGCCTGGTAGGAGCGGCTCAGGTCGAACATGACCGAGTAAAGCAACCGGAGGTAGACGTCCAGGGGCTCCCCGGCGCGCTTGCCCACACGGGTCAGGATCTCCCGCTCCCGGCCCGCGTCGAGGACGGGGATCCCCTGCCTCTGTTTTTCCCCGGCGATCCGGCCGCAAAGGTCCATCCTCCGGCAGACCAGGTCGATGATCTCCTCGTCCAGCCGGTCGATCTCAGCCCTCAGTTCAGTCATTCCCATGGTCCTTTCCCCCTTAGTCTGTTACAGTATGGCATCCAGCAGAACGATGCCCGCGACGGCCTCCACGCAGGGGACGGCCCGCAAAACGATGCAGGGATCGTGCCTTCCGGGCACGCGGATCGTCCTTTCCGTCATGGTGGCGAGGTCGACGGTCTTCTGCTCCATGGCTATGGATGAAGTCGGTTTCACGGCCACGCGGAAGACCAGGGGCATGCCGGTGGTGATCCCGCCCAGGATCCCCCCGTGGTGGTTTGTCCCGGTGACCACCCGCCCGTCCTTCAGGCGGTAGGGGTCGTTGTGCCGGGAGCCCCTCATCTCCGCCGCGGCGAACCCCGTGCCGAACTCGACCCCCCGCAGACCGGGGATGCCGAAGAGCGCCGCGGCGAGCCGGTTCTCCATGCCGCCGAATATGGGGTCGCCTATCCCCGCCGGCACGCCGAGGGCGGCGCACTCCACGACGCCGCCCACGCTGTCGCCCTCAGCGGCCGCCGCGAGGATCTCCCTTTCCATGGCCTCCATCCTGGTCTCGTCGAGGACGGGGATCCGGCGGGTCGCGGGCAGGGCGAGGTCGCCCGCGGTCACGCCCGTCGGGTGGAACCGCCTGTCCCTGGCGGAGCCCACCTGTTCGGCATGGGCCCCCAGGTGGACGCCGCGGCGCTTCAGGATCTGTATCGCCACCCCCCCGGCTACGCAGAGGGGTGCCGTCAAACGGCCGGAAAAATGCCCCCCTCCCCGGGCGTCCTCGTACCCCCCGTACCGGAGGCGGGCCGGGTAGTCGCAGTGGGAGGGGCGGGGTGCCGTTGCGACCTCGCGGTAGTCCTCCGGCCTGGCGTCGGTGTTCTCGATGACCGCGCAAAGGGGGGCGCCGCAGGTGCGGCCTCCCGCGAGCCCGGAGAGGAAGCGGGGCTCGTCCTTCTCGACGCGGGGCGTCGAAAGGGGTCCCCCTCCGGGGGCGCGCCGCCTTAAGAAGGACCGCAGTTCATCTAGGTCGACCTCCTCGCCCGCAGGCAGGCCGTCCATCACGACCCCGACGGCCGGCCCGTGGGACTGGCCGAACAGGGAAACCCGGAGCTTCTCACCTATCATCGATGACATCGCAATCTCCCCCCAAACTTCGGTAATCCTGGAAAAAGGAAGGGTAGGACTTGTTTACCGCTTCCGCCCCCAGGAGGACCGTCTCGTTGCGGCAGCCCAGGGCCGCGACGGCCCCCGCCATGGCGATGCGGTGGTCGCCGCGGCAATCCACGACGCCTCCCTCCAGGGGGGCGCCCCCCGTCACCTCGAGGCGGTCGGGCCCCTCCCGGGCGTCGCCGCCCAGGGCCCTTATCATCGAAGCGGTGCTCTCGAGCCGGTCGCTTTCCTTGAGCCTGAGGCGCGCCGCCCCCTCGAAGAGGGTCTTTCCCCGGGCGAAGGCGGCCGTCACGGCCAGGACGGGGATGAGGTCGGGGATCTCCCTGGCGTCGATGGCCCCGGCTCCCTCGAGGGGTCCGCCGGTGACACCGAGGGCGCCGCCCTCCCAACGGACGGACGACCCGAAACGGCGGAGAAGCCCGGCCACGGCCCTGTCCTTCTGGGCCGACGAAGGCGAAAGCCCGAGGCAGCGCACTTCGCCGCCCAGGGCGCCCCCGGCCAGGAAGAAGGCCATGTTGGACCAGTCCCCTTCTATGGTCACTTCCCCAGGCGAGCGGTAACCCTCCCCCGGCGGGATGAGAAAAACCCCGGCAGCGGCGGCCGCCGGCACCGAGAAGTCCCGCAGGGTCTCCAGGGTCATATCGACGTAGCCCGAGGATTCGAGCGGTCCGAGGAGCCGTACAGAGCCGCCCCCGGGCAGGAGGGACAGGGCGAGGAGCATCCCCGAGACGAACTGGGAACTGACGTTCCCCGGCAAGGGGTATTCGCCCGAACGCAGCCGCCCCTTCAGAGCCAGGGGCAGGCTGTCCCGGCCGACCGTCACCCCCCCCTGCCGCAGTGACGCGACCAGCGGCCCGATGGGCCGCTCCGGCAGGCGGCCGGCGCCGGCGAAGCGCCCGCCTCGACCCAGGGCGGCCGCCACGGGCAAGAGGAACCGCAGGGTCGACCCGCTTTCACCGCAGTCCAGGAGAGGGTCCTCCGGCGGAACCTGCCCGGGGGTCGCCACGAAGGCGCCGTCCTCCCGGGAAAAGGACGCCCCCAGGGCCTCGAGGCAGCGCCGGGTGGCCAGGACGTCCTCGCCGGCCCGGTCACGCATCACCAGGCGGGTGGGCCCGTCGGCGAAGGCCGAGGCGATCATCGCCCGGTGGGCGTGGGACTTGGAGGGTATGGCATCGATGAGGCCCTTCAGCCGGCCCGGGCGGCAGATTACTCGCATAGCGCCCCCTCCACTCCGAGGGAGAGTATCTTCGGCAGTTCTCCTACCCCGACGGGGTGGAGGAAGCACTCTCCCACCCTCCGGGGCATCACCAGGGTGATCTCGTCGCCCCGGCGCTTCTTGTCGGCCAGGGCGGCCTCGGCCAGGCGCTCCGCTGAGTAGGGGCAAGCCGTGGGCAGGCCCATGGCCCCGAGGGCCGACGCGATCCTCGACGCCGTGCCGGGGGCGCAGAGGCCCATCGCCTCGGCGGCTCGGGTGATGACCAGCATGCCCAGCCCCACGGCCTCCCCGTGGCGGAGGGTGTAGCCGCTCAGCCTCTCGACGGCGTGCCCCACGGTGTGTCCAAAGTTCAGTAGCCGGCGCGGGCCGAGGTCGGTCTCGTCGAGGGCCACGATCTCGGCCTTCCGCCGCACGCAGGAGGCCACGACATCCTCCCATATCGCGGGGAGCCCTTTCTCCAGGCGGCGGAAGAGGCCCTCGTCGCCGAGCATGCCGTACTTGAGGCATTCCGCCCCGCCCGAGGCCAGTTCCTCCCTGGGCAGGCTCAGGAAGGTGGAGCAGTCACAGAGCACCAGCTCGGGCTGCCGCAAGGCGCCGGCCAGGTTTTTCCCTGCCGAGAGGTTCACCCCCGTTTTCCCGCCCACCGAGGAGTCCACCGCCGCCAGCAGGGTGGTCGGTACCTGGATGTAGGGGATGCCCCGCTCGTAGACGGACGCCGCGAAACCCGCCAGGTCCCCGACGACGCCGCCGCCGAGGGCGACGATGAGGTCCGTCCTGGTGAAGCCCTCTTCCGCCAAAAACTCCAGCAGGAGGGAGAGGCGGTCCATGGTCTTGGACCTTTCTCCCGGGGGGATGGCGTGCCGCGCCACCCGGAAGCCGGCCCGGGCGAGAGAGGCCGCCGCGGTGCCGCCGTAGAGGAGGTCCACCGTACCGTCGGTGACCAGCGCCGCCGAGCACGGGCCGTGGAGCGGGGAGAGGCTTTCGCCGATGCCTTTCAGCAGGTCCCGTCCTATCAGGACCTTGTAGGGCCGCTCCGTTTCCACCCTTATCTCAATAACGGCCATCACTTCACCTCCCCGGTGATGGAAACCTTCCTCTTGCACTCGCTGCCTTCCCTGAGGAGGTCGAGTAGGGCGGGGACGCTGCCTTCTTCCAGGACGTCGACGTACCGTGAAAGCCTCAAGACCAGGGCCTTCAGTTCCACGGCGAGGTTGCGCCGGTTCTCCAGGAAGATCTCCGACCACATCTCCTCGTTCAGGCCCGCCACCCTGGTCATGTCCCGGAAGGTGCCGCCGAAGAATTCCCGCCGAGCGATGGGGGCGCCCTTGACGTAGGCGCTGGCGATGACGTGGGGTAGTTGGGAGGTGAAGGCCACCACCCGGTCGTGTTCCTCCGCCGGGCAGGTGTGGACGCCGCTGAAGCCGCAGGCGAGGAAGAATTCCGTGATCATGGTCATCACGGCCTCGGGCGTACCCGGGGAGGGGGTGAGGATCATCGGGGCGCCTGCGAAGAGGTCATCGCTGGAGGCCCCGTAACCCCACTCGGCCCTCCCGGCCATGGGGTGGCCGCCGACGAAATGGAAACCCCGCCGCCGGGCGATGGGGGCGACGGCGTCGCAGACGGGCGTCTTGATGCCGCAGAGGTCGGTGACGCAGCAGCCCTTCTTCAGTTCCTGGGCGTGGTCGGCGATGAACCTCACCGAGGTCGCCGGGTAAAGGGCTACCAACAGGAGGTCGCAGGCGGACAGGCCTTTCCTGTCCAAGAGGCCGTCGATGGCGCCTTCTTCCAGGGCCGCTCGCTCCGTGGAGGGGTCCGCGTCGAGCCCCAGGATCCGGTGAGGGGTGAAACGCCTCGTCGCCTTGGCCATGGAGCCCCCGATGTGGCCCAGGCCCGCCACGCCGACAATCATGACGTCGTCGCCGCCGTGCCGGCCAGGACGGCCTGGAAAACGAGGTCCGCCGCCTTGGCCAGGTCGTCGAAGGCCTCGGGCGTCAGGGACTGGAGGCCGTCGCTCAGGGCGTGGGGCGGGTCGTTGTGCACCTCGATGATCAGCCCGTCCGCCCCGGCGGCGATGGCCGAAAGGGACATGGGCCGGACTAGGCTCGCCATGCCGGTGGAATGGCTGGGGTCGATCACCACCGGCAGGTGGGACAGCTGCTTCAGCACGGGCACCGCCGACAGGTCCAGGGTGTTGCGCGTGGCGGTCTCAAAGGTGCGGATACCCCGCTCGCAGAGGATCACCTGCTCGTTCCCCCCCGCCATGATGTACTCCGCGCTCATCAACAGTTCCTCCAGGGTGTTGGAAAAACCCCGCTTGAGCAGGACGGGCTTCCTCTGGGTTCCCAGGACGCGCAGCAGCTCGTAGTTCTGCATGTTCCTGGCCCCGACCTGGAAAACATCCACCCCGTCGAAGAAGGGCAACTGGCCCTGGTCCATGATCTCCGTGACGATGGGCAGCCCCGTCTCCTCCTTGGCCAGGAGCAGCAGGCGGATCCCCTCCCCGCCGAGGCCCTGGAAGGAGTAGGGCGAGGTCCTGGGCTTGAAGGCGCCCCCCCGGAGCATGAGCGCGCCGGAACGCTTCACCGCCCGGGCCACCTCCAGGATCTGGCCTTCCGATTCGACGGAGCAGGGCCCCGCGATGAGGACCGGCTTCCCGCCGCCGATGGTGACGCCTCCCACGGTGATCACCGTGTCTTCCGGGTGGAACTTGCGGTTGGCGTTCTTGTAGGGTTCCTGGACCCGCTTGACATCCTGCACAATTTCCATGGACCGGATCAGGTCGATGTCCAGCCGGGCCGTGTTCCCCACCAGCCCCAGGATGGTCTTCACCACCCCCCTCGAGACGTGCACCTGGAAACCGAAACTTTCCAGCCTCTCGATCAATTGCCGTACCTGTTCCTCTTTCGCGCCGTCCTTTATCAATACGATCATGTCGCCATCTCCAGACTTCCAGGATTTTTATATAAAAAAAGGTCCCGCGGCGTCGACCGCAGGACCTTTTGTTGTCTGGCTTTGAAGAAGGGGGAAACGGATGAATATCAGGGGTCCTTGTCAGTCAGGCGCCAACATGCTGTACCTACGTAATAGGTATAGCTGTAATAGGCGTAATACCTGACCGAGCGAGTGGAACGGAGGACCGATGACATCAGCCGCACCTCTTTGGGTCATTATTTCGGAAATTTGGGTCAACATACCACGCTGGTCTCACCCCTGTCAAGTTCACTTTTCTCCACCCCTGCCGCGGAGAGTGTATGCAACGTAGCCCCTTGGAGGATATAATGAAACCACGGAGCGGGTGACGGAGCATGGCCCGCCCGCGGAGGTGGTTGGGACGATCACGATCTATGGGTGCGGGGCCCTGGGCGGGCGCCTCGCGGTGCAATTCCACGAGGCGGGTGTGCCCGTGCAGTGCCTGTCACGGCCGGGGGCCCATCTCGAG
>MTKY01052227.1_pt1 | contig 26513 bp, 26 predicted proteins | sample 1042731 | NCBI WGS metagenome assembly MTKY01 (sample SAMN06212206, study PRJNA360538) | anaerobic digester metagenome | biome: Wastewater treatment plant; material: sludge; isolation source: anaerobic digester fed with sludge from wastewater treatment plant | place: Denmark: WWTP Soeholt ... | reverse complement strand
CGCATCGGGTCGGGACGGGCAGATCGAGGTGCGGGTCGGTGACGGGCGCGAGGTCGGGGCGCTGGAGCCGGCGGCATACGACAAGGTGCTCGTCGACGCCCCGTGCACGGGCCTGGGGGCGCTTCGCCGTCGGCCGGAGGCGCGGTGGCGGCGGACCCCCGACGACCTCACCGTGCTCACCAAGCTGCAACGGGAGCTGTTGGCCAGCGCCCTCGACGCGACCCGCGTCGGTGGGGTGGTCGCCTATGTGACCTGCAGTCCGCACCTGTCCGAGACGGTCTTCGCGGTCCGCGACGTCATCAAGAAGCGACCCGACGTCGAAGTGCTCGACGCCGCAGAGTCGTTGCGGGACAAGGACGGTCACCCGCTGCCGGGCGCCGCGAGCGGGAGGTTCGCGCAGCTCTGGCCGGACCTGCACGGCACCGACGGCATGTTCCTCGCGTTGCTGCGCAAGGTCGCTCCGACCCCGTCCTAGGGTGGGGGCGTGCAGATCTCGCCGAGCATCCTGTCCGCCGACTTCGCCAACCTGGCGGCTGAGCTGGAGTCGGTGAGCAACGCCGACTGGGCCCACGTCGACGTCATGGACAACCACTTCGTCCCCAACCTCACGCTGGGGCTGCCGGTCGTCGAGGCGTTGCTGCGGGTCAGCCCGTTGCCGGTCGACTGCCACCTGATGATCGCCGATCCCGATCGTTGGGCGCCGGCCTATGCGGAGGCCGGCGCCGGGTCGGTCACCTTCCATGTGGAGGCCGCGGCCGACCCGAAGCGGCTGGCCCGCACCTTGCGCTCGGCCGGGTCGCGGGCCGGGATGGCCCTGAAGCCGGCCACGCCGTGGGCGCCCTACGAGGAGTTGTTGCCCGAGCTGGACATGGTGCTCGTCATGACCGTCGAACCGGGGTTCGGTGGTCAGTCGTTCATGGCCGACCAGCTGCCCAAGGTCCGCGCGGTCCGCGAGTCGGTCCGTCGGCACGGCGGCCAGGTGTGGATCCAGGTCGACGGGGGCGTCAGCGCCTCGACCATCGAAGCGTGCGCCGAGGCGGGGGCGGACGTCTTCGTCGCAGGGTCGGCGGTCTTCGGCCCGGAGGATGCTGCGGCGGCCGTGGAGCAGTTGCGCGCCTTGGTGCGCCGCCACCCGCACTGACGGCACGGCATACCTCGTCGTGGTCCTAGACTGGGTCCCACGTGCTCCGGGGTCGGTGTAACTCCGAACCGGCGGTGACAGTCCGCGACCCGACCGCAGCCAGCGGCCGGTGGACCTGGTGGGATTCCAGGACCGACGGTGAAAGTCCGGATGGTAGGCAGCACGTTTCGTCGCGTGGCGACGTCGCAGGCACGGGTATGCCGTGTCGGCGCCAATCCGCGCGCGGCGGGGTGTCCCCGGAGTTCGTCCCTGTCAGAACGAACTCAAGGACGAACACCACTCATGAACAACGGCAACATCTTCCAGCAGCTCATCGCTGCAACCTTCACCGTCGGTGCCTATGAGATGCACTGGCTGGAGTTCATCGGCATCCTCATCGGCGCGGCGTCGGCCTATCTGGGCATGAAACGCTGGGTCTGGGCCTGGCCGGTCGGCATCCTCGCGAACGTCATGCTCTTTTTCGTCTATCTGGGCGCTCTGTTCGGCGCCGACCAGCGGATCCCGCTGTTCGGTCAGGCGGGTCGGCAGATCTTCTTCATCGCCACGAGCCTCTATGGCTGGTGGCGGTGGAACCAGTCCCGTCGCGCCCGGGGAGTCGACAACGCCGGCCCGGCCATCACGCCGCGCTGGGCGACCTCCCGCGAGCGGCTGGCCATTGTCGTCGGCTGGCTGGTCGGCACGATCATTGTCCACCAGGTCTTCGTGACGCTGTGGAGCCTCGCGCCGAGCCCCTACTGGACGCCGGAGTGGTGGTTCTACTGGTGTGACGCCTGGATCTTCGTCGGGTCGGTCATCGCGACCTACGCGATGGCTCGGGGCTGGAACGAGTTTTGGCTCGCCTGGATCGCGGTCGACCTCATCGGGGTGCCGCTGGGCTTCGCGACCGGCTACGTCCCCACCGCGGTGCTCTACATCGGCTACGGCATCTTCGTCCTCTATGGCTTCACCCAGTGGGTCGAGGCGACCCGTCAGGAACGAGGCGCCCCAGCTCTCAAGGACGCCACCACCCGCTAGCCCGCACCGAGGTCTCGAGCGCCCGCTTGGCGCATAAGCGCCCGGAGTGGTCGGGATTCTCAGCAGGGCAAGGTTCACTGTCCACATGCCCGCACCACATCGGGGTCGGCCGGGACCGGCGCACGATCGCGATGCGTTCCTTGCCTCGGCCCAGGTCGCCCCGGGCGTTCGCAGCGTCGTCGCCGACTCATGGCTGCGCTCCAGCGCTAGCGGCGTCGACCCGGACGGCCAACTGGCCCCGATCCGCCTGGACCGCTCGGAAGTGCTCAGCTACCGGGCAGCACATCCGTTGGCCCAGGTGTTCCCGTTGCTCTACGACGTGCTGGGCCGCGCAGCCGTGGATTGCGACTGCGTCATGGCGATTGGGGACGCGGACGGCACCCTGCTCTGGGTCGCGGGGCCGCCCGCCGTGCTCCGGCGAGCAGAAGGGATCCATTTCGTCGAAGGAGCGATGTGGGACGAGACCCATGCCGGCACGAACGCCCCCGGCATGACGCTGCACCTCGACGCCCCCACGCTCGTGCGGTCGGAGGAACACTTCAACCGCCTCGTCCAGCCCTGGAGCTGTGCTGCTGCGCCGATCCACGATCCGGCCACCTCGCAGATCCTTGGGCTGGTCGACATCACCGGAGGACCCGAGGTCGCCACCCCGCAAAGCCTGGCCTTGATCCGGGCGGCGGCCCGGATGGCCGAGTCGGAGTTGGCGCGCTTGCAGGCGACCGGTGGGTTGTGGGGCGCCCACGACCGAGACGACATGAGCCACTCCGGAACGCTGGGAAGTCTCGGTGATGCGGCCTGCCTGACGGGAACCTTGCTGCTGCGTGGCCTCGGGCTGCCCGAGTTGGTCGCGGTCCACCGCGGCAGGACCCATCGGCTCAGCCGGCGACACAGCGACATCGCCGTTGCCCTCGCGGACCATCCCGAAGGACTCACCGCGGAGCAGCTCGAGATCCTCGGGTATGCCGGTCCCGTCACCTCCTCGACACTGCGCGCCGAGATGACCCGACTGCGCTCGATCTTCGGACCCGAAGCGCTCGGGTCGCGGCCCTATCGATGGCACGGTGACGTCCAGACCGACTGGCAGGACGTCGCGGCATACCTTGCGGGCGGTCGGGTGCGTGCGGCAGTCCAGGCGTATCGGGGTCCCCTACTTCCGCTCTCGGATGCGCCAGCGGTTGCCTCCCGCCGAGAGATGCTCGCCGGGCAGTTGCGGGCGGCCCTCATCGCCTCGAACGAGCCCGACCTCATGGTCAGTTGGACCCGGTCCAGGTGGGGGGCGGACGACCTGGACGTCTGGCGCCGTCAGGCGCTCACCTTGCCCGCAGGGTCACCGCTGCGTCCTATCGCGCTTGCCGAGACGTCTCGCCTGGAGCGCGAGTTCGGTGCCGGGCGCGACGTGGGGGAGCGGCATACCGGCTTGCGCTGACGCCGTGCAGCGTGGTTGCAGCGTTCCCCTCCTTAGCCTGCACTCATGCGCCGTCATGTGACGGTCATCACACTCGCGAGGTGACTCGCAGCACACTTGGGAGGACTCACCATGACGATCTTCGCCCCGCCTGGATCCGACGGCAGCCCCGTGTCCGTCGCCAGCCGGTATGACAACTACATCGGCGGTCAATGGGTGGCGCCCGTCAAGGGCCAGTACTTCGAGAACATCACTCCGGTCACCGGCAAGCCCTTCACCGAGATTGCCCGGGGCACCGCCGAGGACATCGAACTCGCGCTCGACGCTGCCCATGGAGCGGCTCCCGCGTGGGGACGGACCTCACCCGCCGAGCGGGCCGTCATTCTCAACGCCATCGCCGACCGTATGGCCGCCAACCTCGCCGACCTCGCCCTGGCCGAGACCTGGGACAATGGCAAGCCGATCCGCGAGACGATGGCCGCGGACCTGCCCTTGGCCATCGACCACTTCCGCTACTTCGCGGGGGCGATCCGGGCACAGGAGGGTGGCATCTCTCAGATCGATGCCGACACCGTCGCCTATCACTTCCACGAGCCACTCGGGGTCGTCGGGCAGATCATCCCGTGGAACTTCCCGATCCTCATGGCGGTCTGGAAGCTGGCTCCCGCCCTGGCCGCCGGGAACGCCGTCGTCCTGAAGCCGGCCGAGCAGACCCCCTGGTCGATCCTCAAGCTCGTCGAACTCGTCGGCGACCTGTTGCCCGCCGGGGTCCTCAACGTCGTCAACGGCTTCGGGGTGGAAGCGGGCAAGCCGCTGGCTTCCTCGGCACGGATCGCCAAGATCGCGTTCACCGGAGAGACCACGACCGGCCGGCTCATCATGCAGTACGCCAGCCAGAACCTCATCCCGGTCACGCTCGAACTCGGCGGGAAGAGCCCCAACATCTTCTTCGCAGACGTTGCCGATGAGCGGGATGCCTTCTACGACAAGGCTCTTGAAGGCTTCACGATGTTCGCGCTCAACCAGGGTGAGGTGTGCACCTGCCCGTCTCGGGCACTGATCCAGTCCTCGATCTACGACAACTTCCTCACCGATGCCATCGAGCGGGTCGGGAAGATCGTCCAGGGCAACCCGCTGGACACCGACACGATGATCGGCGCCCAGGCCAGCAACGACCAGCTTGAGAAGATCCTGTCCTACATCGACATCGGCACGCAGGAGGGGGCGAAAGTTCTTATCGGCGGTGGCCGGGCCGACCTGGGCGGCGACCTCTCGGGCGGGTACTACGTCCAGCCCACCGTCTTCGAAGGTCACAACGGGATGCGCATCTTCCAGGAGGAGATCTTCGGCCCGGTCGTCTCGGTGACTCGTTTCCAGGACGAGGCCGATGCGTTGAAGATCGCCAACGACACCCTCTACGGCCTCGGCGCCGGAGTGTGGAGCCGGGACGGAGGCCGGGCCTATCGAGCCGGGCGCGCGATCCAGGCCGGTCGGGTGTGGACGAACTGCTACCACGCCTACCCCGCACACGCCGCGTTCGGTGGCTACAAGCAGTCGGGCATCGGCCGAGAGAACCACAAGATGATGCTCGACCACTACCAGCAGACCAAGAACCTTCTGGTCTCTTACTCGCCCAACGCCCTCGGCTTCTTCTAAGCCGATGGCGGCGGACCCGAACGTGGTTGCTGGCCCGGAGAGTATGCCGCGCCGCGCGGCATACTCCCGGGTGGCGGTGAGCGACGCAGCGGTGACCTTGCTGCGCAAGCTCACCGAACAGCACGGCCCCTTGATGTTCCACCAGTCCGGGGGGTGCTGTGACGGGTCCTCACCGATGTGTTACCCGGACGGCGACTTCATCCTTGGGGATGCGGACGTGCACCTGGGCGACCTCGACGTCGGCCTCGAGCGGGCCGTGCCCGTGTGGATGTCGGCCAGCCAGTTCGCCTACTGGCAGCACACCCACCTCACCATCGACGTGGTGCCCGGGCGCGGCGCCGGATTCTCGGTCGAGGCACCGGAAGGGGTGCGTTTCCTCATCCGGTCGCGGCTGCTGCGCGACGAGGAGCTCGACGCCCTCGACGGCTGACGGTGCCGGGGGCCCGCGTGCGACCAGCGCCACCGAGGAATCCACGTATGCCGTCCGTCCGCTGGGAGGTGGGCGGGCGGCATACGGGCGCCTGGGTAGGCTGGTCCCTCGTGAAGACGTTCGAGGAGCTGTTCGCCGAGCTCGCCGACAAAGCCGCCACGCGCCCGGCGGGCTCCGGCACGGTGGCCGCGCTCGACGCGGGGGTCCACGCGATCGGTAAGAAGGTCGTCGAGGAGGCGGCCGAGGCGTGGATGGCGGCCGAGCACGAGGGGCCGGAGCGGGCCGCGGAGGAGATCAGCCAACTGCTCTACCACGTGCAGGTCCTCATGCTGGCGACCGGGCTCACCCTCGACGACGTCTATGCCCACCTCTGAACGCTGGACCACTGATGCTGCGAATCGCCGTTCCCAACAAGGGCTCCCTGGCCGAGCCGGCCGCCGACATGCTCCGGGAAGCCGGCTACAAGGTGCGACGCGACCTCAAGGAACTCGTCGTCTCCGACCCCGACAACGAGGTCGAGCTGTTCTACCTGCGGCCGCGCGACATCGCCGTCTACGTCGGGTCGGGGACGGTCGACGCGGGCATCACCGGTCGTGACCTCCTGCTCGACTCGGGCAGCGACGCGGTCGAAGTGATGGTCCTCGGCTTCGGGCGGTCCACTTTCCGGTATGCCGCCCGCGCTGGCTCCCTGGGGTCGGTCGCCGAGATCGCGGGCACGCGGGTGGCGACGAGCTACCCCGGATTGGTGCAGGCCCACCTGGCCGGTGTGGGTGTGAGCGCGCAGGTCGTGCGGCTGGACGGGGCGGTCGAGACCGCGATCACCCTGGGCGTGGCCGATGTCATCGCCGACGTCGTAGAGACCGGGGCCACGTTGCGCAGCCAGGGCCTGGCGGTGTTCGGCGAGCCGATCCTCACCTCGGAGGCGGTCCTGATCCGCCGGGCGCAGGTGTCCGAGGACAATGGGGTCGGGGTGTTGCGGCGGCGGTTGCTCGGCGTGGTGACGGCGCGCGACTACGTGCTGCTCGACTACGACTGCCCGGCAGAACACGTCGAGGCGGCCTGCCAGATCACGCCGGGTCTGGAGTCACCCACGGTGTCGCCGCTGCACGACCCGGCGTGGGTGGCCGTGCGGGCGATGGTGCCGCGCAAGGGCACCAACCAGGTCATGGACGAGCTCTACGACCTCGGTGCTCGGGGCATCCTCGTCACCCACATCGCAGCCTGCCGACTGTGACCGTCCGGCGTTCCGGAGGAGACTGACCCATGACCGAGCCCGCCGAGACCGGCCCACCGCAGCACGGGCAACCGTCTGCTGGAGACCCGTTCGCGCCGTTCGTGCCTCGTCGGGGTCGAGCGGTGGCCATCGGACTGGCCGTGGCCGCCATCGCACTGTTCACCTTCATCGGCATCTTCATCCCGGCGACCGCGATCCACGACTTCAAGGTGTTCGACCGGATCCTGTTCGCGTCGATCGGCTGGGTCCTCGCGGCGCTGTTCTTCCGTTACGCCACGATCAAAGCTGTGCCGACCCGTGACGGCCTGACAGTGCGCAACCTCTTCCTCACCCGGACCGTGACCTGGCCGCAGATCATGGAGGTCCAGTTCGGTCACGGTATGCCGTGGCCGACCCTTGAGCTCAACGACGCGGACACCCTGGCCGTCATGGCGATCCAACGCTCTGATGGGCCCCGCTCAATCCAGGAGTCGGCCCGGCTCAACGCCTTGGTCAAGGGGTTGGGCGAAGCCCGGGGGCACTGACGTTCTTCGCTGTGGGCCGTGGCCAGGTCACGTCGGCACGACCGACCGACGGATCAGCCGCCCAACGCCGCCGCGAGCGCCGGGCCGAAAACATGCGCTCCGAGCACGGCAGCGAGCACGCCGAGGATGAGGTTGGCCGCGAGGTTGGTCATCGCCCCGACGCGCTGTCCGCGCTGCCACATCGCGACGGTGTCGACGGCGAGGGTGGACAGGGTCGAGAGTCCACCGCAGAGCCCGGCAACGATGACCAACCGCCACTGGGGGCCGACCACGGGGGCAACCGGCACAGCGACCCCGGCGACCAAGGAGGCCACCGTGTTGGCCACGAGCACGCCAAGGGGGAACGGGTCGGGGTTGGCGTTGCGTCGACTGAGCACCCCGTGCAGCCAACTGACACTCGCCCACCGAAGCACTGCGCCGATCGACCCGGCGGCGACGGCGGCGAGGAGGGGCCACACGGCATACCCGCCGGTCACAACTCCTCCTCGAAGCGGCGCGGATCCTCGGCGTCGGGACCCGCATGGGGCTCGTCGGCGGCGTGGCGAGCGGCCAGCCCGAGCCGCAGCCCCAACCACGCAGCAACCAACCCGCCAGCGATGCTCACGGTGAGTCCGAACACCGCCTCCGGCCGCGGCGACCCGTCGACGGCCGCGAGGCTCAGCGCCGAGAAGGTCGTATAGGCCCCCATGACCCCGGTGCCGGCAAAGGCTCGCACCTCGTGCAGGTGCCGGTGGCGGATCGGGTAGAGCGCGATGACGCCGAGGAAGAACGCGCCGGTGAGGTTGGCGACTGCGATCCCGGCGTCCCAGGTGCCGACGGGCGCCCCGACGAGGGCATCGACGGCCAGGCGCGCCGCCGTGCCGAGCGCGCCGCCGAGCGCGACCCACCCGACCAGCCGACGCCGAGAGGGGTTCATCCGCTCTGGAGGTATGCCGCGGCTGTGACGGCATCGACCAGGTCGGCGGGTTCCATAGGAGGCAACGCTAGTCCGTTGTGTCGATGACCAGATCGGCGCGCTCGCGGGTCTGGTCGGCGCCGAACACCTGCTCCTCCTGACGGGCCCACCGCTGCCAGTGCGGGCGGAAAGCCTCGCCGTCGCGGGCGATCCCGCGGGCCATCCGCACGTCGGGGTGCGCTTCGACCCAGAGGCGGACGGCGGCATACGGGGCGGTTGGCCCGACGCTCGCACCGCAGCCTTCGACGATGAGCAGGTCGGTCGCGGGGACAGGGACGCGCTCGGCCCACCGACTCGTCGCCCAGTCCCATCGCCGGTATGCCGCCCGCTCACCTCGCGCGAGCGGCTCGAGGACCTGCGAGGTGAGCAGGCCCGGGGCCGGGGCCAGGCCGTCCCAACCCGGGAAGAGGTCGTCCATGTGGACCGTCGGGGCGCGCAGGGCGTCGGCGAGGTCCGCCGCCAGGGTGGTCTTGCCCGACCCGCTCGGCCCGTCGACGGCGATGACCCGAATCGACCCGCACCGGGGTCGCGAAGCGCGGATCAGCTCGAGGGCCCGGGCGAGGGTGTCAGCACCGGGGGAGTGGACGGGCTGGCGCGACACGAGGGGAACTCTAGGTGCTGCCTTGGCGCGCCTGGGATCTGTGCCGGGTGACAGGGTCGGGCGCGCCCTAGGGTGTGGGCATGCCCAGCCGCGTTGTCAGCTATCGTCCCGGCCCGCTGCCGACCGCCGCCGTCGAGCCGAGCTCGCTGGCCCGCCGGTTCGCGACGATCCGCGAAGAACTGCACGTGCCGGGTGACTTCCCGCCCGAGGTGCTCGCGGCCGTCGAGGCGGCCATCGAGCCCGGGCAGGTGCCCAACCCGCAGGTCGATTTCACCGACCTGGGCTTCTGGACCCTGGACCCGGTGGGGTCGATGGACCTCGACCAGGCGATGGTTCTGGCCCGCGAGGGTGCGGGCTATCGGGTGCGCTATGCCATCGCCGACGTGCCGGGGTTCGTGGCGGCAGGTGGGCCGATCGACGCGGAGGCCCGGCGGCGGGGGCAGACGATCTACCTGCCCGATGCCCGGGTGCCGCTGCATCCGCCCAGGTTGTCCGAGGGGGCGGCGAGCCTGCTCCCGGAGCAGGTGCGACCGGCATACGTGTGGGATCTGCGGCTGGACGAACACGCAGCCGTGACGTCGGTGCACGTAGGGCGCGCGCTCGTCCGCAGCATTGCGCGACGCGACTACGTCAGCGTGCAGGCGCTGGTCGACCAGGGGCAAGCAGACGAGCAGGTGGTGTTGCTGCAGGAAGTGGGGCGCAAACGGGCGGCGTTGGAGTCGGCGCGGGGTGGGGCGTCCTTGCCGATGCCCGAGCAGCAGGTCGTCCATGAAGGGCCCGGGCGCTATCGGTTGGAGTTCCGGCCGCCGTTGGAGGCCGAGGACTGGAACGCGCAGATCTCGCTCATGACCGGGATGGCGGCGGCCTCGCTCATGCTCGACGCCGGGGTCGGGATCCTGCGGACCATGCCCGCGCCGCAGAAGGACGGAGTGCGTCGGTTCCGGCGACAAGCGCGGGCGCTGGGGATCGCCTGGCCGGATGGGCAGCGCTATGGCGACTTCCTGCGCTCGTTGGATCGGACCAACCCGCGTCATCTGGCGCTCATCCACGAGGCCACAGCGCTGTTCCGGGGAGCGGGCTACACACCGTTCGACGGCTCGGCGCCTGGGCTGCGGGAGCACGCGGCCGTCGCGGCCCCGTATGCGCATGTGACCGCGCCGCTGCGCCGCTTGGTGGACCGGTTCGGGCTGGTCGTGTGTGCGGCGGTGTCTGCGGGCGAACCAGTGCCTGCCTGGGCTCGGGAGGCGCTGCCTCTCCTGCCGGCCCTGATGGCCGAGGGGGATCGGCGGGCGTCTGCGGTGGAGCGCGCGTGCACCGACGCTGTCGAAGCGGCGGTGTTGAGTTCGCATGTCGGCCAGGCGCTGCCCGGGAGTGTGGTCGACCTCAACGGCCGAGGGGTGCCGGTGGTGCAGGTCTTGGAACCCGCCGTCGTCGCCGCGGCCGAAGGGGCGGCACAGCTGGGTGATCGGGTGACGGTCCGGGTGGTGGGGGCCGACGTGGCGGCTGGGCGGGTCATGCTGCGGATCGAGAGTGCTGGGGCGGCCGAGTCGCCCGGGGAGGCGTAGCGGCTGACGGCGGCGGGGGTTTGCGCGGCATACCCACCGCCGAAGAGCAGCGCGCGGACGGCGAGCGGGTAGAGCCGGTGGAGGGCAACGCGCTCGCGGCATACGGGAAATTTGGCGCGGGGGCTGGCCGGGACAGGTCGGGTCCAGGCAGTGCTTTGGTGTGGATCGGCGGGGGCTCTGACGTGTTCGCTGTGAGCGAAAAGCGTTGTTGGACAGCGTCATTGGGCTTGCACTCGGACAGGCGTTCGACTATGCTAGGGGGATGTTTGGAGCCACCAGTCTCGACCCCCGACACCGTGTCGGGTGTAGTTGCGGTGCGCGTTGCCGCGGAGGTGGACGCGGCTGCCGGGCTTGAGCAGGAAGCCGCGGCGCTGGCGATGATCGTGCTCGTCGAGCAGGTCAAGGCACGCTTGGATGCGGTCGCGGTGTCGGCCTGGCGGGCGCTCTTTGCGGGGTATGCCCGGGAGACAACGGGCCGACTCGCCCCGTTGGTCGAGGCGGCTCGGGCTGGTGCGAGGACGGCCGGCTCGGTGCCGAGCCCGTCGGCCCTTCGCGCCCAGGCGGCGTCGGCGGTGCGAGGCGGGGTCGTTGCCGAGGTGATGGCGGCGACGGGGTTACCCGAGGGCGAGTGTTGGCGACGAATGCGGTTGGCGATCGCGCCGCCGGAAAGGTCGGAAGGTTTGCTGTCGGTCCTGGCGGCCGGGGCTGCCGACCTGAGCCGCGTGGCGCGAGTGTGCGACGAGCTGAGCGACCTGGAGCCAGATGCTGCGGCGGTCGCGGCCGAGCGAGTCATCCGTCCCAACCGGGACGGGTCGGTTGCCTCGCATGCGCTCGTTGGTCGCCGGTTGCGTCAGGAGATGGCGCGTCATCGCGCTGGCGATCCGGCGGGCGCGACCCGCACGGCGCTTGCAGCGCGGGAGGCGTCGGCGCAGGTATTCGCTGATGGCACGGGGGCCTTCCGGGTGACGGGGGAGTCTGGTCGGGTGTGCGCCGCGATGACGCGGGTCGATGCGATGGCGCGGCGACTGCGCTCCTCCGGAGCGTGCGGTGGCCGGACGCTGGACCAGTTGCGGTCGGACCTCACCCTGGACCTGCTGCTCTACGGCGACGTGCGCGGCACCGTCACGGGACCGAGCGACCGGGTGCCGGGTGCAGTGGATCCGGTCGCCGAGGCGGCGAACCCGCGGGGTCCCTCCGGTGCGGAGCTGGGTATGCCGCTCGGCCACGGCCCGGCGATCGACTGGGGGGTCGTCGGACAGCCCCCGGCGGCGCATGTCGACGTGGTGGTCCAGTTGAGCACGCTGCTTGGATGCGATGACAACCCCGGTGAGTTGCCCGGGTGGGGCTTCGTCAGCGGAGCTCAGGTGCGTCAGATTGCCCACGCCGCCGGGTCGGTGTGGCGTCGGCTGGTCGTCGACGACGCGACAGGTGAGGTGGTCCAGGTGTCGGCGGCCAGTTACCGCCCGACGACTCGGATGAGGGACTTCGTGGCCGCTCGCGATCGGGTGTGTCGCGGTCCCGGGTGTCAGGTGAGCCCGGTCGGGGCCGACCTCGACCACGACATCCCCTGGCCCGCCGGAGCGACGACGCCGGGGAACCTGTCGGTCAAGCATCGGCGGCATCACCAACTCAAGACTTTCGGCCTGTGGGCCACCCAGCAAGACCCGGACACGGCCACCATCACGTGGACCACTCTGGCGGGGCGGACCTATGTCACCCACGCCCATGACTACCTCGACGGCCATCGGGGCACAGCCCTCAGCGACGTCCACAGCTGCGACGACGTGGACGATGTCGGCCCGCCGATCCGACGGCGACGCGACCCGCGGGCGGTGAGCGGGCGGCATACAGGAGCCACCGAGTCGGCCACCGCGCGGGGTGAGCCGACGGCGGTCACCTCGCATCGAGACGACCCGCCGCCCTTCTGAGCGGGTCTCACCGCGCCTTCCACGCGTTTCGCTCATACAGTGAGTCCCGTGGTGATGCGTGGGTCTTGGATCCTGATCGCTCTGCTCACCCTCGGCGGTGCGGGCGGGTGCTCGGGGCCAGGCGCGGTCTCGGTATCGGAACCGGCCACCAACCCAGCGCGAGTCGTCGCGACCGCGCCGAGTGGCAACACGCCGAGACCGCCACCGGTGGCGCCAACGTCTGCCCGCAAGCCGACGACCAGCACCACCCCCGCCCCGGTGACTGGGGAGTCTGAATCGTGCCTCATCAAGGGCAACATCAGCGTGGCGACGGGGGAGAAGATCTACCACGTCCCCGGACAGCGCGATTATGAGAAGACCGTGATCACGCAGAGCAAGGGCGAGCGTTGGTTCTGCAGCGAAGCGGAAGCGGTCGCAGCCGGGTGGCGCAAGTCGAAGGTGTGACGGGTCGCGCCGACCGGGAGTGAGTCACTCGGGCCCAGACCCGGCATGGCACACCGCTTCGACGTTGTTGCCGTCCGGGTCGCGGACGAAGGCTCCGAAGTAGTTCGCGTGGTATTCGGGCCAGAGCCGGGGCGCATGCAACTCCTCTGCGCCGAGCTCGAGCGCCGCCGCGTGGAAAGCCCGGACAGTCGCCGCATCCGGTGCCGTGAAAGCGATGTGCACCTCCCGGTTGGGTCCGATGCCCTCGAAGGTGCTGATCCAGAAGTCGGGAGAATCGGTGCCGTATCCGATGGCCACCCCGAAGTCCATGACCCGACGGTGCCCGAGAACCCCCAGGACAGTGTCATAGAAGCGGGCGGCCGCTGGAAGGTCCACACAGTTGATGCCGAAGTGATCGATCATGCGCCCACCGTATGGGTGAGCACCGACAAACCCTGGAGAACCGCGCGGCATACACTCAGGGTGGATGAGTCGGTCAGGCGGTCGCGTCATCCGGCGCAAGCTGGGTGCCGAGGAACGTCCGGGCTCCGTAGGGCAGGGTGGTGGCTAACGGCCACCCGGAGTGATCCGCGGGACAGTGCCACAGAAAACAAACCGCCTCGTATGCCGGTCCGCTGGCTTGCGGGGTAAGGGTGAAACGGTGGTGTAAGAGACCACCAGCGGCCTGGGTGACCAGGTCGGCTCGGTAAACCCCACCCGGAGCAAGCTCGAACAGCAGGCGTTTGAGGGCGGCCCGCCCGAGTCTGCGGGTAGAGCGCTGGAGCCGGTCAGCAATGGCCGGCCGAGATGGATGACCGTCGTTGCAGTGATCGGAAACGGTTACCGCAGAACAGAACCCGGCGTATCGACCGACTCATCCACCCTATCGAGCCGGTGTGAGCCGAGTCAGCACGCGGCATACCAATGGTCGCGTGGGGGAGGCGAGCCACGCGTGGGTATGCCGCGTCGAAGGGACCAACGGTATTGCTTGTGCGAACCGCCCCCAGTGGACGGCGGCGAGGGGTGTCCGGGGGACGGCATACGGTGTCGGCATGGCGGACGAGCTGGAGGGGGCGGCGCGCGCGGCGCTGCGGCGGCTCGTCGGGCGTGACGATGCGGACTTCCACGACGGGCAGCTGGAGTCGGTGCTCGCTTTGGTCCGTGACCGCGAGCGGGTGCTCGTCGTGCAGCGCACCGGCTGGGGCAAGTCCGCGGTCTACTTCGTCGCGACCACTCTCCTGAGGGCAGTCGGCGCCGGACCCACGGTCATCGTCTCACCGCTGTTGTCGCTCATGCGCGACCAGATCGCCGCCGCGGCGCGCGCCGGGATCCGCGCAGTGACGATGAACTCCGCCAACACTCTCGACTGGCCGCAGGTGCGTCAGGCGCTCGCCGACGACGCGGTCGACGTCCTGCTCGTCAGCCCGGAACGGCTCAACAACCCGTCCTTCCGCGCCGAGCAGCTGCCCGACCTCGCCGCTCGCGCAGGGCTGCTCGTCGTCGACGAGGCGCATTGTGTGAGCGACTGGGGCCACGACTTCCGGCCTGACTATCGCCGGATCGGCGACCTGCTTCGCGCGCTCCCCACCGGCACCCCGGTCCTGGCCACCACGGCCACCGCCAACGCCCGGGTCGTCGCAGACGTCGAGCGCGAGCTTGCCGATGGCGAGCGCCAGGCGGGGGGAGCGGCATACGGGGAGGGGAAGGTCCGCACGATCAGAGGCGGACTTGCCCGGCCGTCCCTGCGGCTCGGCGTGCTGCCGAGAATGGGGGCCGAGACCCGGGTTGCGTGGCTGCTCAGCCACCTCGCCGACCTGCCCGGCAGCGGCATCGTCTACACGCTCACCGTGGCTGGCGCCGAAGACCTCGCTCGCGCCCTGGCCGAGGCGGGGCATCGGGTCGCGGCATACACCGGGCGGACCGACCCGACCGAACGTGAGCGGCTCGAACAGGCGTTGCGCGACAACAAGGTCAAGGCGCTCGTGGCCACCTCGGCGCTGGGGATGGGGTTTGACAAGCCCGACCTCGGCTTCGTCGTCCACGTCGGCGCGCCTGCCTCGCCGGTGGCCTACTACCAGCAGATCGGCCGCGCCGGTCGGGCCACCGAGCGCGCCGACGTGCTGCTGCTGCCAGGGGCGGAGGATCGCGACATCTGGGCCTACTTCGCCTCCGTGTCGATGCCCACCGAAGAACGGGCCCGAGCGGTTATCGACGCGCTCGCCGCTGCCAGCCGACCGCTATCGACTGCCGCACTCGAAGCGGTCGTCGACATCCGCCGGACCCGGCTGGAGCTGCTGCTCAAGGTCCTTGACGTGGACGGGGCGGTGCGAAGGGTGAGTGGCGGTTGGCTGGCCACGGGCGAGCCGTGGAGCTACGACGCGCCTCGCTACGAGCGGGTCGCTGCCGCGCGCCGGACCGAGCAGGACCTCATGCTCGACTACGAGCGCACGGGCGGGTGCCGGATGGCGTTTCTCCAGCGGTGCCTCGACGACCCGACGGCCGTCGACTGCGGGCGCTGCGACACGTGCACTTCGCCCTGGTATGCCGCCGACGTCACCGATGTCGCGCTCGGCACCGCCCGCGCCCAGTTGGCTCGGGTCGGGGTGCCGATCGAGCCGCGGGCCCAATGGCCAACGGGGATGGACCGATTGGGCGTTCCTGTCAAGGGCCGGATCGCTGCCGACGAGGCGATGGCCGAGGGGCGGGCGCTGGCCCGGCTCAGCGATCTCGGCTGGGGGCAGCGGCTGCGAGAGATGCTGCGTGAGGACGGCGAGGTCCCGGAGCCGATGGTGCGCGCCGTCGTCCAGGTCCTCGCGGAATGGGACTGGGCGGTGCGTCCGGTCGGCATCGTCGGTATGCCGTCGCGCCGCCACCCCATGCTCGTCGGCTCGCTGGCTGCCGCGATCGCTGAGATCGGCCGACTGCCGCTGCTGGGCACGCTTGATCTGGTCGACGGTGGCCCGGCCGGCGAACCCGGGGGTAACAGTGCCTTCCGGCTGGCGGGAGTGTGGGGACGGCTGGGAGTCGGGCCCGAGGTGGGAAGGCGACTGGACGGCATACCGGGGCCGGTGCTTCTCGTCGACGACCTGGTGAGCTCGCGGTGGTCACTCACGGTGGCTGCACGCGCACTGCGAGCCGCCGGAGCACCGGGAGTGCTCCCTCTGGTCCTGGCCGTCGACGGCTGATCGACGGCTGATCCGCGGCTGATCCGCGGCTGATCGACGGCTGATCGACTCGGGACAGCTGGCCGATGACCTGCGGGTATCTCGCGCGGGCGGGCAGGCTCCTTGCTGGTGACCGCTTCTTCCGGCGGCCCGGCATACCCCTGTGCCGTCTCCCCAGTCTTCGGAGGACCTCCCATGACCGCAGTGACCGTTGACTTCCGCCTCATCAACAGCGCGGGCCACCACCGCCAACCGCGCACCGGGCCGACCTGGACGCCGCTTCCCGGCGGCTATCTCACCGACTCGACCCCGGGCTCGACCGCCCAGGCGACGGCCGGCGCCGTGCCCAACGCGACCTTCCTCTTCTGGAGCGCCTCTGACGGTGAAGGCGGCGCGGCCACCGAGGGCGTGACGATCAACCAGACGGTCGGGTCCAACCCGCTCACCCTCACCGCGTGGTATCTGCCAGTCGGCGGGGATGGCACCGGAGGGCCGGTGGTCCTGCTCGACGCCTTCTCACTCAGCCTCGGCGACTTTGTCGACGACGACTTCGTCACCGTGACCAGCGACGGCAGCCTCACCAGCCAGGCCAACGTCGCTGGCGTCGTCCCGACCCAGCGGGCCCAGACCCTCGAGGCGTTTGGCACGGTGCACAGTCAGCAGTTCGTCGAGTGGATCGGCACCGGCACTCCGGCCGGTCAGACGCTGTCCCTTGACGCCGGTGTCTCGGGTTTCGCGATCGCGACCTACCGGACCAAGAAGATCTCCATCGGTCGTCCTGACTTCAGCGGCCTCCTTGAGGGCTGGATCCTCCTCGGTGGCGTCGACGTCGACGGCGGCGGCTGGGTCATCCCGATCGGCGGTGGCGGCGGTGGCGGGCCGGTCGGACCGTGGGGACCGTATGTCGCCCACCTCGGGCGACTGCTCAACATCGGGGTCTCCGCCCATGGATTGGGCAAGGAGGGCCTGGAGTTCCAGCGCAGCGCCCTCATCAAGGTGATGGAGCTGACCAAGCAGCAGATCGGGCAGATCGGCGGCTAGCCCGCGCCATCGTGTGGCCCGAACGCCCTCCGCGGGTGTTCGGGCCACACGGTCTGTCGCGGCGGGTGCCGGTGAGACGGGGATGTCGCACCGACAAGTTACTCTTGAGTAATGAAGCCGTCCGAAGCAACGGAAGCCGGCCGGGTCCTCGGAGAGGCCCTGGTCGGTGGGGCGCAGCGCGCCGGACAGGTGTCGGTCGCCATCGTGGACCGTGGGTATGCCGTGGCCAAGCGACTGGCCGGTCGAGACCGTGAAGCCCGGGTCGAGCGGGTGCGCCAGGCCCACCTTCGGGCCACGAACGCCGCGACGAGGACTGTCGGTCGAGGTCTGCGGTCCACCGGTCGGGCCCTCGGAAAGGCCGGCGCACGACTGTCCGACGGGCGGCCCATTGTCGAGGAGACCGGGCCGCATCAGGTCGTGTCGATCCTCAACGGCCTCTACGGCGATCGGCTGAGGGACCGCCAGTCACCGTTGAGCCTGCCCATGGCGGTGCGAGCCGCGGGGCGCGATGTCCCGGCGACCCCGGAGGGGCTGCGGGCGGCATACCCCGACGCGACGGGGCTGGTCGCGGTCTTCCTGCACGGGCTCATCGAGACCGACGACTGGTGGGACATCCGCTCCGAACGCAACTGGGGCCACCCGGGCGAGAGCTACTCCCGCAAGCTGCTTGCCGAAGGGACCTGGACCCCGCTCCGGGTGCGCTACAACACCGGGCTGCGGGTCTCGGACAACGGCGGAAGCCTCGATGACCTCCTCGAAGCCCTCGTGGTCGGCTGGCCCGTGCCGGTCCGTGGTCTAGTCCTCATCGGGCACTCGATGGGTGGCCTGGTGCTGCACAGTGCCCTGGCCCACACTCGTCCCGAGCAGCACTGGCCCGGCCTGGTGCGAGCCACGGTCACGATCGGGACCCCTCACCAGGGGGCGGCCATCGCCCGCGGCGTCGCCCGGCTCAGCCCGGCATTGGCCAAGCTGCCGGAGACGACGTGGATCGCCGAGCTCATCGCCGCGCGTCCCGCTGGCATGGGCGACCTCGGGCATGGCAACCTCCTGGCCGACGACTGGCGCAACCTCGACCCAGGCACGCTCATGGCCGAGGCCGGGACGGTCCCGCTCGCGAGCGGCATACGCCACTGCGTCGTCATCGGCACGGTGCCGTCCAAGCGCGACGGTCTGGTGGCCCAATGGGTCGGCGACCTGCTCGTGCGGCCTGCCGACGCGCGACTAGCCGATCGGCGTGGCGAGGTCGACCCGCGCGACATCCGAGTCGTCGGAGGCGCGCGACACCTCGACCTGCTCAACCACCCGGCGGTTTACGTCCACCTCAGTGAGTGGCTCGCGTATGCCGCCCGGAGGTCACCACAGGTTTGAGCGGCCGACCGTCCCCGATCAGCGCACCCGGTGGGCCTGGTAGTAGCGGATCAGCGCCTGGGTCGAGGCGTCCTGGGCGGCCAGGGCGCCCTCGTCGCCGCCGACCGCGGGCTCGATCGCCTTGGCCAGCTGCTTGCCGAGCTCCACGCCCCACTGGTCGAACGAGTCGATGCCCCAGACGATGCCCTGGGTGAAAGTGATGTGCTCATAGAGCGCAACCAACTGCCCGACCACCGACGGAGTGAGGGCGGGGGCCATGATCGAGGTGGTCGGCCGGTTGCCCGAAAACACCCGTGCGGGGACGATCGCCTCGGCGGTCCCCTCCGCCCGCACCTCGTCCGCGGTCTTGCCGAAGGCCAGTGCCGCGGTCTGCGCGAAGAAGTTCGCGAGGAACAGCTCGTGGACATCGGCGCCGCCGTCCGTCAACGGGTATGCCGGGGTGGCCACCGCGATGAAGTCCGCGGGGATGAGCTGGGTGCCCTGGTGGATCAGCTGGTAGAACGCGTGCTGGCCGTTGGTGCCCGGCTCGCCCCAGAACACCTCGCCGGTCGCTGTGGTCACCGGTGTGCCGTCCCAGCGCACCGACTTGCCGTTGGACTCCATCGTCAGCTGCTGCAGGTATGCCGCGAACCGGTGCAGCTGCTGGGCGTAGGGGAGCACCGCGTGGCTGCGGGCGTCGAGGTGGTTGACGTACCAGATGTTGAGCAGGCCCATCAGCGCAGGCACGTTGCGCTCCAGTGGCGTGGTGCGGAAATGCTCGTCGACGGCATGGAAACCGGCGAGCAGCTCAGCGAACCGCTCCGGACCGATGGCGACCGCCACTGCCGTGCCGATCGCGGAGTCGACCGAGTAGCGTCCGCCCACCCAGTCCCAGAAGCCGAACGCGTTGGCCGGGTCGATCCCGAAGTCCGCCACCTTGTCCAAGGCGGTCGACACGGCGACGAAGTGCTTGGCCACGGCCTCGCCGCGGGATGCCTCGGAGCCGTCGATGGCCCCGGAGGCCGCCAGACCGTCGAGCAGCCAGGTGCGCACCATCCGCGCGTTGGTGATCGTCTCAAGGGTCGTGAAGGTCTTGCTGGCCACGATGACCAACGTGGTCTCGGGGTCCAGGCCCGCGGTGTTCTGGGCGGCGTCGGTCGGGTCGATGTTGGAGATGAACCGGGCGCGCAACCCGGGCTGCACGTAGGGCGCCAGCGCCTCGTAGATCATCACCGGGCCGAGGTCCGAGCCGCCGATGCCGACGTTGACGATGGTCTCGATCCGCTTACCGGTCACGCCCCGCCATTCGCCCGTGCGGACCCGGTCGGCGAACGCATAGACCTTGGCGAGCACCTCGTGCACGTCGTGGTCGACATCCTGCCCGTCCAGGGTCAGAGCGGGAGTGCAGGCGGCCGGTCGCCGCAGCGCGGTGTGCAGCACCGACCGACCCTCGGTGACGTTGATCCGCTCGCCAGCGAACATCGCGTCGCGGCGCCCTTCGAGCCCAACCTCGCGGCCCAGGGCGACGAGCGCGTCGAGGATCTCGTCGGTGAGCAGGTTCTTGGACAGGTCGACGTGCAGGTCTCCGCACTCGAACGAGAACCGTTGCGCGCGAGCAGGATCCGCGTCGAACCAGCCGCGCAGATCCGGACGCAGCGTCGTCGCCGCCGAAGTGAGGCGGCTCCATGCCGAGGTCGTCGTCGGGTCCACTGGCGCAGTCATCTGGGTCACCTTCCGGGGGCGGGTCGCCGTTGCGCCCCACCCTATTGCGGCCGGTATGCCGTGTGGCCCCGCTAGCGTGAGTGGCATGCGCATCACACACCTCGGGCACTCGTGCCTGTTCGTCGAGATGGCCGATCGCCGAATCCTGCTGGACCCGGGGGGCTTCTCGTCAGGCTTCGAAGACCTCACCGACCTGGATGCCGTCATCGTCACCCACCAGCACGCCGATCACCTGGACCAGAAGCGTTTCCCGGCACTCGTTCGGGCCAACCCCCAGGCGCAGCTGTATGCCGATCCGATGAGCGCCGCACTGCTCGCCGACGCGGGTCTGATGGTCGGCGCCCTGGCGGAAGGGTCCGACGTGCAGGTCGGCGAGGTGCGTGTCCGCCCGTTCGGTGCCATGCACGCCTTCAACCACCAGTGGATCGCCACCGTCGCCAACGTGGGTGTCCGGCTGGAGGCTGCGGGGGAGCCGAGCCTCTTCCACCCCGGCGACGCCTATGACGCCGACCCGGGCGACGTGGACATCGTGGCCGTGCCGATCAATGCGCCGTGGTGTGCCGTGCGCGACTCCATCGACTTCGTGCGTCGGCTCGCGCCCCGGGCGATGATCCCCATCCACGACGGGTTGCTCGCGACATCGGGTCGCGCTCTCTATCTCACCCATATCTCCACTAACGGCGGCACCGACCTCACCCTGCACGACCTCGCCGGACGGGGCGCCGTGTCGCTGCCCTGACGATCCGCTCGCTCCCCGAGGACCGGGACCCGTGATGTCGTGATGCGCTGGTGTTAGGATGTGGGGCGTGCGCACGACCCTCGACCTTGACGACACGGTCCTCGCTGCTGCCCGCTCCCTGGCGCGTAGCCGGCGGATCAGCCTGGGTGATGCGGTGTCCGAGCTGGCTCGCCGCGGACTGCTGGCCCCCGTCGCCGAGGTCGGCTCCACGTCGAGTGTCGTCGATCTGTCCTACAGCCCGTTCCCCGTGATGGTCGGGGACACCGAGGTCATCGTCACCGACGAGCTCGTCGCCGCACTGCGCGATGGCTGAGGCACCAGCGCGGCCGGTCGACAGACTCCTGCTGCTCGACGTCAACCTTCTCGTTGCCCTGTGTGTGACGACCCATCAGCACCACCGTGCGGCCCATCGGTTCCTCGCCCAGGTGTCGGGGCGATGGGCGACCTGCCCGGTGACCGAAGCGTCCCTCTACCGCTTGCTGCTCAACCCGTCGGTGACCGGGTCGCAACGCTCGGTCGGCGAGGTGACGCGCGTGATCCGGGGCCTGCGCCAGGACCCGAGGTGGACCTTCCTTCCCGACCCGACGACCCTGGCGCAGCCGGCGGTTGACACGTCGGTGCTCATGGGACACCAGCAGGTGACCGACCTGCATCTGGTCAACCTGGCCGCGCACCACGGCAGCGTCCTGGCGACGTTCGACTCCGCCCTACCGACGTGGGTGGCGCCGAGCGACCGCAGCCACGTCCTCGTCGTCCCCGCGTAGGCGATCAGTCAGCGGCGAGGGCGGCAGCGCCGATGATCCCGGCAGCGTTCTGCAGCTCAGCCGCCACGATCGGGGTCCGCAGCGACAGCAGCGGCAGGAACTTGTCGGCCTTGCGGGACACACCGCCGCCGACGACGAACAGGTCCGGCCAGAGCAGGTTCTCCAGGTGCGAGTAGTAGCGCTGCAAGCGGGCCGCCCATTTGGTCCACGACAACGACTCGCGCTCGCGGGCGCTCGCCGCAGCGCGGGTCTCGGCGTCATGCCCGTCGATCTCGAGGTGGCCCAATTCGGCGTTGGGAATGAGCACCCCGTTGTGCAGCAAGGCAATCCCGATGCCGGTGCCCAGCGTCGTGACGATGACCAGCCCGCTCTTGTCTTTCGCGGCACCGTGGCGCAACTCGGCCACGCCGGCCGCGTCGGCATCGTTGACCAGCAGGCACCGCCGACCGAGCGTGGCGCTGAACAACGCCTCGCCGGGGCAGTCGAGCCAGGCCTTGTCGATGTTGGCCGCCGAGCGCACCACTCCGTGCTGCACGACCCCGGGGATGGTCACGCCGATCGGCGCGTCGGCGGGAAGTGTGTCGGTGAATTGCGCAGCGATCTCGCCGACAATGGCGGCCACCGCATGGGGCGTGGACTCAACCGGTGTGGCGATCTTGACGCGCTCGGCGAGCAGAACGCCACGGTCGAGGTCGACGGGCGCCCCCTTGATTCCGGATCCGCCGATGTCGATGCCGAGGGCCACGCGCGAGGTCATGGGCACATCCTTCCCTATGGCAGGGTGAGGATCTCGCTGCCCGTCTCGGTGACCAAGACGGTGTGTTCGAACTGGGCCGAGCGGCGCCGGTCTCGGGTCACCACCGTCCAACCGTCGTCCCACATGTCCCACTCGTGGGTGCCCAGGTTGAGCATCGGTTCGATGGTGAAGGTCATGCCCGGCTGCATCACCGTGGCATAAGCGGGCGCCGCATCGTAGTGCGGGATGATCAGCCCGCTGTGGAAGGCCTCGCCGATGCCGTGCCCGGTGAAATCGCGCACGACCCCATAACCGAACCTCCGTGCGTAGGAAGAGATCACCCGGCCGATGACGTTGATCGGCCGCCCCGGGGCGACGGCGTTGATGCCGCGCATCATGGCCTCCCGGGTGCGCTCCACGAGCAGCCGGGACTCCTCGTCGACCTCGCCGACGAGGTAGGTCGCGTCCGTGTCGCCGTGGACTCCGCCGAGGTATGCCGTGATGTCGATGTTGACGATGTCGCCCTCTTCCAAAGGACGAGCGTCGGGGATGCCGTGACAGACGACCTCGTTGACCGACGTGCACAAGGACTTGGGGAAGCCGCGATAGCCCAGCGTCGAGGGATAGGCGCCGTGGTCGAGCAGGAACTCGTGCCCGATCCGGTCGAGCTCGTCGGTGGTCACCCCAGGTGTGATGGCGGCCGCGGCAGCCTCCATCGCCTGCGCAGCGACCCGCCCGGCGATGCGGATCCGTTCGATCGTCTCGGCGTCCTTGACCTCAGCGCCCTGGTAGCGCGCGGGCGCTGGCTTGTCGACGTACTCCGGCCTCGGGATCCCCACGGGGACGCTGCGGCGAGCGCTCGTAGGGTGCGGCGCGACGCTCGCGTAACTCACCGGCATACCGGGGAGTCTATGCACGCCCACGCAGGTGCCGGGACGGCATACCGTGGAAGCGTCGCACGCCGACGAGACCGGGAGGTATGCCGTGCAGTACTGGTACAACGTGGCCAAGGGGATCGTGCAGACCGACGAGGACCGCGGACCGGGGGAGGACGTGCTCGGGCCCTACGACACCCCAGGGGAAGCTGCCCGGGCGCTGGACATCGCCCGGGAACGCACCGAGAAGTGGGACGCCGAAGACCGGGCCTGGGACGACCGCGGCGCCACGTCATGGGACGACGAGGACCTCGAGGACTGATCCGAACCGTCCGGAAACGCGCCGGTAACACCGGTGCGGCAGGATCGGCACATGGACCGTCAGCAAGAGTTCGTCCTGCGCACCATCGAAGAGCGCGACATCCGGTTCGTGCGCCTATGGTTCACCGATGTCGTCGGCACCCTCAAGTCGGTCGCCGTCGCGCCCGCCGAGCTTGAGGGCGCCTTCGCCGAGGGGATCGGCTTCGACGGCTCGGCGATCGAGGGCTTCGCCCGGGTGTTCGAGGCCGACATGTTGGCCAAGCCCGACCCGTCGACCTTCCAGGTGCTGCCGTGGCGCGGTGAACATCCCGGCACCGCGCGGATGTTCTGCGACCTGCTCACCCCCGACGGGCAGCCGAGTTTCGCCGACCCCCGTCACGTGCTGCGGCGAGCACTGGGCAAGGCCGCCGACCAGGGCTTCACCTTCTACACCCACCCAGAGATCGAGTTCTTCCTCCTGCATCCGACCAAGGGCAAGCGGGTCGTCCCGCGCCCGGTCGACGACGGAGGCTACTTCGACCACGTCCCGCACGGCACCGCCCACGACTTCCGGCGTGCGGCGATCACCCTGCTGGAGAGCATGGGGATCTCGGTCGAGTTCAGCCACCACGAGGGCGCCCCCGGCCAGAACGAGATCGACCTGCGCTATGCCGATGCGCTCTCGACCGCCGACAACATCATGACCTTCCGCACCGTGGTCAAGGAGGTCGCGCTTGAGCAGGGCATCGCGGCCTCGTTCATGCCCAAGCCGTTCCGCGAGCACCCTGGGTCGGGCATGCACACGCACCTGAGCCTGTTCGAGGGCGACACCAACGCCTTCCACGAGGCGGGCGCGCCCTACCAGCTGTCCAAGACCGGGCGGCAGTTCATCGCCGGTCTGCTGCGCCACGGCGCGGAGATCACCGCGGTGACCAACCAGTGGGTCAACTCCTACAAGCGGCTATGGGGCGGTGGTGAGGCACCGGCATACCTCACCTGGGGGCACAACAACCGGTCCGCGCTGGTGCGCGTCCCCATGTACAAGCCCGACAAGGGCAACTCGACCCGGGTCGAGGTGCGCTCGGTCGACTCGGCGTGCAACCCCTACCTCGCCCTCGCTGTGCTGCTGGCCGCGGGTCTCAAGGGGATCGAGGAGGGCTACGAGCTGCCGCCGGAGGCCGAGGACGACGTGTGGAGTCTCACCGACGCTGAGCGCCGCGCCATGGGCATCGAGCCGCTGCCCTCGTCGCTGGGCCGGGCCTTGGAAGTCATGGAGCGCAGTGAGCTCGTCGCCGAGACCCTCGGCGAGCACGTCTTCGACTATTTCCTGCGCAACAAGCGCGCCGAGTGGCGGGAGTATCGCCAGCAGATCACCCAGTTCGAGCTGGACCGCTACCTCACCCGGCTGTAGGTCGGGGGAGCGGAGCCCGTCGTGGTCGATCGGTCGTCCAGTGCTGTCGCGCTGCTGGCTCGCCTCGGGTTCGCTGAACCCGTGCGGTCGGCGGCGCTGTTGCGCGATCCTGCGCTGCTGCGCCTCTTTGCTCCCGGGGTCGAGCCCGACGAGGCCATCGAGTCGACTCGCGCGGCGCGCACCTCGGTCGCCGAAGGGCTGGCCGCTGCCGCCGACCCCGATCTCGCGGCGCTCGGTCTGGTCCGACTCACCGAAGCGGTCCTGCGTATGCCGTCCGCCCACCCTGCCGGGCCGGCCCACCTGCTCGACCTGCTCACCGCCGACACCGACCGGCGACGCCGGGTGTTGCTCACCCTCGGTGGGTCCAGAGCGCTGGTCGACCACTTCGCGGCCCACCCCGAACACTGGCCCGCCGCCGCCGATGCGACCCCACCGTCCGCGGAGGGCCTGCGGACGGCGCTGACGACGGCGGTGACGCCGGGCGCGCGAGGTGAGCGGACGGCATACGACGCGTTGCGGGTGGCCTATCGGCGCGAGCTGGTGGGGATCGCCGCTCTCGATCTGTCGGCGCCCGACCCGGTGGCCCACCTGCCCAAGGCTGCCGAGGCGCTTGCCCAGCTCGCCGAGTCGGCCCTGGAGGCCGGCCTGGTCATCGCGCGGGAGGAGTTCGGCCCCGGCCACGAGGACTGTCGCCTCGCCATCATCGGCATGGGCAAGACCGGCGGCGGCGAGCTCAACTATGTGTCGGACGTCGACGTCATCTTCGTCGCCGAGCCTGCACCCGGCGTCGATGAGGAACGGGCCGTCAAGGTCGGGACGACCCTGGCGACCTCGACGATGAAGGCGTGCGCCGCCCAGACCGGCGAAGGCACCCTGTGGCCGGTCGACGCCGCCCTGCGCCCCGAGGGCAAGGCCGGCCCGCTCGTGCGGACCATCGCCAGCCACAAGGCCTACTACGACCGGTGGGCCAAGACGTGGGAGTTCCAGGCGCTGCTCAAGGCGTGGGTGTCGGCCGGCGACCGCGAGGTCGGCATGGCCTACAAGGAGGCCCTGCGGCCGCTCATCTGGGGCGCTGCGGGCCGGGACAACTTCGTCGAGGACGTCCAGGCCATGCGGCGCCGGGTCGAGAAGCACGTCCCGCCCGCCGAGGCGGCCCGGCAGCTCAAGCTTGGGCCCGGCGGGCTGCGCGACGTGGAGTTCTCGGTGCAGCTGCTCCAGCTCGTCCACGGACGGCATGACGAGAGCCTGCGGTCGGCGACCACCCTGCAGGCCCTGCTCGCCTTGGCCGCCGGGGGCTACGTGGCGCGCGACGACGCGGCGACCCTCGACGCGGCATACCGGCTGCTGAGGACCCTCGAACATCGGATCCAGCTCTACCGGCTGCGCCGCACCCACCTCATGCCCGACGCCCCCGACGAGTTGCGGGTCCTCGGGCGCGCCCTCGGGCTCGCGGGCAACCCGGCCGAGGCAGTCGTCGCGCTGTGGCAGTCGCACGCGCGGGAGGTCCGGCGGATCCACGAGCGGCTCTTCTACCGGCC
>MTKY01052721.1_pt1 | contig 26597 bp, 26 predicted proteins | sample 1042731 | NCBI WGS metagenome assembly MTKY01 (sample SAMN06212206, study PRJNA360538) | anaerobic digester metagenome | biome: Wastewater treatment plant; material: sludge; isolation source: anaerobic digester fed with sludge from wastewater treatment plant | place: Denmark: WWTP Soeholt ... | reverse complement strand
CGGTAACGAAGTGGCGCGCGAGCTTGAACGAGAGGTGGTGCGCGGTCGAAGGGTGCAGTGCGAGATCGAGCAGCATCGCCTTGCCCTGTTTCTGCCCGGTGACTGCATGACGTTTGCCGAGCAGCGTGCGCGTGCCTGGCTGGTGTGCCTGCTCGCGGAAGCGAAAACCCGGCGCTTCATTGCGCGCGATTGCACCCACGCTCCAGCCGGTGATGCCCATCGCGAGTTCGCGCACATCGTCCTGGGTGTAGCCGCCGTCCACGCCGAGCGTATGCAGTTCGAGAATCTCGCGCGCGAGATTCTCGTTGAGACCCCGCTCACGTCGCTTGCCGATTGCCGAGTCCGGACCGAAAGACTGCTCGTTGTTGAGATAGACCAGCATCGCCGGGTGCTGCTCGACGGCAAGCAGCAGATTGGCGAACTTTCCCGCGATATGCGGCGCTATCGCCTCCCGCTCCAGCGTTGGTGCCAGCGCTCGCATGCGCAGATTGCTGTCGCTCACGCTGAAATGGTTCGAGAAAAAATCCAGCAGATGCATCGCGAACGGTGCGTCGCTGCCGATGGCGGTGCCGAGCGTGTCGAGCGCGAGCGCATTGGCCATGCGCCCGATATCCGCGTGCGCAGGCGTGTCGGGTAACGCTTTGTCCGGGGCCTTGCCGGCAGCCGCCGTTTGCTTCTCGCTGCTCTTGCGGTTGCGGTTCATTTGCTGCTGGTGGCGGGCGAACAGCCGCTGCGCGGTATCCGAACTGCCGATTGCGGCGTCGAAGCCCAGTGGCCGCAACTGATCCAGCAGCCAACGTTGCGGCGCGGCGGATGAGCGGGCGATCTCTCCGGCGCGTGCGCCGAGGCCGAAACGATTGGTCGCGATTTCCGCGACGAATTGCGTCATGTGCAGTTGTCCCGCGCCGGGTGGCAATACGCTAACTATATACCGTTGTCCGGTTCGACCTCGCGCATTGCGAAAAATTGCGTCGCGCGAGTCGGTGCCGCTGTATCTATACTTTGCAGGCCCGTCAGCCTGCCGGGCACGAACAGGGAATTCCGATGGCGCAAGCCTGGGTCCGCCAAGCGCTACGACGTATCGACGCCGATTTCGCGCGCTCCGCCGACACGCATCTCGAGCGACTGGAAATACCGGGTTGCCCGGGGCTGGTGCTGTTCCTCAAGGACGAATCGACGCACCCGACCGGCAGTCTCAAGCATCGGCTGGCCCGCTCGCTGTTTCTCTACGGCATCTGCAACGGCTGGATCCGCGAGGGTTCGCTGGTCGTCGACGCGTCGTCCGGTTCGACCGCCATTTCGGAGGCTTATTTCGCGCGCCTGCTCGGGTTGCCGTTCTGCGCCGTGATGCCGCGCACCACCAGCCCGGAAAAAATCGACCGGATCGAGTTCTACGGCGGGCGCTGTCACCTGGTCGATGATCCCGGCAGCGTCTATGCCGAGAGCCAGCGCCTCGCCCGCGAGAGCGGTGGACACTATCTCGACCAGTTCACCTATGCCGAACGCGCCACCGACTGGCGTGGCAACAACAATATCGCGGAAACGCTGTTTGCGCAGATGCGCCTCGAGGATCATCCGGTCCCGCGCTGGATCGTTTGCGGTGCCGGCACCGGCGGAACCTCCGCGACCATCGGCCGCTTCCTGCGCTATCGCCAGATCGACACGCGCCTGTGCGTGGTCGATCCCGAGGGCTCGGTGTTTTTCGATTGCTATCGCAGCGGCCGGCGCGACGTGCCGGGCGCTCAGGTTTCGCGCATCGAAGGGATCGGGCGTGCACGCGTCGAGCCAAGTTTCATCCCGGAGCTCGTGGACCGGATGGTCCGGGTCGCGGATGTGGCGAGTATCGCCGCGGCGCACGTATTGTCGCAGCGGATCGGGCGACCCGTTGGCGGATCCACCGGCACCAACCTGATCGGTGCGCTGCAACTGCTGCACGAGATGCAGCTGGCCGGCGAGCAGGGCGCGGTCGCCACGCTGATCTGTGACAGTGGCCAGCGTTACGAACATTCCTTTTTCAACGACCAATGGTTGCACGCGCAGGGGCTGGACGTCGCGCCGTGGCGCGAGCTCATCGGCGAGTTCCTGCAGTACGGTCGCTGGCCGGATGCGCTGACCCAGATTCACTTCGAACGCGGAGGCTGAAGAGCATGTGCCGATGGCTGACTTATTGCGGCGATCCGATCTACCTCGACCGGATGATATTCGAAGCCAAGAATTCGCTGATACACCAGAGCCTGCACGCGCGTCTCAGTCACGTCACGACCAACGGCGATGGTTTCGGGGTGGGCTGGTATGCCGAGCGCAATACGCCCGGAACCTATCGCGATACCCTGCCCGCATGGAACGATGCGAACCTGCGCTCGATCGCGCACCAGATCCGCTCCGGACTTTTTTTCGCGCATGTGCGCGCCTCCACCGGCACTGCGACCTCGCGTTCGAATTGCCATCCGTTCAGTCATGGCAAGTGGTTGTTCATGCACAACGGCCAGATCGGTGGTTACGAGCGGGTGCGGCGCAAGATCGAGGCGCTGGTCGATGACCGTTACTATGCGCACCGCCTCGGCACCACCGACAGCGAACTGATTTTCTACCTGATGTTCACCGAAGGGCTCGAAACCGATCCGCTCGGTGCGCTGCGTCGCACCATCGGGCGCATCGTCGCGATCATGCGGGAGAACGACATCGGCGAGCCGCTGCGCTTCACCTCGGTGTTCAGCGATGGACACCATATCTACGCGGTGCGTTTCGCCACCGATGACAAGCCGCCGTCGCTGTACTGGCGCGAGACCGGGAAGGAGTGCCTGGTGGTATCCGAGCCGCTCGATGACGATCAGGGCGAATGGCAGGAGGTGCCACCGGGCCAGGTGCTGGTCACGGAGCGTCGCGGCGAGCTCGAAATCCTGCCGTTTGCCGCCGAGACCGGAGTTCAGCGCGCCAGGGCGCGGCTCAGGAACGGCAGGCTGCGCTCCATCCGGTAATCGATGCCGGAGTGCGTATCATCGAATTCCTCGTACACGTGGCTGATGCCGTGGCGGCCCAGTTCGCGTGACAGCAGCCGGCTGCCATAGTGGATGTGATACTGGTCACGCCAGCCGCAATCCACAAAAATTCCCTTCATCGTTTTCAGGTTGGCGCGATGTGCCCTGACCATGTGGACCGGATCATGGGCAAGCCAGCGTTTCCACCGTGCCTCGAGCAATTCGCCGGTATCGAGATCGAAGGGCAGGCGGAAGCCGTTCGGCGCTCGCGGATCGGGGTCGTAACTCGCGGCCATTGCGAGGTTCATCAGGCACATGATTTCCTTGCCCTCGGGCCGGTCCTTCTCCCAGACATGTTTCAGGAAGCGTCGCACCCGTCCATCATCGGTACCGGAGCGGCGTTTTGCATTGCCGCGAGGTGCGCTGTAGCGACCGCTCCGCAATGCGGGCTCGCGGTATTTGGCGAGTTCGTCCAGGGTGTTGGGCCAGTCGGCGCGGTACACGAAATCGAAATAGGCATCACCCGAATGATCGGCGACCGCCCCCCAGTACCCGGGGTACTTCATCGCATGCACGATCGCCCCGTATCCGCCCGATGATTTGCCGAAGCAGGCGCGTGCACCGCGCTCGGCACGGGTACGGAACTCGCCGTCGACAAAGGGGATCAGCTCGCGGGTGAGGTAGTCGGCATAGCGTCCGATCGCGCTCGAGTTGATGTACTGGTTGCCGCCAAGCGCCGTGAAACAATCGGGGAACACCACGATCGCCGGCGCCATGCGCCGTTCATGGATCAGGCGCGCGACGCGTTCGGGCACGTTTTCGTCGAAGGCGCGCCAGGCGATGTGCGAGGGGCCGGAGCCGGTATAACCCACCAGGTCGAACAGCACGGGAAAGCGTTTGTTGCCGCGCCCCTGATGGTACTGCGGTGGCAGCCACACGTTCAGGGGGCGTACATGGGGATCGCCGAGCGCGTTGTCTTCGAGTACCTTCGAAACGTGCTCCAGCGTGACCAGCTGGCCTTCGAGCGAGCTGCGGCGTTTGCGTGTCATGACGCATGACTTCCGTGGCTGGGGAGCATGCATGGTAGCGCGTCCGGTTCAGGGGCGGGGGGTGGATTTTCCGGCGCCCCGAACCAGTGCATACTGCGCGGGCAACGTTGGATAGATGTTGCAACCATTGATAATACGCGGTTTGCTGCCGCAAGGAGTTGCCATGGCCTACGCATTACCCATTCATCCGGCCGTGGATCACGGCATCCGGCGCGCGAGTGCGCGTTTTGGCGGTGGCACGTTGCGCTGCCACTGCACCGAGCGCCCGGTTGAAGTCGCGGTTGCCAGCCAGTGCGCGCACAACCACGTCTGCGGCTGTACCCAGTGCTGGAAACCGCCGGGGGCCTTGTTCTCGCAGGTGGCGGTGGTATCGCGTGCCAAGGTGACGGTCACCAGGCAGGCGCGCCAGCTCGGGGTCGTGGACCGCAAGGCGGTGATCAAGCGCTATGCCTGCAAGCGCTGCGGCGTGCATATGTACGGGCGGATCGACAACGAGACACACCCCTTCTTCGGGCTCGACTTCATACACACCGAGCTGTCGGCCGAAAAGGGCTGGTCACCGCCGCGTTTTGCGGCGTTCGTGTCTTCGATCATCGAGTCGGGGACCAACCCGGTCGAGATGAAGCGGGTGCGCTACCGCTTGCGCCGCCTGGGTCTCGAACCCTATGACTGCCTGTCGCCGGAGCTCATGGATGCGATCGCCACCCATGTGGCGCGCGCCAACGGCAAGCTGGTGGGCTGAGGCGCGGGCCATCGCGCCCGTGGCGGGGTGTTCAGGTCCAGGCGAAGCGGGGCTGCTCGAAGTGACTGACGCGCGTGTCGCGACCCGCCAGTGCCACTTCGCGGAACTGGTACAGCAGCGCCGCGGTCGGCGCGAAGATCTCGTGCCCCACGCTCGGCAGGTGCGCCGAGAGCACCGGATGCTCGCCGTGTGACGTGCGACGCAGGATAGGGATGTCGGGGGATTCCAGCTCGGCGAGAGGTACCCGGTAGCAGGCGGCGACTTCCGCCGGGTCGGGCCTCAGACCCGAGGCGTCCTCCAGCCACAGCACGAAGGGACGGATGCGAAAGCCCGAGCGGGTCGGGAAGTCGTCGAGCCGGCCGAGGATCGCGCCGTGATCGACGCGGATACCGAGTTCTTCGGCAAGCTCGCGCAGCGCGGCGTCTTCGTCAAGTTCACCGGCGTCCACACGACCGCCCGGCAGGGCAAACTGTCCGGCGTGGCGGTTGAGCGTTGTCGGGCGTTCGGTCAGCAGTACGCAGGCTTCGGCGGAATCGTCGGCGGATACCAGCGCGAGCACGACCGCTGCGTGGCGCAACTGGTGCGGATCGAGCTCGCGAGGATGGAAGCGGCACAACTTGGCATGGATGCTCCGACGCAGCGCCTGGTCGAAGCGACGCGCCGGATTCACGCGCTCGTCGCGATCGCCAACGACGGCGCGGGGCGGTTTCTTTCCAGGCATTCGATGGCTGCGTCACGGCATTTGCCACAGCAGGTCGAAACGAGCAGGGTTTCTTCGAGCTGGGCCATGGTGCGCACGCCGTGCTTCACCGCATCGGCGATATCGCTTTCGGTAACTGCATTGCAAATACACACATACATCCGGATCACCTTCCAGTCAGGGTTGCCGGAAGCAGACTATCGCAAATGCGAGTGATTCGCAATCGCGATCTGTCACGCCTTGCCCGCGATCCGACGGAATCAGCGCGAGGGCCAGTCCCAAGCCGGACCGCCTGCCTCACATCTTCGACTGAAGGTAGTTCTCGAGTCCCACCCGCCCGATCAACTCGAGTTGGGTCTCCAGCCAGTCGACATGCTCTTCCTCGGACCCAAGGATGTGCTCGAACAACTCGCGCGAAACGTAATCCTGCACCGACTCGCAGTGTGCGATCGCCTCGCGCAGAACCGGTATCGCCTCGAGTTCCAGTGCCAGGTCACACTCGATCATCTCGCGGGTGTTCTCGCCGATCCGCAAGCTGCCGATATCCTGCATATTGGGCAGCCCTTCGAGGAAGAGGATGCGCTCGATCAACTGATCGGCGTGCTTCATCTCGTCGAGCGACTCGTGGTACTCGTGTTCGTCGAGCTTGGTCAGACCCCAGTTCTTGTACATTCGCGCATGCAGGAAATACTGGTTGATCGCGCTCAGTTCCTGGCGCAATACCCTGTTCAGAAACTGGATGACCTGTTTGTCGCCTTTCATGCTCGCTCTCCGCTGCTTCGATTACGGCTCGCATGCTAGACGGCGCGCCGTTGCGTCGCAACCGCTTTACCCGGTTTGCGTTGCGCGGGTGCGCAAACGGTGCTTGCATAGCACCTCGTTTTCCTGGAGCCCGTCGCTCATGCGCCATTTTGCCGGTTTGCTGTTTAGCGTCCTGGTGTCGTTTGCGGCCGTGGCCGGCGAGACGCCGGTCGCGGGGCGTTTCAGTCTCGAGGATGTCTATGCGCCGGTCGTTGCGACCCGCGGCATGGTGGTCACCGAGGAGGAGCTTGCCACCGATGTCGGGGTCGCGATCCTGCGCCGCGGAGGCAATGCGGTGGATGCGGCGGTGGCGGTCGGGCTGGCGCTTGCGGTGGTGCTTCCCGAGGCCGGCAATATCGGCGGCGGGGGCTTCATGCTGGTGCATCTGGCTGCCGGCGGGCGCACGGTAGCGATCGATTACCGGGAGGTCGCTCCGCTCGGTGCGCAACGCGATATGTACCTCGCCGCGGACGGCAGCGTGGATCATGCGGAACTCGACCATGGCGCCAAAAGCATCGGGGTGCCCGGCACGCTGGCCGGTCTGGATCACGTATTGCGCGCATACGGGACGCTCGACTGGAAGGAACTCATCGAGCCGGCCATTGAGCTGGCGCATGATGGCTACGTACTGAACGCGACCCAGGCCGCCTCGCTGGCGATGGGCCGTGAACGCCTGCTGCGCAACGAGGAAGCGCGAAGGGTATTCATGGGCCCGGACGGGCAGAGCCCCGCCATGGGTTCGCGGCGCCGGTCTCCCGACCTGGCCAGAACCCTGAAGGCGCTGCGCCGTGATGGCGTGGCTGCGTTCTACCAGGGAGCGCTGGGTGAGCGCGTGGTCGCGGACGTGCAGCGCCTCGGCGGGGTGCTCGCCAGCGAGGACCTGCGTGCCTACCGCGTCGTGGAGCGCGAGCCGGTAACGGGCGAATATCGCGGCTATCACATCGTCTCGATGCCGCCACCGTCCTCGGGCGGCGTACACCTGGTGCAGATGCTGAATATCCTCGAGGGTTACCCGCTCGGCGCGATGGGCCTCGACAGCGCCGCCAGCGTGCACCTGATGTGCGAGGCCATGCGCCGCGCCTATGCCGACCGCAGCCGGTACCTCGGGGATCCGGATTTCGTCCGGGTGCCGGTTGCCGAGCTGACCAGCAAGGCCTATGCGGCGAGCCTGCGTGCCGGGATCGATCCGCTGCGGGCCACGCCGTCGGAGGAGGTGAAGCCGGGCGAGCTCGCGCCTTACGAAAGCCCCCAGACCACACACTTCTCGGTGATGGATCGCTGGGGCAATGCGGTCGCGAATACCTATACGCTGAACTGGAGCTTCGGCAGCGGCATCGTGGCGCGCGGGACCGGCATTCTCCTCAATAACGAGATGGACGATTTTTCCGCCAAGCCCGGCGAACCGAATATCTACGGGCTGATCGGTGGTGAAGCCAATGCGGTAGCGCCGCGCAAGCGACCGCTGTCGTCGATGACGCCGACCATGGTCATGAAGGACGGACAGGTGTTCGTGGTGACCGGCTCACCCGGTGGCAGCCAGATCATCACCACGGTGCTGCAGACGCTGGTCAACGTGATCGACCACGGCAGCAATATCCAGGGTGCAACCAACGCGCCGCGCTTCCATCACCAGTGGTGGCCCGACGAGCTGCTGGTCGAGAAGATCTTCAGCCCGGACACGATCGCGGTACTGCGTCGGCGCGGGCACCATGTGCGGAGCACCTCGCCCATTGGCACCACCCAGTCGATCCTGTATTGGGATGGCCTTTACCAGGGTGCAGCCGATCCGCGGCGCGGTGGTGGCAAGGCGGGCGGCCTGCAGCAATAGTAGCTACAGGCGGTCGCGCAAACCGCTCAGGTCATAGCCGGCGCGAGCGGCCGCACCGATGATGTCATCCGCAGCGAGTTCGCCGGCGCTGGCAAAGGCCCACAAGGTCGTGCAGCGCGTCCCGCTGCGGCAAAAAGCCAGCACCGGTTGCGCCGCGCTGGCCAGCAGTTGCCGAAACGCGATCACGTCGTGCTCGGTCATCGCTCCCGAAATCACCGGCTGATGATGGTAGGCCAAGCCGTGCTGCTTCGCTATTGCAGCGAGCTCGGCGGCGCTCGGCTGCCCCTGCGACTCGCCATCGGGACGGTTGTTTATCACGGTCCTGAAGCCCAGTCGCGCGACCTCGGCCAGATCGTTGCCGGTCAATTGCGGCGCGACGCTCAGGGCGTCGCTGAGTTTGCGTGTATCCACGGGATTGTCCTCGGAAAGCGGCGGCAGGATTGAGCGATGCGCGCTCGCGGAGCGGATAGCGGGCCTACGCAGGGCCGCGTCGACGGCCGATCAGGCCCAGCGCACCGAGCCCCGCGAGCAGCAAGCTCAGGGTCCCGGGAACGGGAACCGCCGTCGGTGGCCTCGATTGGCCCTCGAGCGCGAAGCCGACGTAGTATTGATTGCCCGCCAGCTCGCCGTTGGGGCGAAAGTAGCTATCGTCGCCGGCGCGCTTGTCGCTGCCCCAGCTCATGAAATTGCCGTTGATGCCGGTCAGGCTGATCCAGTACGAGCCTGCATCGAGGGTCCATTCGGGCAGATCCACTATCGCGTAATGGGTCGACTCCGAGCCCAGCTGAAGGTAATCGCTCCCGGAAAAATTGCGGCTGAACAGCCGCTTGCCCTGCGGGGCGTCCCAGATCGAGACGTTGAGATCGTTGCTGCCGCTCACGGTGTGGTCGAGCACTGCGAATGTGCCGCCCTGCAGCATCGAGGACTGCGCCAAGGTGAACGAGGCAAACATGCGGAAATTCAGGGTATCGGTATTGCAGGGCGAGCACCAGCCGCCGTCCCACGAGTCGAGCGGCTGCTCGTAGAGCGGCGCGGCGCTCGCAGTGCCCGCGAACAGGCAGCAAGCCAAAGACAATCGAAGCAATGGTGCAATTTTTCCTGCAGGCATTGGCTGCCTCCTGCTTGGGTTGCGGGTGAACGTTGGCGTCCCATCCGAGAGTATGGACTACAGATCGCGCCACGTCATCGTTGGCGTGAATGGCCCGCGCCCGGGTTGCGTTTGAAGCGAGCGCGGGCGGGCGGTGAATCGACGCTGCGCGTGGCAAGCCGGTGCGATGATTTGACCTGCGCCGACCCAGCGCATAGATTGGATTCCTCGACGGTGAGGGACGATGCAAACCATTTCCGACCCGCAGCAATGGCAGCAGTGGCTCGCGCAAGCCGGACATTTACTGCAGACAACCGTGCTGGTGCAATCGACGCTGATCCAGCTCGGCGCCGTGCTGCTCGCCGGAGCGTTTGCCGGGCTGGCGGCGAATCACCTGCGCGGCCTGCTGGGTGCGCTGGGCGATCGTGCCCGCGATTCGGCCGGGATGCGCAAGGTCATCGCTCGCGCCCAGGCGCTGGCACTGGCCGGCACCTGGCTGATCATCCAGTGGCTGATCCTCCTCGGCGCCCGTGCGCTGGAATGGCCGAGCGGTTTGCTCACGGTCACCGTCAACCTGCTCGCGGCCTGGGTGATCATCCGCCTGTTGTCGGGTTTCGTGCGCGATCCGATCTTTGCCAAGTTCATATCGATCGCGATCTGGGTGATCGCTGCACTCAATATACTCGGCTGGCTCGAGCGGGCAATCGCGCTGCTCGACGGTTTTGCGATGAGCTTCGGCGATCTTCGCATCTCCCTTCTGGTCGTGATCAAGGCGGTGCTGTCGCTCGCGGTATTGCTGTGGGTTGCCACGGTGGTATCGGAAATGTTCGAGCGCCGCATCAAGGGCTCGAAGGATCTCACCCCATCGGTGCAGGTGCTGTTTTCGAAGCTGTTCCAGATCGTGCTGATCGCCATTGCGTTCATCGCGGCCCTGAGCACGGTGGGTATCGACCTCTCGGCCTTCGCGGTACTCGGCGGTGCGATCGGTGTCGGTATCGGTTTCGGCCTGCAGAAAATCGTCTCGAACCTGATCAGCGGCATCATCCTGCTGCTCGACAAGTCGATCAAGCCCGGTGATGTGATCACCGTCGGCGTCTATTATGGCGTGGTCAATTCGCTTGGTGCGCGCTATGTCTCGGTGATCACGCGCGACGGCATCGAGCACCTGATCCCGAACGAGGAACTGATCACCAACCGGGTCGAGAACTGGTCATACAGCGACAGCAATATCCGGTTGAAGGTGCAGATCGGGGTGCACTACAAAGCCGATATCCACCGTGCTCTCGCGTTGTGTGTGGAGGCTGCCGGCGAGGTGCCGCGGGTACTGAAGGAACCGGCCCCGGCAGGATTGCTGCGCGGCTTTGGCGACAGCTCGGTCGATCTCGAGCTGCGTTTCTGGGTCAACGATCCTCAGAATGGCCGTGCCAGCGTATGCAGCGATGTGCTGCTGCGTATCTGGGACAAGTTTCACGAGCATGGGATAGAGATTCCCTACCCGCAGCGTGATCTTCACCTGCGCACGCCGTCCGATATCGAGGGTCTGTTGCGCAGTTCGCGCGGATAGATAGATAGCGGCATTCGCACGCGAGCGGAGGGCTACCAGTAAACCCATTGTGCAGTCAGCAGCACGTAGGCGGTCACCAGGGCGTTGGTAACCATGTGCGCCAGCACCGCGTCGAGTACCCGGCCATGCCGATAGCGCGCCCATGCGTACAGGAGTCCTGCCAGCGTCCCCGCCATCCAGGCGCCGTGGAGCAGGCCGAAGGCCAGCGAGGAACCCGCTATCGCGAACCAGTTCAGCGGCAGCCTGTCGCTCATTGCCGCTTCGCGTCCGCAAAGCTTGCTCAACATGTACCCGCGAAACGCCAGTTCCTCGGCCAGTGGCACGGTGATGATCGAGCCGATGCTGCGCATCAGCAGCCAGCCAATGGTGATGGCGGGTATCGACTGCGCCAGCGCGAGCGAAAATGCCGCATCCGCATCCGCATTCTTTGGCACGGTCAGCAACCACAACCCGAACACCACGATGCCCGCCAGTACCGGCTCCCATGCGGGCCGGTAGCTACGCAGTTCGAGCGCGCGCCAGAAACAGAGCAGGACCGCGCCGGTCGCCAATACCCGCAGTGGGTAAAGCCAATCAAAGCCGGCTGAAAAGGCGCCGCTGACAAGTGTCACCGCCAGCAGCACGACGATCGGCAGCAGCATTGCGGTGGACAGCGGTTCGTGCCTGCGGGCCACCTGCGCGACGGGTGGTTTGTTGCGCACGAAAAATTGTGCGTTGTGAATGAGCGCGATCAATCCCAGGGCGATCGCGATGAATGCGATCCAGCCCGCCTGGGAATGAAATCCACCCAGCGCGATTTCCGGTGACCAACTGTCCCCGATGGCGATGAGCACCGTGATTCGCAGGGCATTGAACAACCAGATCGCAACGATGCCTATCGGATAGAGCAGCAAGGCCCTGGGAAAGCGCAACTCCGCGCGAAACAGGCTCAGGTACAGGGTCAGGAAGCCGATGATCAATCCGATACCCTCGTAGCCCGAGCAGTCAGGCGCGATATTCACGCGAAATTCGCTGGTGCCGAGGATCTTGTCGTTGAGCTCGGCGTAGATCATTTCGTCCGGGTACATCAGGGCGAGCAATCGTGCCGAGACGTGGAAAGTCAGTTCGGCGAGCGAACCCCACAAGCCCTGGCTGAGGCGCGCGACGACAGTCACCGCAGCGGCGACCAGCGCCGACAACAGCATTGCCTGTCGCAGCCGGCCCAGGAAAGAAAACCAGAAGCGGTAATGCGCCAGGCACGCAATGAACAGCAGCAGCGTTGCGGCGGCGAGAAAAACCCAGGCAATCAGCGTGGCCGAGGAAACCGCGCATGCCTCCAGGCTGGCAAAAAACACGTCGGAGCAGACGTAGAAAAGAGCAAACACCGACAGTTGGGCGAACAGGTACCGCTGCCAGTGGTGGCGTAGCGCCGCCCCGCACAGTTCCTGCCACAAACCGCGCAGGTTGGGCAGCATTGCCACCATCAGACCGGCGGCAAACAACAGGCCGAAATGCGTGGCCTGCACCGCATAGAACAGATACGGTTTGCACGCCTCGCTGACCCTGAGGTTGTGCGCATCGATGGCGGCGAACTCGGCAAACGCCAGCAGCACCAGCAAGACGATGCGCCAGCCGGCGCGCGTGTTGTCCGCAGACTCTTCAGGGGGAGCCGTGCTCATGATCGTGTCCGAAGCTGATTCGCGGGATAGCTGCGCGAGTATAGTTCAAAGCACGAGATCGGAAATCGCGTAGTCGTGGCGCCGCCTTTTGCGCGTGCCGGAATCCAAATGTTCTGGCTTCAGTGGCAGATATTGCCGCGTTGGCTGTTGTTTCCGGTGTTCTGCGCCTCGCGCATTACGGATCGCTCGCGCCGGCGACCGATCCCGTGCAGCGCAGCACCATGAAACGGGATCCTGTCACGCAGTCCAATGGCGCAATACCGTCGAATATCTTTACGCGAAATTTCGGTAGGGGTTAATATAATTCAATAACTACATGATAAATATAGAATAAAAATTTCAGGCATACCCTTTGCTTGAGTGATGGCGAACCTTCAAGCGTCGAGTTTGCGGTTCTTCAGGACCAAGTCCGATTGTACCTCGGTGTACCAACGGACTTGGGCTCAGATGCGGGGGTTTTTCAAAAGTTCACTGTAGGAAGGAGTTGGAAATGAAAACAAGGCTTTTGGTATCGGCAGCAGTGTGCGCCCTGGCGTTGGGCAGTGTGAACACATATGCCGGCAACTTTGGTCATGGCTACGGCAACAATGGAGGCAAAGACAACTTCAGCAAATTCGAGAAATTCAAAGGCTTTGACCAGGGCAAGAAATTCGACAAGTTCAAAGACTGGGACAAGCGCGACAAAGACTGGGGCAAAGGCAAGGGGAATTGCGGAAGCGTACCCGAGATCGATGCCGCGAGCGGAACGCTGGGCCTTGGCCTCACCGCGGGCCTTATTGCCCTGCTGAGGGGGCGTCGTCGCACCAGCTGATTCCTGGCGCTCGGGAAGTTGGTCTTGCGACCAGTCGATTCCGGATTGAAACCCGCCCACTGGGCGGGTTTTTTTCGCCTGCGACAGGCTGTTACTGGTTCCCCGGGCGCTAGATTCACAACGGTGGGCACCTATACTGCCAATCGTGTGGTGAACGGATGTGAATCATGATCGGCATGCGTGCTTTGCTTCTTCTCTCTGCTGCCTTGCTCGGCAACCCGGTTGCTGCCGGCGAAATCGAGGAGTTGCAGGCAAGAGCAAACCAGGGCGATGCGGTTTCCCAGGCGGAATTGGGTTTGCGATTCGCGGAGGGAGACGGAGTGGAGCAGGAGTTCGGGCAAGCGTTTCATTGGTGGACGCTGGCCGCGAATCAGGGTGATGCCCTGGCCCAGCGCAACCTGGGAGTGATGTACGCACAGGGCGACCATGTCGCGCAGGATTACACCCGGGCCGTGTACTGGTACACCCTGGCGGCAAATCAGGGCAGCGTGCGCGCCCAGTTCGATCTGGGCGTGATGTACCGCGAGGGCGCCGGCATCCGCCAGGACAATGCTCAGGCGGCCAACTGGTTCACGCTGGCCGCCAACGGGGGCAGCGTCGCGGCCCAGTATTACCTTGGCGTGATGTATACCAAGGGTGCGGGTGTCGCGCAGGATTATCGCCAATCGTTCATCTGGTGTTCCATTGCCGCGGACAACGGTGATGAAGGTGCGCCGCTATACCGTGATTTTGCCGCGACCAAGCTGGCGCCCGCTGTTCTGGACGAAGCGCGGCTCGAAGCCAAAGCGCTACGCGACAGAATTGCGCAGGCGGAGGAGGAGGAATAGCGCGGCGCCGGCCTCAGATTGACCCGGGCGACGCATCTGCTTCGCGCGGCAGCAGAAGCGGTGCGGCGATCTCGATCCAGCGTTCGATGACGCGCGCGATATACGCCGGGTCCGCGGTGTACTGCTCCTGTATCACCAGGCCGCGGATCAGGCACGCGTTCATCACCATCAGCAGATCCACGTCATCCTCGCGGCCGCTCGCGGCCTCGTAGCCGGCGCGTGTCAACGCGGCCGACTGCTCGTGCCATGTCTGCAACTCCGGAGCGACGCGGATTTTCAGCGCCGGATCAGTGCGCATGCGCACGAGGATTTCGAGCAGCGCGCGAAACTCGTCGGTGTTGGCGCCTTTCTGCCAGGTGTTCATCAGTTCGCGGGCGCTCGAGCGCGCCGCCCTGGGGCGGCGCGTGTTGCGGATCTGCAGGAAGGTGGCATTGTTCAGCAGCCAGTTCGCGGTGGCCGCCATCAGGTCTTCCTTGCTCGGAAAATGATGCTGCAGCGCGCCCTTCGATACGCCGGCACGCTCGACCACCCGATTGATCGAGGTGTCGGCATAGCCGTGTTCGACCAGGCATTCGGTCACCGCGCGGCAGATCCTGTTGCGCGCGATGGCTCGTTTTTGCTCCTGTTTGCCAGTTGTCGCGCCGTGCGGCGGTGGTTTGGACATGAGGCGATCCGGGCGTGCCGGTGCGTTGGCTGAAGTGTAGCGACTATAGCATATAAAAACAATACGGACGGCTTGTTTGCGTGTTGAATGAGTGCTACAAAAGCAATTCGGTGACAGCAGTTTGCGGAGGCGTGGAGCATGGCCGGAAAAACGGTTCGCATCGGTGGCGCCAGTGGCTTCTGGGGCGATGCGGCGATGGCGACGCCACAGCTGCTCGGTGACGGCAAGCTCGATTACCTCGTATACGATTATCTCGCCGAGATCACCATGTCGATCATGGCGCGCGCGCGCGCCAGGGATCCGCAGGCGGGTTATGCGAGCGATTTTGTCAGTGCGGCGATGAAACCGCACCTTGCCGAGATCGCGCGTCAGGGGGTGAAGGTGATTGCCAACGCGGGCGGCGTGAATCCAGGCGCCTGCGCCGAGGCCTTGCGGGCGCTGATTGCCGCCGCGGGGTTGAAGCTGAAAGTTGCGGTGGTTTGCGGCGATGAGCTGATCGGGCGCAAACAGGAGATTGCCGCCCGTGGCGCACGGGAAATGTTCTCGGGCGAGGCGTTTCCGGCGCTGAACACGATCGCCAGCATCAACGCCTACCTGGGGGCCTTTCCGATTGCCGTGGCCCTGGGTCATGGGGCCGATATCGTCATTACCGGCCGTTGCGTGGACAGCGCCGTAACGCTCGGGGCCTGTATTCACGAATTCAGCTGGGGGCGTGAAGATCATGACCGGCTCGCCGGTGGCAGTCTCGCCGGCCATATCCTCGAATGCGGTACCCAGGCAACGGGTGGCAATTTCACCGACTGGGAGCAGGTGGTCGATACCCTGGCCGACGCCGGCTATCCGATTGTCGAGATCGCACAGGACGGCGAATTCATCTGCACCAAGCCGGCTGATACCGGAGGAATGGTGTCGGTCGCAACCGTGGCCGAGCAAATGCTCTACGAGATAGGTGATCCGTGCGCCTATGTGCTGCCCGATGTGGTGTGCGATTTTTCTGCCGTGCGGATGGAACAGGTGGGCGAAGACCGGGTGCGGGTCAGCAATGCCCGCGGGCGTGGCGCGCCCGCGACGTACAAGGTCAGCGCAACATTCACCGATGGCTTTCGTGGCGGCGAGACCTGGACGGTCTACGGGCGCGACGCCGAGCGCAAGGCGCGCAAGATCGCGGATAACGCGCTGGCGCGTGCGCGCAAAACGCTGCGCCTGCTGGGCTTGGCGGATTTCGCCGAGACCAGTGTCGAGATCATCGGCGCCGAATCCCATTACGGCGCCTCACGGCGTGTATTCGGGGCGCGCGAGGTGAATCTCAAGGTCGCCGCGCGTCATGAAAGCGCGGCCGGCATTGGCGTGCTGTTCAAGGAGTTCGTGGGAACCGCGCTGGCGGCACCGCCCGGTCTCACCGGGTTCGCGGGCGGCCGCCCGCATCCGTCACCGGTCGTGCGCCTGTTTTCGCTGCTGCTGCCAAAGACCGAGGTGGAAATACTGGTGGATGTCGAGGGCGATCTGCATGCCTGCAACGACCCGCTGCCCGCGGCCGAGCTTCCCGCGGCGCCGGCACCTGTTCCGTCGCCGCCGGCTCCCGGTGGCGCGAACGTGGCGGTGGCGCTGGAACGACTCGCCTGGGGGCGCAGTGGCGACAAGGGCAACAACGCGAATATCGGCATCATCGCCCGCCGGCCCGAATACCTGCCCTATATCTGGGCCGCGTTGAGCATCGAGCGTGTGGCACAGCGTTTTGCCCATTTCCTGCAGGGCGAGGTGGAGCGTTTTTATCTCCCGGGTTTGCCGGCGATCAATTTTCTGTTGCACGATGTGCTCGGTGGTGGCGGCATGGCGAGCCTGCGCACCGATCCGCAGGGCAAGGGCTACGCCCAGTTGCTGCTGGATGAGCCGATCACGATTCCCGTCACGCTTGCGGAGACCCTCTGATGCCCGTTTTCCACAGCAGGATCCTTGCCGGCACGGACAGCTTCGCCGGCAATCGCCGCGATATGCTGGCGCTGGTCCAGAGGCTGCGCGAATACGAGGCGCGGGCCGTCACGCTGTCGGAGAAGCGCCGCGCACGTTTCGAGCAGCGCGGCCAGCTCACGCCGCGCGAGCGGCTCGCGCGCCTGCTCGACCCCGGCATGCCGTTCGTCGAGCTCTACAACATGGCCAACTTCCTGGTCGACGACCCGAGTCCCGACACCAGTGTGCCTGGCGCGAGCATGATCGGCGGCATCGGTTTCGTGAGCGGTGTGCGTTGCGTGCTCTATGTCGATGACAGTGGCATCAACGCTGGTGCCGCGACCACCACCTCGGTCACCAAATCACTCGGTGTGCTGGAGCTTGCGCTGCGGCACAAGCTGCCGTTCGTGCACCTCGTGGAGAGTGCCGGCGCCAACCTCCTGCAGTACACCGTGGAGTTGTGGGCCCATGGCGGAGGCATGTTCTACGGCTTGGCGAAGCTCAGCGCGGCGGGTATTCCGACCCTGGCGGTGTTGCATGGGCCGTCCACCGCGGGTGGCGCCTACCAGCCCGGCATGAGCGATTACGTGATCGGTGTAAGGAACAACGGCATGGCGGCGCTGGCCGGTGCCGCGTTGCTCCGCGCCGCGACCGGCGAAGTCGCCGACGATCGCGAACTGGGCGGATCGGAAATGCACGCCAGTGTATCGGGGCTGGTGGAATACCTGGCCGAGGATGATGCGCACGCTCTGCTGCTCGCGCGCGATCTGCTCGCGCGGCTCGACTGGAACAAGGGCTGCGCGCGGCTTCCCGCGCGCGATTTCAGGGCGCCGTTGCATGACCCGGATGAAATTGCCGGGCTGGTGCCGGTGGATTACCGCAAGCCCTACGATATGCGCGAACTCGCGGCCCGCCTCGTCGATGGCTCCGATTTCATCGACTTCAAGCCGCGCTACGGTGCGGCGACGGTGTGTCTGCAGGCCGCGATCTTCGGGCATGCCTGCGGGATCATCGGCAACAACGGACCGATCGATCCGGCGGGCGCGACCAAGGTCGCGCAGTTCGTGCAGCTCTGCGAGCAATCACGGCTGCCGCTCGTCTTTCTCAGCAACACCACCGGCTACATGGTCGGCACCGAGTACGAACGCGCCGGCATGATCAAGCACGGCTCGAAAATGATCCAGGCGATCTCCAACGCCGATGTGCCGCGCATCACGCTGTATATCGGAGCCAGCTTCGGTGCTGGCAACTACGGCATGTGCGGCTATGCCTACAAGCCGGATTTCCTGTTTGCGTGGCCCAACGCGATGACCGGGGTGATGGGCGGCGAGCAGGCGGCCGGCACCATGGAGCAGGTTGCGCGCGTTGGTGCCAGGCGCCGTGGCATCGAGCTCGACGAGCAGGTGCTGGCGCAGCAGCGTGCCGCGGTGATCGCCCATTACGACCGCCAGTCGGGCGCGTTCTACACCTCGGGCCGTTGCCTCGATCACGGCATCATCGATCCGCGCGATACCCGCAAGGTACTCGGTTTCGCACTGGATACCTGCTGGGAGGCGCGCCAGCGCAGGCTGCAGCCGAACAGCTTCGGCGTGGCGCGGATGTGAGCGGGAAGTTTCAGGGAGATGCCCAGGTGAGCCGGATTCGAAGCATATTGGTTGCCAATCGTGGCGAAATCGCACTGCGCGTGATGCGCACCGCGAAGGCACTCGGTTACCGCACCATTGCCGTTTATTCCACGGCCGACGCCGATGCGCCGCATGTGCGCGTGGCCGATGATGCGGTGCTGCTCGGCCCGGCGCCGGCGGCACAGTCCTATCTCGATGGCGGACGCATTCTGCGGGCGGCGGCGCAGACCGGGGCCGATGCGATCCACCCGGGCTATGGCTTCCTGTCGGAGAACGCCGGTTTTGCGCGCGCGGTCGAAGCCGCCGGCCTGGTGTTCATCGGCCCGAGCGCGGAAGCGATCGACATGATGGGCAACAAGGCGGCGGCCAAACGCCGCATGATCGCGGCCGGTGTCCCCTGCGTACCAGGGTATGAGGAAGAAGATCAGTCCGCTGCGACCCTGATAGCGGCGGCTGCCGCGATCGGTTACCCGGTCATGGTCAAGGCGGCTGCCGGTGGCGGAGGCCGTGGCATGCGCCTGGTGCTTGAGTCCGGCGCGCTTCCCGGCGCGCTCGCCAGCGCGCGATCCGAGGCGCTGAACGCCTTCGGATCCGCGGAACTGATTCTCGAAAAAGCCATCGAATGCCCGCGCCATGTCGAGTTCCAGGTATTTGCCGACAGCCACGGCAACATCCTGCACGTTGGCGAGCGGGACTGCTCGGTGCAGCGTCGTCATCAGAAGGTGGTCGAGGAAGCACCGTGTCCGGTGCTGGACGATGCGCTGCGTGCGCGCATGGGTGCGGCGGCGGTCGAGGCCGCGCGCAGCATCGATTACCGCGGCGCCGGCACGGTGGAGTTCCTGCTCGACGAGAGTGGCGCGTTTTATTTCCTCGAGATGAACACCCGGCTACAGGTCGAACACCCGGTGACCGAGATGATCACGGGACTCGATCTGGTGGCGCTGCAGATTCGCGTCGCCGAGGGAAAGGCGCTGGGAATCACCCAGGAGCAGGTACGGTTCTCGGGGCATGCGATCGAGGCGCGGCTCTATGCCGAAGACCCGTCCAGGGATTTTCTCCCGGTCAGCGGCCGGGTGGCGCTGTGGCAACCGGCGAGCGGCGATGGCGTGCGCGTCGATGCGGGTATCGCCAGCGGCCAGCTGATCTCGCCGTTCTACGATCCGATGCTCGCGAAGATCATTGCCTGGGGCGAGAGCCGGGATATGGCAATCGATCGTCTGGTCGGCGCGCTGAGCGCCTCGCGGCTGTTCGGGCTCGCCACCAACAAGAGCTTTCTGGTCGATATCCTGGAGCGTGAAACTTTCCGCAGGGGCCAGGCAAGCACGGCATTCATCGATCAGGAATTCGCGGGCGACATCGGCGATGCCGCGGTGCCCGGCCGCGAGGATGCCGCCATTGCCGCGCTGCTGGAGTTCCTGGCCGGGCGTGACCGGGCGCGGGCAGCGACGCTCGGCTGCCCCGAGGAATTGCTCGATTGGTCATCGCAGGGCACGTCATTCACGCACTATCGCTATGCCGCGCAACCACCTTTCGATCTGCGCCTGGTGCCTTCGGGTGGAGGACGCTACCGCGTGCTCCACGGGCAGGACGAGATGCAGCTGGAGGTGCTCTCGCACAGCGCCGATACGCTCAGCGTGCTGCTCGATGGCCGGCGCGAGTCGGTCGGCTATTTCGGCGAGCAGCCCGGTATCGTGCATCTCGCGCGCGGGCGGCGCACACTGGTGCTGCGCAACGAGCTGATGTTTGCCGGTATGGCAGAGGAATCATCCGCGGGCGGGCGGGTCAGCGCACCGATGCATGGCGTGCTGCTCGAGGTGTTCGTGAAACCCGGCGAGCGCGTTGCCAGGGGCACACGTCTGGCGGTGCTCGAGGCGATGAAGATGCAGCACGAACTGCTCTCTTCGGTGAATGGCGAAGTGCGCGAGGTCGCAGCCACGGCTGGCACGCAGGTGACGGCCGATGATCTGCTGATCGATATCGAGGTGGATGAAGCAACCTGATGGCGGGGGTTGTGTCCTGAGCGAGTGGGAGAAGCGACATGGTTGAACAAGCGGCCGATTTCCGCGAGGAGAGTGAACTCCTGTACCGTTTGCTCGAACCGCTGGCTGACGCGGAATTCGAGAAGAAAACACTGTTCAAGAACTGGACGTTGACCCATGTGCTGGGGCATCTCCATTTGTGGAACTGCGCGGCGGATATCGCGCTGAACGACAGCGCGGCGTTCGAGCATTTCGCGGCCAGCGTTACCGAGGCCGTCGTGAAGGGCAGCCTGCGGGCATTCGAGAACGAGTGGCTCGCCGGCCGCCGCGGCAGGGCATTGCTGGAGGAGTGGCGCGCGTTCTACCTGCCGATGTCGCGGCGGATCGAACAGGCGGACCCCCGCCAGCGGGTGAAATGGCTCGGTCCCGACATGAGCGTACGCTCGAGCATCAGCGCACGCCTGATGGAAACCTGGGCGCATGGCCAGGAGGTATTTGATCATCTGGGGGTGCGTCGCATCGACACCGATCGCATCCGCAATATCGCGCAACTCGGCGTGAACACCTTTGGCTGGACCTTCGGCAATCGCGGGATGAAAGCGCCCGGCGCCGCGCCACGGGTCACGCTGCTGGCTCCATCGGGTGCGACCTGGGAATGGAATGGCGACAACACCGCGGACCACGTCCAGGGCAGTGCCACCGAGTTCTGCCAGGTCGTGACCCAGACGCGCAATATCGGCGACACCGGCTTGCGGGTGAGCGGCGCCGTTGCCGAACAGTGGATGGCGATTGCGCAGTGCTTTGCCGGCCCGCCGGAGCAGCCGCCCGCAACCGGCACGCGGCACCCTGATTCGTGATCGGGCACTGGTATACACTGGCGCCCGTGGTTTCATTTACCTTGTCACCGTACAGGATTTGCCCATGTCATTGGTCACCGTCCCGGACGGCAGAGCGACGCCGCAACCGGCGCTGACTCCGATCGGCCATGTGACCGAGGTGCAGGGTCCGGTGGTGGTGATACGCTGCCAGACCTTGCCACCCCTGCGCCAGGCGCTCGACGCGCGGACCGACGGTCACAGCTATCTGTGCGAAGTGCATCAGCACCTCGACGAACATCATGTGCGGGCGATCATTCTGCACCGCTCGGCCGGCCTGCAGCGCGGCACGCCGGTCTTCGATACCGGCAGCCCGCTGCACGTACCGATGTCGCCGGATTGCCTGGGACGCGTGCTGAACGTGTTCGGCGAACCCATCGACGGCATGGCGCCGTTGCACCCCGATCACTACCGCAACATCCACAGCGCGCCAATGCCGCTGAACCGGGTCACCAGCAGCGAGACCATACTCGAGACTGGCATCAAGGTGGTCGATCTGCTGTGTCCCTTCGTGCGCGGCGGCAAGACCGGCCTGCTCGGCGGCGCCGGTGTGGGCAAGACCATGCTGATCATGGAGTTCATGCACGCGATCACCCACATCCACCACGGCCTGTCGGTGTTTGCCGGTGTCGGCGAGCGCATCCGCGAAGGTCATGAACTGTGGCACGAGATGCATGCCGCGGGCGTCCTGCCGAATTCGCTGCTGGTCTACGGCGAAATGGACGAGAGCCCGGGAGTGCGGTTTCGGGTCGCACTGGCCGCGCTGACCTATGCGGAGTACCTGCGCGATTCGCAGCAGAAGGAAGTGCTGTTCGTGGTCGACAACGTGTTCCGTTTCGTGCAGGCCGGCAGCGAGATATCGAGCCTGCTCGGGCGCATGCCGGCCACGGTCGGCTACCAGCCGACGCTCTCGACCGAGGTCGCGGAACTCGAGGAGCGCATCAATTCATCGGCCGAGGGCGCCATCACCTCGGTGCAGGCGGTCTACGTGCCGGCCGATGACATGACCGACCCGGCGGTCAGCGAGATACTCAGCCACCTCGACACCAACGTGATTCTCTCGCGCGCCCAGGCCAGCCAGGGCATCTATCCGGCGGTTGATCCGCTGGCCTCGAAGACCAAGCTGATGGACCGTCGCGTGCTCGGCGAGCGTCACTACCGTGTTGCGCATGCGGTGCAGGAACACCTCGCGCGCTACCAGGAGCTCGAGGACATGATCGCGATGCTCGGCATGGAGGAGTTGTCGGAGGAAGACCAGCGCGTGGTAAAGCGCGCGCGGCGCCTGCAGCGCTACCTCACGCAGCCGTTCTTCGTGACCCAGGAGCACTCGGGGATTCCCGGAGTCAGCGTTCCGCTCGCGCAGACGCTGGCCGACTGCGAGGCCTTCCTCGAAGGAAAATACGATGCGCTGCCCGAGGACGATTGCTACATGAAAGGCGCCATGGAGCAGATCTGAGATGAGCGCGCGGTTCCGCATGGAGGTCTATGACAGCAGGCAACTGGCGTGTGTCGAGGAGGTCTGGCAATTCGTCGGCGAGGACGCCAGCGGTTGCTTCGGGCTGATGGCGCATCATCAGCGCTTCATGACCGTGCTGGAGAGCGGGCTCGCGCGCTTCCGCCACGGCCTTGACGATGCCGTTGCCGACTGGGAGTACCTGGCCTTTCCGGGTGCGCTGCTGTCGTTCGAGGACAACGTGCTGAGGATCATTGCACGGCGCTTCTGGCGGCACGCGGATTTTGACCAGATCAGCCGCATCCTCGAGGAGCAGATGCTGCGCGACCAGCAGGCCAGCCAGCAGTTGCGCCTGAGCCTTGCAAAGATCGAGGAAAACATGATGTTGCGTATCTGGGAACTCAAGAAGCACCAGGCATGACCATCGACGAGCGCGAGAAGCAGCAACTGGAGAAGCGCATCGCCAACCAGGCCCGGCGTATCCACCGCGCGCGTCGCGAGCACAACACGATGCTCGCGGAACTCGCGCACTTCGGCAGCCTGGGCTTTCTGTTCGTGATCCCGGTGGTGATCGGCGCCTATCTCGGCAGCTGGCTGGATGGCAGGTACACGGGTTTCCAGACCAGCTGGACCGTCAGCCTGATCCTGCTCGGTGTCACGATCGGCATCGGTAATGTATACCTGTTCATCAAGGACAAGGACTGAGGCCATGAACAGCGATCTTTTGCACAGGGGCGGCATTGATCTCGGCCTGTTCACGCTGAGCGAGACCGTGCTCGACACCTGGGGACTCATGCTGCTGCTGACGGGAGTTTCGTGGCTGGTCACGCGCCGCCTGCAGTTCAACCCGGGGCGCTGGCAGACCGTGCTCGAAGGCGTGGTGAGCGTGGCCTGCAATGCCATCGAGGGCATGCAACCGGGGCACATCCGCGAACTGATGCCGCTGATCACCACGCTCTGGATCTTCCTGGTTTTCGCCAACCTGATGGGGCTGGTGCCGGGGCTGCATTCACCCACCGAGGATCTCTCGCTCACCGCCGCGCTGGCGATCATCGTGTTTGTGTCGGTGCACTGGTACGGCATCCGCATCAGCGGTTTTCGTGCCTACATGCGCCACTACCTTTCACCGACACCGCTGATGCTGCCGTTCCACGTGCTGAGCGAAATCACCCGCACGCTGGCACTGGCGGTGCGCCTGTTCGGCAACATGATGAGTCTGAGCATGGCGGCGCTGCTGGTGCTGATGGTCGCGGGATTTCTGGCACCGGTTCCGATCCTGATGCTGCATATCGTCGAGGCGCTGGTACAGGCCTATATTTTCGGCATCCTCGCGCTGATCTATATCGCGAGCGGGCTGCAATCCCAGCAGTCGCGTCTCGAACAACCCGAAGGAGAAACCCATGAATGACAGCGTGCTGCTCGTCAGCTGTTTTACCGTTGCCGCGCTGCTGGCCATCGCCATCGGCGTGATCGGCCCCGCGCTGGCGATGGGCAAGGCCATCAGCCAGGCGCTGGAGGCGCTGGCGCGCCAGCCCGAGGCCGAGAAGTCCATCATGCGCATCCTGTTCATCGGGCTGGCGATGATCGAGTCACTGGCGATCTATGTGCTGGTCGTGGTGCTGATCGTGCTGTTCCGCAACCCGCTGCTGTCGTTGCTGACTCCGGCGCTGGGTTCCTGAGCAAGCGCGCAGCCGAGGGGGGAACGAGGTGAACATCGACTGGACGAGTTTCTCGCTGGAGATCATCAACTTCCTGGTGCTCGTCTGGCTGCTCAAGCATTTTCTCTACAAGCCGGTCATGGACATCATCGGCCGCCGCCAGGCTCTGATTGCGGAGGATCTCGCAAAGGCAGAGCAGGCCCGGCAGGCAGCGGCGCAGATGGTCACGGACTTCGAGGCGCGCAGCAAGGAGATGGACAGCGAGCGGCTCCGGGCCCGCGAGGAGCTGGGGCAGGAGATCGCAACGTTGCGTATCGCGAAGCTCGAGGCGCTGGAGGCGGAAATCGCTGCCGAGCGCGACAAGGGCGCGGTGCTGCGCCAGCACGAGAAGAGTGAAATGCTGAGAGCCTGCGAGGAGCAGGCCGTGACCCTGGCTGCGCGCTTTGCCAGCAGGCTGCTGGAGCGCTTCGCTTCGCCGGCGCTCTGCGATCAACTGGTGGCGCTGGCGATCGAGCAGCTCGCAACCCTGCCCGAGACGACCCGGGTGCAGCTCGAGGCAAGCATCGAGCAGCAGCACGCCCCTGTTCGCGTGTGCAGCTCCCATCCGCTCGGCGATGCGATCCGGCAACGACTCGAAGCCGCGCTCGGGGCACTCACGGGCACGCCGCCACCGGTTGAATACAGCGTGGATCCGGCGTTGATCGCCGGCGTCGCGATCCGCGTCGAGGCGCTGCTGCTCGACGCCAGCCTCGCCGCCGAACTGAAGCTGTTCGAGGCGAGCGGCGATGCCGTCTGAGCCATTGCTGCTGGCGCGCGAGGCGCTCGGGCAACTCGGGCAGCTCGAGCAGTGGATCGAGCACTACGAGCTGCGCCTGCGCGCAACCGAACAGGGTGTGGTGAGCTCGGTTGGCGATGGCATTGCCTGGATCAGCGGGCTGCCCTCGGCCGCCATCGACGAGATCCTGTTGTTCCAGGACGGCAGCCGGGGCGTGGTCTACCACCTCGGCGAGAGCAGCGTCGGCGCGATCATGCTGCAGCAGACACAGCAGCTCGCGGCCGGCTGCAAGGTGCATCTCAGCAAGCGGCAGATGAGCATTGCCACGGGAGACACGCTGCTCGGGCGCGTGATCAATCCGCTCGGCGAGGTGCTCGACGGCGGCGAGGCGCCGCGTGACACGCAGCACCGCCCGCTCGACACACGCTCGCCGGGCATCGTCGAGCGCGATTTCGTGCACGATCCGCTCTACATGGGCAGCAAGATCATCGACACGCTGATACCCGTCGGACGCGGCCAGCGCCAGCTGATCATCGGTGACGATGGCCTCGGCCGAAGCTCGCTCGCGATGGATGCGATCATCAACCAGCGCGGACGCGATGTGTACTGCGTCTACGTTATGATCGGCCAGCGCCGCTCCAGCGTGGTCAGCACCCTGAATGCCCTCAAGCATTTCGGCGCCATCGATTACACCACCGTGGTGGTCAGCGAGGCCAGCGCGCTGCCGGGGCTGTCCTATATCGCGCCATTCGCGGGCTGCGCCATCGCCGAGGCCTGGATGTATCGCGGCAAGGACGTACTGATCGTCTACGACGATCTCAGCACCCACGCACATGCCTATCGCGAGCTGTCGCTGCTGTTGCGCCGCCCGCCCGGACGCGAGGCCTACCCCGGCGACATTTTCTTCCTGCATTCGCGCCTGCTGGAGCGCGCCACCTGTCTCAACGCGAGCTGCGGCGGGGGCAGCATCACTGCTCTGCCGATCGTGGAAACCCAGCTCGGCGAGATTGCCTCCTATATCCCGACCAACCTGATCTCGATCACCGATGGCCAGATCTATCTCAGCCAGGCCCTGTTCCAAGGTGGCTTCCGGCCATCGATCGACATCAGCAAATCGGTATCGCGTATCGGCGGCAAGGCGCAACCCGAGGCGATCAAGAACGAGGCGAGCAGGATGAAGCTCGATTACCTGCAATTCCTCGAACTCGAGGTGTTCACGCGTTTTGGTGCGCGCCCCGAAACCGGCCTGCAGAAGAAACTGCAGCGCGGCCGGATCCTGCGCGAGCTGCTGAAGCAGGACCGGCTGAAACCGGTCAGCGAGTGTTTCAACCTGGGCTGGTTGATCGGCTTCAACGAGGACCTGTTCGATGGCAAGCCGCTCGAGGAGTTGCAGAGTTGCATGGATGCACTGCAGGAACAGATTGCCGCCAGCGCACTCGGGCTCGATTCCCCGCGCAAGGAGTGGATCGAGCAGCTCGAGGCGTGGCTCGGCATTCCGGGATCGGGCTGACCGTGTCGCGCCGCCACGTGATCGACCGTCGCCTGCAGATGCTGGCCGACATCCGCGGCATCATGG
>MTKY01052426.1_pt1 | contig 26605 bp, 19 predicted proteins | sample 1042731 | NCBI WGS metagenome assembly MTKY01 (sample SAMN06212206, study PRJNA360538) | anaerobic digester metagenome | biome: Wastewater treatment plant; material: sludge; isolation source: anaerobic digester fed with sludge from wastewater treatment plant | place: Denmark: WWTP Soeholt ... | reverse complement strand
GGCACGCGGACGCGGACTTCGTGGACGTACCGTCAGCGCGGATGCTCTCCAAAGCATATGCACGCGCGCTGGCTGACCGGATAGATCCCCATGCCGTCCGCCCGGTCGAGGCGTACGGGACTCCCCAGATTCCCGACGACGCCGGCACATCCCACTTCTGCGTGATCGACCGATGGGGCAACTGTGTGGTGAGCACGGAGACAATCAACACGCTGTTCGGGTCGCTGGCCGCCGTGGACGAATGGGGGTTGATTCTGAACAACGAGATGGATGATTTTACGGCCATTCCCGGCGACACCAACTATTTCGGCCTGCGTCAGTCGAGCCGAAACGAGGTGGCGCCTGGACGGCGTCCGCTGTCATGCATGAGTCCGACGATCGTGCTGCGGGACGGCAGGCCGGTCCTGCTCATCGGCGGCTCGGGCGGTCCGCGGATCATCACGTCGGTTCTCAACGTGCTGCTTGGCGTGCTGGACGGGCGTCAGCCTCTTGACGAAGCCATGGTCGGTCCGCGTCTGCACCATCAATGGATGCCTGACGAAATCCAGTTCCATTCGGCGGTCCCCGAGGAAATCGTTATCGGTCTCAGAAAGTTGGGGCATACGGTATCCGATAAGAAGGGCACGGGGATCGTCCAGGCCATCGTTGTAAAGGGTGGCGAGGTCACCGGGGCCTGCGATCCGTCCAAAGGTGGCATTCCGGCGGGTGATTAGGCCTGTCTTTCCGGGTTCAGCCCGGGCGGCCAGCAAATCCGCGTGCCCGGCATCCGGCCGGTTCGGCTTGCTGGACTCCCCGCCCCGGGGACCGTACACTGCAGGGAAGCGCCACTTCCGTTTTTCAACGGCGAGAATGCCGGTTTTCTGATGCGACGATGCATATGAGGCAGTCTCGCCGAACCGGGCGACCATGAGCGAAGGCAGCGACATCCCTCGCCAGTTCCCCCTGGCCTCTGAACGCGCACCGCAGGTACGCCTGTCGGTCCTGCGGGGACCGGGCGAGGGCGCCAGCGTCCCTTTGCGCCGGATCGTCTCGCTGATTGGCTCCCGTCGTGGATGCAAGGTCGCGCTGAATCACCGGGGCGTGGCCCCGGTCCACTGCGCCGTGGTGAACACCGGCGCCGCGGTTTTCGCCCGCGATCTGGTCACGGACACCAGGACGTTTCTCAATGATCTCCCCCTGGTCTGTGAGCGTCTGGATGACGGCGACGTACTGAAAATCGCTCAATGGGAGCTGGCGATACACATTTCGAGCCGATCCGCGGGATACGCGGCGGACGACGACGCCCTGCTGGACCTCGAACCGACGCAGGCGGTCGCATTGCAGGCGACCGACAACGGGCAGCTCACCAAGCTCCGGCGAGATGTGTGCGTGATCGGCCGCAAGTCCGGCTGCGACATTCTGGTTCAGCACGCGCAGGCATCCCGGGCCCACGCTCTGATCGCCACGTATCTGGGGCAGCCGTCGGTGTTCGACCTGCTCAGCAGCAACGGCCTGCAGATCAACGGCCAGCCGACGGTCTTCTCCCCCATCCGCTCGGGAGACCGTCTCCAGGTGGGCGAAGCCGTCTTGCGGGTCGTGATCCCGGACTCGATCGCCAGGCACGCCGCCACTCCCGAGATCGCCGACGTGGACACAACGGTTATCCGTCTCGAGGATGACGAGGATCAGGTGGATATCCGCGCTGCCGAGATTGACCCGCGTTCGCCGTTCTGATCCCGGCTCCTTTGCGCCAAGCGCCACTCAGAGAACCATTCACAGTGCGGAATCGGGCGAAGACGTCGCCACGGAATCCCACGCCGCGGCGTTCTCAGCGGCCCAGGGCCGTCGGCGGGCAAAGAACCACACCAGCACGCCCGCCAGTAGAACCACGCCGGCCGACAGGAGCGCATCGCGATACTCGAGCACCACGAGCTTGCCCACAAAGAAGAGTACCGCATACAGCGCCAGCGCGCTGCCCAGCCACAGGACGACCACGTTTCCGACGCCCCGACCCCGCGGCACGTCCGGGCAGGCCCGGGCCACCGGCCCCCACAAATACGCAACGGGGCGGATCCGCCGGTAGAACGTCTCCAGCTTGGCCGGTTGTGTCGGCGCTGTGAGGAGCGTCGTAAGAACCCAGACGGGCGTACAGATGCCCACGGTAATGAGAATTCGGTCGGCCGGGGACAGACCGAGTTGATAGCGGCTGTCGACGATGGGCAGAGCCGTGGTCACGACCAGAGACGCGATCATGGCCGAGATTTCCGACCATGCGTTTATCCGCCACCACACCCATCGCAGCATCAGCACCATTCCGATGCCGGCCTGAAGATTGAAGAGAACCAGGACCGCCTTCTCGATACTGGTCATGTGGTAGGAGACAACGATGGCCAGCACCGCGAACCCCAGGACCGACACGCGGGCCATGCGAACGCACTGCTTCTCCGTGGCGGAAGGAACGAGGAAGCGCCGGTAGATGTCCGTCACGAAATACGAGGCGTTCCAGTTCAAATGGGTGTCCACGGTGGACATGAACGCCGCCAGCAGCGAAGCAATCAAGACCCCGCGCATGCCCGCCGGAAGGATTTCCATCATCAGCATCGGGTAGCCGGATTCGCGGTCCTCCAGATTCGGGTAGTAGAGCAGCGCGACCAGCCCGACGACGATCCACGGCCACGGGCGCAGGGCAAAATGCGCAATGCTGTACCACACCGCCGTGAGAATGGAATCTCGTTCCGACCGTGTGCCGAACATCCGCTGCGCCACGAAGCCCCCGCAGTCACCCCACCAGAGGATTCCCAGGTAGACCGCGAAAGTCGAAACGGGCATCCACGGTGAGTTGGCGTCTGGAAGAAAATGGAAGGTCGCCGACGCACGATCCGCGCCAAATTGCTCGATCAGCCTCAGCTTGATCTGCTCCATACCGCCCATGTGATCGACCGCCAGGACGCCGAAGAGAACGGAGCCGGTCATGGCGATTGCGAACTGGAGCAGGTCTGTGATCACGATACCCCAGACGCCGGACAGAACTGTGTAGAAGGTAGTAATCAGGAACAGAACGATCAGCACCAGCCACTTCCAGACGTCGATCGTGCCCGGCGGCGCCCCGAGGGCCGTTTCCACGCTCACCTGGAGCGAATCCGCCCAGGCCGGTCGGCCGAACGTCGCCGCCACGATCTTCTGCATGGCGAGCATGACCCAGGCCAGCGTGCATGTGCTGAAGATGAAAGACGTGTAAACCGCCTTAAAACCCCGGAGGAAGCTGGCCGCCCTGCCGGAATACCGCAGCTCCATGAACTCCGCATCCGTCGTCAGCCCGGCGCGCCGCCACAGCCGGGCAAAGAACACGACGGCCAGCGCCCACGCGACGGCCTGATTCCACCAGAGCCAGTTCCCCGCGATTCCCTTGGTCGCGACCAGGCCCGCCACGAACAACGGCGTATCCGCCGCAAAAGAAGTGGCAACAAGGGACGTTCCCGCGATCCACCACGGAAGATGCCGGCCGGCAACGAAATACTCCGCGACGCTGCCGCTGGCGCGCTTGAGGAACGCGACGCCGACGGCCGTGACGAACAGCACGTACAGGCCGATAATGGACCAATCGATCCAGTGCATCAGCGTTCGCACCCCGGAGGAACGGGATCACCCGCGTCCGCTCCGGTGAAACAGACCGCCAGCCGGGCATAGTCCGCCAGATCGGCGACCCCGTCGCCGTTCAGATCGGCATCCCGGGCCAGCCCGGCGGCGATGACCGCGGGCCCGCCGAGATGCTCCACCCAGGAGGTGTAATCGTCCAGGTCTACGTCGCCGTCGCCGTCCCAGTCGGCAATGTTGCCGGGGTTCGGAGCGTAGCTCGCCCAACTGTCGTAGTGGAAGACGCTGAATCCGTCCAGCGCGGCAAGGCGGGCGGGACTCAGACGCCTGTGGAACTCTTCCAGGGTCATCGTCATGGCGGCGTTGGGCGTGGGCCCGTCGTCCGCGAAACTGTTGACGGGCAATTCCGGCGGAACGTGATGTATGTCCGCGCCAAGCTGGATCCGCCGGCCCTTCCCGGCGGCCATGTCCAGTTCGGCGCTCGTCACATTCGCCAGAGCCGTCGCCGTGTCGTAGTAACTCATCAGCACGACATCGTCGACCAGGTCGAGCGTATGCTCCAGGAAGTATTGGGTCACACCTCGGTAGGAGAACCGAGACGGGAGCATTCCGGCCGTGTCGAAATGAGTCGACAGATCCACTGCGATGTCCACATCGGACGCCCCGTTCGCGTCCAGGTGCGTCCGGGCGTTGGCCAGCACGTTGTCAAAGTACTTTATCGCCACCTGTCGTCGCTGCGACTCCGTCCCGCCCCAGGAGGAATGGAGCCAGAACTCGATGTCGAAATGGATCGCATCAAAATCGTCGGCGGCGTCGTCCGGCGTCGCCGAATGCAGCGAGAGAACCTGATCGATCCTCTGGCGGACAAGTGTCGGATGATCCTGCCAGTCCGTCCCGTCCAACAGGGCCTCGATGCGAATGCCGCTGGCGTGCGCCGCGGCGATGAATGTTCGCAGATTCGCCTTTGTCGCCGGACTGCCCAGGGCCCAGACGCCATACGCACCGCAGTAGATATGGTTCACACCCTCGCGCGCGCAGAAATCCAGGACCGCCTGCGAAGCGGCCTGGCTCTCGAAAGTGCCGCCCGCGTAGAACCACATCGCCCGCACGGCGTCCCCATCCGGCGGCGGGCGCAGAGTGACGGGCGTCAGAACATAGCTGCCGCCGCCCCCGGACACACCGATGATCTGGTCGAAATCAAACCGGGCGACCCCCGTCTGGCCGTTTCTCTCGATGATCAGCTTGGGGATGCCCGAGGTCAGATCCAGCGAGCCGGACCCCCCGGTGCGCGTCAGAGCGGAAAATTCAAATTCGAATGTCTGATACGCCGCCCCCGCCGTCACAGCCGGGGATGAGAACTCGGTATCGCCGGGCAGGTCCAGGGCGAACCGCAACCTGGGCGTTCCCGTATGGCCGGACAGCCCCACCATCCGCGCATCGATCCGCACGGCCACAAAGCCGCTCAAGTCCAGCGCCTGCGTCGCGATGTTGCCGACGCCCCACGTCGACGCGCTCCAATCCACGGTATGATACGCGCCGTTTCCGACCGATCCGGCGGCCGTCACGCCGCTGTCCGTGGTGCCCGCGCCGAACGCTCTCCAGCCCGCTCGCGGATTGTAACTTCCAACCGGCGACGAGTTGAAATCCTCCAGAACGCTATCGGCCCCGGCGGGAACCACCACCAGGCTGAAGATGCCCACCCACGCCGGCACCAGACCCGCTGCCCATCTGTGTCGCTTCATCGATACCCTCGTTTCGCCCGCCGCCTCGTCCCTGACAATCGCAATCCGGTCGGCGTCTCAAATGCCCCCGGGGGGCGAAGCGTTCCAGTTCGTCCACCGGAACCAACTGACCTCGTCGTAGCGCACGTCCTGCGGCCTCCGTGACGCCACATGGGTGTCCATCGCCATGGCATTGAGCCGCCCACCGTGACGGTTCCCGATGATGCGGCGATTGGCCCAGGACGCAGGCGCCGGACTGCCATCCGGCTGGCGATACCCATTAAAAAAGTCCTCCCGATTATACCGCCACCCCGGGTCGGAAACGCTGTTGATGGCAGCATGGTTGTCCATCAGTCCGATAACAACGCTGGGGCGTTTGCACAAGTCCACCTTCTGAATAAACCCCGGTTCGGGCGGGCTCTTGCGGCCGCGCTGGATGCCGTCGTTCGGCCCGGGGCGCTGAATCTCCTCGTTGTACGCATAGCTGCCCCCGATTTCCACGCGATCCACCGTGTGTGTCGTGTTGTTCCAGTTCCGGATGGCCCGCGGCGCCTTCTCGGCCAGACACAGGAAAACCGACGCGCCGCCGTTGCGGACGATCGAACCATTGTCGTTGTACGCGTTCAGTCCCTGGTGGATGATCTTTCCGTCGAAAAACACCCGGGGCCAGCGGTTCTGGGTCGCGAGCGAGTCCACCGGGGCAGGCCACACACCGCCGAATAGTTCCGCGTATTGAACGAACGCCTGTCCCATGCTGCGCAGGTTGGACTTGCACGACACGTCCTTGGCCTGGTCGCGGGCCTTTCGCAAAGAGGGCAGCAGAATCGATATCAGCAGCGCAATGATCGACACCACGACGAGAAGCTCGATCAGAGTGAACGCAGACCGGCCCGATCCGGATGGTCTGACAGCACTTCGATTTCTCATGGGGTTTCCTCCATCGTGCGATAGGACTCGTAGGAATGGATGGCCAGACCCGCGCATCCGACCGACCGGGCCAGCACGTATTCCAGCGTCTCCAACTGCCCGGCAAAGTAGCTTCGCGGATAGCAGCCGAACGTGATTCCCTTCTCCACCAGCGGCCCGGTTCCCAGTTCGACAGCCGCGAACACGGACACGCCGAGCCGATGCCCCAGCTCGAACTCCGTCCGGCAGCACGCGACGACGCCGTTCACGCCGGTCACCCGCTCCCGATACGACATGATCCCCACGTTCTGAATCAGCGGGAACAACGCCTCCAGCAGCGGCACGTCGCCCTTCGGCCCGGCCACCGTGAACGCGGCCTTCCCTTCGGCGTCGGACGAATCCCACCAGAATGGAATGTCCACGCCGTAGGCCATGTCGGCCGCGTTACACCGCCGACGCAGTTCCCGATTCAACGCGATGAAATCCGTCAGCAGCTCTCGCCGCACCGCCGGGTCTTTCCACTCGGGCAGCACGTACGGTTCGTTGTCCATATGAACCGCCGCATAACGGCCTTCCGGGCTTCCCTGACGGTTGAAGTCGTCCAGCGCATCCAGCAACCGGAACAGCCTTCCATGGTTGCGGGCAAAAACGAAATCCGGCGCGCCATCCAGCGCGTGGACCGTCACGCCGGCCGCCCGGGCCGCCGCGTTGAAGCTGCGCTGCTCCGCCACGTGGTGCAGCACGATCGTATCGTCCTTGTAGTCGTACGGAACCTGGCAGAACAGATCCGTCACGCCGTTTCGCCGACAGAAGGACACGAGGCCTTCTTGGCGGGCCGGGTCCGGGAGGATTTCGGCGGTCTCCCACACCCACAGCGCTTTTCGCAGCGGGTGAACCGCAGGCGCGGCGGTGGCCGGCACTGCGGATTCCTCGGGCGAGCGACAGAAGGCCGCCTGACCGACCGCCACCCAACCCGCACCCGATCCCTCCAGCAGCAGCCGGACCGCGCCGAGGCCCGGCGACCCCAGCACTTCGGGCGGCAGCGGGAACACGTGCGTTGACCAGGACGTGCCGTTCAACTGCGTCCCCGTCAACCGACCGATCTCGGTCCCGGCGCGTTCCAGGCCGTCATACGGGCCATGCACCACTTCCACCCGGAGGTGCCGAGTTCCCGGTTCCCCCAGCAGCCGCAGAAGCAGATGGGGCACCGCCGACACATCGAGCGGCCGAGGCTTCGCTCCGGGCCGGTTGTCAAACAGGGGAATCACGCCGCCCACTCCGTCGGGCGGAGCGGAGGCCTGAACGTCGATCCGCCAGGTCCGGACCTTCGGCGTACCCAATGCGGTGATGCGATCGGTGACCGCAGTCGGAGCACCGCCGATGGACTGGAAATAGCCTCCCAGTGCCGATTCGACGCCGCTCTCAAAATCCGCGACCAACAGAGTGCTCGCGTGATCGGCGGAGAACGCCGGCACCCCCAAGCTCACTATCGCCGTCATACACACAACCAGTGCCATTCGCGCCATAGCTCCGAGTCCTCACGACGTCCAGACCCGTCTCCCGCGGTTCGGCCGCTCGGGAGTTGCGTCGGCGGCCGTTCCGCCGAATCTCCGTCCTTCCAGCCCGGGTCCGCCACTCAACGGCGCCGAGCCGCAATCAGCAGTCCCACACTCAGCAGCAGAATCGAGGCGGGTTCGGGGATACCGGTGACCTGATCGTAGTTCAACTCACCGATGCCCGTGCCGCCGGCCGGTCCGCTCAGAACCCGCAGTTTGATGATGGTATTACTGAGATCCACGCCCGGCGCAATCGCGGCGAAGTCGATGCTGAACGTCTGGTATTCACTCGTCAGCGTGACGGCCGGCGCGTAATACTCGATTCCCGCCACTTCGATCCCGAAATCCAGCTCGGCCACGCCGGGAATGGGCGTGTATCCCGGAATGTTCCGCCAGCGGGCATCCACGCTCAGGCCCGTGTAGCTCGACAGATCGACGCCTGCCGGCGACACGTCAATGACTCCCCACCCGCCCAGACCAAAATCCGCCGAATGGAACCGACCCTGTCCCACGGAGCCATCCGGAATCACCCCGCTGTCCGTGGTCGGAACGCCGAACGCGCCCCAGCCCTGCGAGCCGGACTCAAAATCGTACAGAATCCCTGCCGAGCCGACCGAGGCGAAGAGCAGGACCGCCGCGGTGGCTGCCACAGATGCCGTTTTCATCGTTTTATCCTCCGTCGAGAGAGTGCAACCAGAGCGGGCGCCGCGCTGACGCCCGCGTCATTCCACGCTCAATAACACCAGGGATAGTAGTCCTCCGCCACGTCGGGGCCCTGCATGCAATCCATGAACACCGGCAGGTCGTCGAGGTCCACGTCACCGTCGCGGTCCGCGTCAAACGGCGCGCATTCGGCCGGCGGGTTGGGATTCTCGAAACATCCCTGGAACACGGCAAAATCCGCGAGGTCCACCGTGCCGTTCAGATCCCGATCCGCCCAGGGCCCAAACGCTTCGTCCACAAGCGTGATCTTGTCGAACTCGAACACGTTCACGCCGTCCGCCTCGTACCGCCGCCACATCAGCCGGATGCGCGTGATATGGCTGAGGTTCAGCCCCGGGATGGCACCGGCCACCGAATCGTCGTCGTCAAAGGCCGAGTCCAGCGCCGCGAAGGGAATCGTGATCGTCGTCCAGTCCGGGGGCACCGGAATCGCCCGGTTCACCGTCGGATGTCCGGAAACCACGCGGGACAACACCGCGACGGTTCCGTCGTCATCTTCCATCTGGAGCTGGACGCGTGCGCCTTCCGTTCCGCCGAAGCTCACGTTCAGGTTCACCTTCATACGAATGGACAAGCCCGTGCCCAGGCTCAAGTCGAGCTTCACGTCGTCGACCCCGCCCGGCACACAGTGCTCGTGCTCGAACAGACCAAGCCCGATGCCCGAGCCGACCCAAACGCACTGCGGCAACTGCTGCATGTCGCACGCCGTCCAGTCGGCGGCCTGGAACGCACCCGTCCCGTCCTCCGCTCCGCGGTCCAGCCCGAAGTCCGTCTGCGGATATCCGAAGAACGTCCAGTCGTCCGGATAACACTCATTGAAGTCGCCGTTGGTGTTGAAATCGTACAGCACCGTGCCCGGCAGGACCTGAGTGATCCCCGCCGACTCCAGGCCGGTGACCTGGTCGAAGTCCAACTCGGCCACGCCCGTGTTGGATCTCTTGAACATCACCAGTTTGATCTGCAACTCGGGGTCCGCTAGTTCCGCGGGGGTGATCGGCGCCGTGGCGACTTCGCCGTCCGGCTCCAACTCATCAAACGCTACGCTGAACAACTGATACGTGTCGCTCAGCAGCACCGGCGCCGACCAGGTGGCATAACCGATCGCCAGTTGCATCTGCATTTCCGGCGTCCCCGAGAACGCCGGATAACCCGGGACATTCACCAGACGGGCGGCAACCCGCAGGCCCTCGAAGGCCGAGAGGTCAACCGGCGGAGACACACTGACGATTCCCCAGCCGCTTAAATCGAAGTCCGCCACGTGATACCGCCCCTGGCCGAACAGTCCGATGGCCGCCGTTCCACTGTCCGTCGTGAGCGGTCCGAACGCCCCCCAGCCCTGCGCCCCGGACTCGAAGTCAAACAAAACCACATCCGCCAACCCGATGGAGGGCAACGCCGCCATGCCAGCCGCCAACGCCGCCACAAACACTCCTCGCCCAACGCTCTTTCCCGTCATCGGTCCGCTCCTTCTCTTACTCCGAAACACGCCCATGCGGCCCGCCTCAGGTCCACCGAGGCAGACTGAATATCCGCTGAAGCGTGGGTACGACAGCACCACGCACGATTCCGAACTCGCCCAGGGGCGAGGCAATGACCCGGGTCTGCCCCGCCTCGTACCGCAAGCTGTGCTCACGCAGAACGGCGTTGACACGCGAGAGCATCGCATGCTCCAGCTCCGCGATGTCCGCTCCAATCACCAGAATCCCCGGCTCCAGAAGATTCACCGCGTGAACGACCAGCGAAGCCATCTCCTCACTCAGCCGGTCCATGGCACGCAACGCCGAGCGTGCCCCCGCCCCCACGGCCTCCGCCAGGGCCGTCGGGTCGGCATACGGTCGACCCGCCTCATCCACGGCATACGTCAGCGGATGAGCCACCGGTGACGTGATCTCCCCCGCCGCGCCGAACTCGCCGTGGTAGGGTTCGCCGTTTACAATGATGCCGCTGCCCAGCCCGACAACGCCGTGCGACGCATCCGCGAACCGCACGCACAGGTAGACGAGGTTACGAACCTCCCGACCCACCTCGAAGAAGTGCGCCGCCATGCTGCCCGCCGCGCAGTCGTTCATCACGTCGGTCGCCGCGCCCCACCGCGATTCGCACATCCGCCGAAGCGGAACATCGTGCCAGCCAAACGGGTGGCTCCACCGCACGATGCCGTTGGCCATGTCCATGTGCCCCTGTACCCCTACGCCGACACCGTACAGGGCCGACCATTGGAGCCCCACCGAGCTCAGCAGCCCTTCCCCCATCTCGTACAGGCGTTGGACCGTTTCCTCCGGTGAAGCGGGCGCGAAGGATGATTTCGCCCTGGCGACCAGTTCGCCGTGCAAATCGCACACCCCCGCCCGGATGGTCGTCTCGGTCACCTCAAAACCGATCGCACGCGGCTGCCTGCGAACCAGAGCCACCATCCGGGGCGCCCGCCCCCCCTTCGACTCCCCATTGCCCCGTTCCTCGACCAACCCCTCCGCAATCAGATCCCGAATCACCGCTGACACCGTAGGCGGCCGGATGGCGGTCGTCTTGGCCAGTTCGGCACGTGAAATTTCACCCTCGCACCGAATCCGGTCGAGGATGAGCGTTCGATTCACGACCCGGTTGAGCTGCGGTTTTCCGGTGACTGGTGCTGACATGCCACATATCTTAATTAAGTAGCCTAAGGAACTCAACACGAAAATTAGTTTTCCTAATAAAGTTTCTTAACATTGCTAATCTACTGTTATTACGAATGTTATATCCCCTAGCGGCAGCATCCCTGAGCTCATGCCACGTGTTGCCTATTGGCCAAAGCCATACCTTGAGGCTAATCTGGAAGGTCGAGTGCTGCGAAGCCGCGCATCACTCATAGCGGAGGTTCTGGAGTGAGTGGCCGTCACGGTGGTTTTTTTTGGGATATTCAGGCGTTGCGCCGCCAGATCGACCGCGCGTCCCAGGAAGAAGGCCCGGGCGCCGCCCGGCTTCTGCCGGGCAACGCGTGTTTTCTCGATGACGGTCGGGTACTTTGCCGTCCACGTGACCGGGGAGACAGCCGGTACCCTTACGGTCGGCACGGCTTCAACTTCTGGGTGTACGCCTCTGGGCGGATGCACGCCAACAACGGGGCGTACTTTGTTCTGCTGCCCTTTCATGCCGGGCAGGAGCCGGCCATCGGGTTCTTCGCCGGCATGCGGGACGTATCGGGTGACACGTATACGCCGATTTCCCTGCTTCCGGTCCCGTACATTGGCCGAAGCGAGCCTTCAGTCACCCGCTGTTCCATTCTGGGACCGGACGCCGCGTACTTCATGGCGGACACCGCCGAGTTGCGGGCGGTGGTTCGGGTGTTCGTAACCCAGATTCGCCCCGAACACGTCCACGTCGCTTTTTCGCTGCACGTGGAGAACACGTCCGGCTCTCATCGAGAGTTCTTCACCTCCGCCTATGTGAATCCTTTCTGCCGGCACCAATTCGCGGAGACAAGCGAAGATCCGTGGTTCAAAAAGGTGGAGGTGGCCAAAGCCACCGACAACGCGGCGCTGCCCCCCTTCGTCGTCTCCGTCAATGAGGACGTGAGCCGTTTCCGCTCGATCACGAACCATGCGTTGATCCGACGAGCGATCACGATTGCCGGACGCCAGGCGGCATCCGAGTTCGAGGCAGAGGTGACCACGTCGCGGCTGGCGTACATGGGCGAGCCGCGGATCGACCTGGCCGGAGCCAGGTGCCTTTGCCTCGGCCGGCTTCCGCGGCAGGTCCGCACAACCGTTTTCAATGACGCGGCCATCGCGGCGGATCTGATCCGATTCCGGCTGGATCCGGGCGATGCGGCCCGATTCGATTACGTTCTCTCGCTTCCCGAAAACGACGCGGTGCTCGCGCAAGAGCTCGAGCGGCCGGTGACCGCCGAGCAGGTGGACTCCGCCCTGACCGCGCTGCGAGAGCACCTCGGACAAGATCGCCATGATCTGGAGATGCGCGTCTGGGGGGCCACAGACGGCAATCTCGACGCGGACGTGTTCAACCACTTTCTGCCGTATCTGCGGACACAGGTGCGGGTCTGCGCCGAGGTCAAGGGATACATGCAGCCTTCGCCCAACTCCCTCATCGGCATTCGTGATGTCTTTCAGGCGGTCGAGGGACACATGTTCGATCAGCCGGACGGAGCACGCCGAAAAATGCTGGAGGCCCTGGAGTACGTGCTGATTGACGGGCGTTGTCCCCGCCAGTACTCCCTGCCCCACAACGGCGTTCCGGGCGCGGCCGACCTGCGCGAGTTCGTTGACCAGGGGTTGTGGGTTATCTCGACCGTGTACGCCTATGTGTGCCTCACGGGTGACACGGGCATACTGGAGGAGGAGCTCGGGTATCATCGGATAGACCCGACCGATCGGAGTCGGATGGTCCCGGCGACGGATCGGGATACCGCGCTGGATCACCTCCTGCGCATCATGGACTACTTGGACCGCAACCGGGACCCGCAGACCGGCCTGCTGCGGGCCCTCTATGGGGACTGGAACGACGCCCTGGACGGCCTGGGCACCACGCAGGATCCCACACGGGAGTTCGGCACCGGCGTCAGCGTGATGGCCAGCCTGCAGCTTTATCAGGCGGCCGGAGAGTTGCTCGCGCTTCTCAATCGCCACTGCGAAGGCCGGCACCCTGGCCGCCAGCAGGCACTGGTGAACCTGCGATCGGAGCTTGAGAACGGACTCCTGCGACACGCGGTGGTCCGGCAGGGGACGCAGCGACGAATCGTCCACGGCTGGGGCGACCGCCGGCAGTACGACGTGGGGAGCTTCTGTGACAGTGACGGCCAGGCTCGTGACGGCCTGACCTCCAACGCCTTCTGGGTTCTGTGCGGACTTCTGGACCGCCAGCCGGACTTGCGCGACGACATCCTGAGCGCCCTGGATCGGCTCGACTCCCCGTTCGGCCTCAAAACGTTCGAACCCGGGTTCGCCCCGGACGCTCCGGGCGTGGGGCGAATTCCCAAACTGCCGATCGGTACCGCGGAGAACGGAGCCACCTACGTCCATGCCACACTGTTCGGCGTCGGCGCCCTGTTTCGGATGGGCGAGCCCCGCCGCGCGTGGCAGCAATTGATCAAGACTCTCCCGTTCACGCCAGGACACGAAGAGTTGAGTCACTCCCCCTTCGTCATGCCCAACTCGTACGTGTACAACCCCAGCCTCAACCTGACAGGGCAGAACATGAACGACTGGCAAACCGGCAGTTCCAACGTGCTGCTGAAGGTTCTGATCCGTTACGTGTTCGGATTCCAGCCCGGGCTGGACGCCTTGTGCGTGGCCCCGGCCTCCTGGTCGCCGTTCCAGTCTCTGCGTCTGACGGCGCGTGCCCAGGAACGTCGTGTGCGAATTGACATCTCCCGGAGTGACACGCCCGAGAGACGATTCAGACTCAACGGCGCCCCCGCGCGGGCATCTGTGGACCCGCGGACGGGAGCATCCGCGATCCACATCCCGTACGGAGCGCTGCGCGCCGACACGGAGAACCATATCGAAATCCTGGATCCCTCCTGAGCCGGTCAGAGCCCGCGGCGAGACGTTCTTAGACGCCGGCGCTGCGTTTCTGCGATGAGAATGCGGACTCACGCGGCGGGCGCGCGGCCCGTCCGGCGTCTGCCTGGCGCTGTCTTATTCATAGACCGGTACACCGGTACACCAGCACATAGAAGTGAGCCAGCAGGTCTATCGCCGGGTCAAACACGAAACGGAAGGCGTTACCGAAGAAGGCTGCCAGAAACAGGATAACGCCGAAGGGCCGGATCGCCGCGATCAGACGGCCGATGCTTTCCGGAAAGAGATGCTCCAGGATCCACGATCCGTCGAGCGGCGGAATCGGAACGAAATTGAAGACCGCCAGGAACAGGTTGATCATGATCGTCAGCTTCAGCACCATCGCCAGGGCCTCCAGGAACGGCCCCGCGGGCGTCTGCGTGATGAAGACCTGCGGAATCCAGGTCGAGAAGTTGACCACACTCCCCTTTGGCGCCCACAGCATCAGAAGACAGCCCAGAAGCAGGTATCCCATCGCAGCGGCGGCCGCCAGCAGAAGGTTCGAGCCGGGACCGGCCAGCGAGATAAGTATGTGGGCCCGGCGGTATCGCGGAACCGATCCCAGTTGCACGGGCACGGGTTTGGCGTATCCGAAGGCCGGAGCGCCGACACCGGTCAACAGAATCGGGAGCAGGATCGTCCCGAACAGATCCACGTGGGCCAAGGGGTTGAGCGTCACGCGCCCTCGAGAACGGGCGTAATCGTCGCCACACCACCAGGCCGTGATCGCATGGCCGCATTCATGAACGGACAACGAGAGGAGCACCAAGACGACGGCTACCGCGCACGCCGCGTAGCTGTATTCCCATTCGCCTTGAATGAGAGCGCCGGAATACCCGGTCGCGCTCAAGCGATGCGCGCAATAGACGCCCAGAGCGGATACGGCCAGTCCGGCCAAAGTCCAAGCCGCGCCCACGCCGGCCATCGTCCGCGCGTGCGACAGCGCACGCGTTCGCCGGGCCCGTCGCAGAAAGTGGATCGCCATCACCAGTGACGCGGCCCCGCAAGCCCATCCGAGCCCGGGGAGGAAGGCCAGCGACCCCAGGATCACCGACCAGACGGGCAACGGCATCATCTGCGGCCACATCGGCCCTTCGAGGGTCCGCCTGCGCGGTACCTGCGAGGGCGGCGTACCGGAGTCGGCCGCCCGGAGCTGGAGATGCTCCAGCAGAGGCGCCGCCCGGGCCGCACTCAGCAGGAATCCCAATTCCCAATCGGGCCCGTAGAACCGGATTACGACGCCCTGCGCGGTGTCCTGAATGTGAATGTCGCGGTCCCAATCTTCGCGGCGCACCCGACGTACCTGCTGCCCGGAGCGCAGCTCCACCCCGTCGGGCATCGCCTCGATGATCCACTGCTGTCCTTGCCCATCATGCCAGATCATAACATTCTTTCGCTGAGGAGGTTAGGAGCGTCGACAAGAGCCGGACCCTCGCGCCCTGATCGTGTCCAGCCGCCCTGGTGCCTACAATCGTTGATCCCCGGGACGGGCAGTATAGCCACCGGCGTGTGGAACGCGAAACGCAGGTTCGTAACGGCTGGAACCGATTCGGAGGACCGGAGCCGACGCGGGCCAAGGAGGAAGAAGATGCGCATCGCCATCACAGGCGCCACGGGTTTTCTTGGACGGCATATTGTGAACCATTTGACGGCGCGCGGGCATTCGTGTCGTTGCTGGTTTCGGCCAGGAGCAGATCGGGGCGGTTTTGAGAACACCGATGCCGTTGAATGGATTCCCGGGCATCTGGACGATCCGTCCAGCGCGGAGGAACTGGCCCGGGGCTCACAGGCCTTGGTACACGCCGCCCTCCACCGGCCCGGCGCGGGTTTTCGCGGAGCGGAAGGCGATCCGGTTGACTTCGTGCAGGTCAACGTGGTCGGCACGATCCGTCTGATCGAGGCCGCCCGACGGGCCGGAGTGGCCCGGTTCATTTTCATCGCGACCTGCGCGGTTCATGAGCTCATCCTGGAGGATCGACCGCTGGATGAGGCGCATCCCCTCTGGCCCACCAGCCACTACGGCGCTCACAAGGCCGCCATCGAGAAATTCGTTCACAGCTACGGCTTCGGCCAGCGGTATCCGATCTGTTCGCTGCGTCCGACGGGGATTTACGGGCTGGCGCGTCCCGCCTCCGCCAGCCGGTGGTTTGAACTGGTTCGACAGGTGATGCGTGGAGAGCGAATCGACACGGCTCGCGGGGGCAAGGAAGTCCATGCCCGCGACGTCGCCCGGGCCGTCGAGATCCTTCTGCTGGCGGACCCCGACCGCATCGCCGGGCAGGCGTACAACTGTTACGACATGTACGTGTCGGAACAGCAGGTGGCCACGATCGCCCGCGCCATCACCGGCAGCGCCAGCGTGATTGAGGATCGTGCCAAGGGGCCCCGGCACCAGATCGATACGCGGAGACTCCGGGCGTTGGGCATGACGTTCGGGGGCCTGCCGCTTCTGGAAGACACCGTTCGTGCTCTTGTGGCCGCCGCGGTCTAATGCGCCGGCAGCACGTCGATGAGCTGATCGATCTCTTTCGGCGTGTTGTAGAAGTGCGGGCTGGACCGTAATCGGCCGGCCCGCGTGGCGATGACGATCCGGTGCTCCCCCTCCAGGTGTCGCTGGATGTCGTCGTGATTGTGCACAGGCGAAATGAACGAAACGATGGCGCTGGCTTCCGCCCGCTCTCGCGAGCTGACCACACGGTATCCCTTGTCCCGCAGTCCGGCCGCCAAACGATCCGTCAGAAACAGGACCCGTTTTTCAACATTGGACAGGCCGATTTCCAGAAGCAGGTCCACGGCGGCCCCCAAGCCGAACACGCCCGCCAGGTTGTAGGCCCCGCTGTCATACCGCCGCGCGTCGTCATGAAACTCGAACTGGTAGCGGCTGAAATCCAGCATGTTCTTCATGGAGGCCCAGCCGATGCTCGTCGGACGCAGGAAGCCCTGCAGCTCCTTACGAACGTAGAAAACGCCGATGCCTTCCGGACCGCAAAGCCACTTGTGCGCATCGGCGGACAGAAAGTCGATATGCATGGCCTCGACGTCCAGCGGGAGCACGCCGAGCGACTGAATCGCATCCACACACAGGAAAACGCCCTTCTGCTTGCAATGATCGCCCAGGGCCGCCAGGTCCGTCCGGAACCCGCTGGCAAACTGGACGGAGGAAATCGTGACCACGCGAGTCCGGTTGTCGATCAGAGCGATCAGGTTTTCCAACGGGATGCGGCCCTGCTCCTCCGCGGCTGTTCGGAGCTCCACGCCGCGGGCCGCCAGGGCCTGCCAGGGGTATACGTTGGCCGGAAACTCCACGCTGGTACTGACGACGTTGTCCCCGTTCCGCCAGTTCAGGCCGTTGGCAACCATGCTGAGGCCCTCGCTGGTGTTCTTGATGAACGTGACTTCATCCGGCTTGGCGTTGATCAGCCGGGCGCAGCTCTGCCGGACCATGTCCGCCTGCTTGTAAAAGTTGCCGCGCAGGTAGCTGTTCTGTTCGCAATGCGCGACATAGCGCCGCATGGCCTCGGCGGCGCGCCGGCTCAACGGCGCGACGGCCGCATGGTTCTGGAAATTGAAGTTCCGTGTGATCGGAAACTCATCCCGAAGCGCTTCCCAGTCCATGCCTTCCAGACCTCCCGGCGATCTTCACCGCCCTTTTCTCGACCACCCGCGGGTATCCCACCCATCCGCAATCGCCTGCGTATCCTATCCCAGAGGTCCCATAATGCCAGTCGACCGCGAAGCCGCGATGTGCTCCGACCCGTTTCTCCGCCACACCACGCCCCGCGCCGAAGTGTACGCTCGGTCGCCGACCTCTTTCCACCTGGAATTGCGGAAACGTGCCGGGCGCGGTACAGAGTGCGGTTTCCGCAACGTCACGCGGCTCTGCCGCGCCGATTGCCGCGCGTCGGTGCCATCGGCCCGGGCAGACCAACGGCCCGAAGACCATGCGCCTGAATCGTGTTGCCGCCAACCTGGTGCCGATCCTGTACGAAGACGACCACGTGCTGGCAGTGGACAAGCCGGCGGGCCTGGCGGTCGGGTCGGCACGAGATCGCCGCCGCAGTGATCTGCAGACGCTTCTGCCTGATCTGCTGGTCGCGGCCGGACCGCGCGGCACGCGGGTGGCCGGCGACAGCCTGTTCCCCGTCGAACGGATCGACCGATTCACGTCCGGGCCGCTCCTGTTTGCCAGAAGCGAGGAAATCGCGGATGCGGTTGGCCAGGCGTTGCGGAGCCCGACGGCCAGACACCGGTACGTGGCCGTCGTGCGTGGGCAACCACGGCAGCGGCACCTGCTCAATCGGGGCGGTGGACGGGCCCGCCCCCCGGAATCCGGGTCCAGACCGCCCCGACGCGAGGAGGCTGGAGCGGGGCTCCAACTCGAACTGCTGGGAACCGGTCGGAATCTGTCTCTGGTCCGCTTCGAGACTCCGCCCGCCGACCTGGCGGATGTTCGGCGCGAGCTTTTTCTGATGGGTGTTCCGATTCTCAACGACGTGCGGCACAGCCGTCGCTCGGAGCGTCGGCAGTCCGGACGCTATTTCCTGCACCGCACGGAGATTCGCATTCGCCACCCCGTCACAGGCCGGTCGCTGGTGGTGAAATCCCCGCCGCCGGAGGCCTTCCAGGCTGCCGTTCAGGGCCGTCTGTACGTGGGCGAGCATCTGCGAACGGCCCTGGCCACCCGTCTGTCATGCCTGCTGGATCCGGGCGTGGAGGCCCTTCGGCTGCTGACCGGGCAATACGAGGGCGTCCCCGGCCTGGTCGTCGAGGCGTATGGCCCGGTCCTGATTCTCGAGGTGCAGCAGGGCCGATTCCAGGGAGACACGGACCTGCTTCGGCATATCGGCCACTGGTATGTGCGAATGCTCGGAGTGTCCCGCGTGTACGTGCGTCAATCGCCCAAGGACCGCTCCGGCCGGCAGAACCTGCCCCCTGACCCCGCACTTCTGACGCCGCTTCTCGGGCAGCCGGCGGATGAGGAGTTTGTGATCCGGGAGCGGAATCTGTGTTTTCGCGTCCGGCCGACCGCCGGTTCAAACGCCGGCCTGTTCCTGGATCAACGGGAGAATCGCCGGCGCATCCGCGAGCTTGCCGACGGGCGCCGCGTGCTGAATCTGTTTGCCTACACGTGCGGGTTCAGCGTGGCGGCGGCCGCCGGCGGAGCGGCAAGCGTCACCAGCGTGGACCTGAGCAAGTCCCGATTGGAGATGGGCAAGGAGAACTTCGCGGTCAACGGGCTGCCCCTGGAGCCGCACACCTTCGTGTGCTCCGAGGTGTTTGCGTACTTCGCCCGGGCCAGGCGTCAGGGCCGGCTCTTCGACCTGATCATCCTGGACCCACCCACGTTCGCGCGGGCCAAGCATCCAAAACGGAGTTTCGCTCTGGAGAAGGATCTGGGGCCCCTCTTGACGGACGCCCTGGCCCTGCTTGCGCCCGGGGGCGTTCTGCTGCTGTGCACCAACTCGCGCAAATTGTCCAAGCGCTGGCTGCTGGACCAGGTATCCGCCGCGGCCGGGACGCGTCCGTTTGCCGTGACGGGGGCGCCTCCGCTGCCGGACGATTTCGCGGTTGATCCCGATCACGCCAAGTCCGTGCTGGTCCGATTCCCGTGAATCGTCCGCGCGGAGCCGCGGGCGTGTGGGGCCGTTGTTGCGCGGTCGACCCCCTCTATAATGCATTCGCGCGGTCGAGGTCTTCCCGAACGGACACGGTGTCCCTTCTTCCGCCGCCGGTGAGTAACGATCCATGCGTTCGGAGCTGCGGCATAGCGTTCTGTTGATCCTGGGCACCGGCGTCACGGCCGTCCTGAGCCTGGTCTACTGCGTCCATGCGGGTCGGAAGATGGGGCCCGCCGGCGGGTACGCGGACTTCACGGCGGCGCTGGCCCTTGTTTCGTTCTTCAACATCGCCCTTGGCCCCATCAACGGCACGATAGCCAAATTCAGCGCGCAGTATGTCGCCCAGGAGCGCCGGGGTGCGTTGCGAACGCTTCACGCGGTCGTCTTCCGGCCGGTCGCCCTGTGGGCTCCAATCGGCTTTCCGCTGATCCTGCTGACCGGATTGTCTTTGGCTCCCGTCTTCCGGTTCTGCTCGATGGTAACGCTTCTGCTGGCCTACGGCATGGTTTATCTCACGCTGCTGATGAGCGTGGGGCGGGGCGTTCTGCGGGGGGTCCAGCGATTCGGCGCCTATAACGCGAACATCGTGACAGAAGCCGGTTTCCGTTTAGTGATCGGAGTCGCGCTCCTCGCCGTCGCGGCATCGGCGGCCATCGGCCTGCTGGCCTATGTTCTGGCCATGATCCTGACTCTGGCCATGCTCTGGGCTCAATTGCGGAGCGTCTGGGGCGATCAGCCGGCCGAACCGCTGGACTCCGCCGCCGTTTTGCGCTTTGCGGTTCCCATGTTCGTCCTGATGGGCACGACCGCCGGATTCGAGAACCTGGACCTTTTTGTGGTCAAGAGCTGTCTGGCGGAAGAACAGGCAGGTGCGTATGGCGCGGCCTTTGTTCTGACCCGAGCCATCAGTGTGGTGGCCACCCCCTTTCACACCCTGCTGCTCCCGCTCCTGACGGACCTGCACACACGCGGGCGGGCTCTGGGCGGCCCTTTTCTGCGGGTGGGTCTCTACTTCGTGCTGCTGGTCGCCGGCCCCGTGTTGTTGTTCTGGGTGGCCGGAGAGTTCGTCGTTCGCTGGACCTATGGGGCGTCATTCAACGCGGCCGGCGTCATTCTCGGCCCCCTCGCGTTGGCACGCACGCTGACGTACATCGCGGGGCTGATCACCGTGCTGTACGCCTCCGTGGGTCGCTTCCGGTTTTTGTGGTTCTATTCGCCCGCCCTTGTCGGGGAAGCCGTTTTGCTGGCCGGTCGGCACGGGAGCGTCGACCAGATCGTCTGGGCGGTTCTCGGGGTGCAGCTTGTGACGGCACTGGGGCTGTCCGTCTGGCTGATCGTGGATCGCGGCCTGCCCCGTCCTGCCGAACCGGGCGCAACGCGCGGAACCGAGGCTCCGCCCTCTGGCGGCTTGACGTGATTCGGTCCCCGCGGTTGCAATGGTCGATTCTGTGTCCGGGTGGGGACTCGAGACTCTCGATTCTCTCGGACAAATGGACGTGAAGGTGTCATGAGTCTGCGGACGCGGGCAATCCAGGGACTCTTCTGGTCGGCGGTACAGAACTGGGGGTCCAGTCTGCTCACCGTGATCATATACATTCTCCTTGCCGCGTTTCTCGAACCCGCGGACATGGGTCTGGTGGCCACGGCAGCGGCCGTCATGGCGTTCCTGGAGATATTCGTATCCCAGGGCTTCGCAACGGCCATCATCCAGTGCCCCGAGCTGCACCCCGAATACCCGGACACGGCGTTCTGGATCAACCTGGCGGCATCGCTTTTTGTGGTCGGCGTGGCCCTGGCGCTGGCCGACCCCATCGCGGCGTCTTTCGAGGAGCCGCGGCTCGCCGCGATCATCCGGTGGCTCACCCCCGGACTCATCATGGGAGCGCTGTCGGCCGCCCAGGTGGGCATTCTCCGACGAAACCTGGCCTTCCGAACGTTGGCAATTCGCCGGCTCGTCGCGACGACGGCCGGGGGGATCGTCGGCCTGACCATGGCCGCCAGGGGCGGCGGTGTCTGGAGCCTCGTGGGCCAGTCGCTGGGCAACGGTTTTTTCGGCCTGGTGGTTCTGTGGTCGGCGGCGCAGTGGCGTCCGTCCTTTCGGATGTCGAAATCCGCGGCGCGCGGCCTGATGGGGTTCGGCGTGCCCATGATCGGCATCGAGATTCTCGACGTGCTTCAGAAGCGCGCGGACAACCTGATCATTTCCTTCTACCTGGGTCCCGCCGCACTGGGCTTCTATGGAATGGGGTACGCCATTCTCATGACGCTCACGCGCATTCTGACCGAAACCGGTTCGGCCGTGGCGCTTCCCACCTTCTCCAGGGTCCAACACAAGCCCGAGCAACTGACCCATGCGTTTCTGACGGCGACACGGATGAGTGCCTTGCTGGCTTTCCCCGCGTTCTGCGGCCTGATTGTGGTGGCACCGGACCTGGTGTCCACCCTCCTGGCGCCTCGATGGCATCCCGCGATTCCCGTCATTCAGGCCCTGGCGGTGCTGGGTATCAACCAGTGCGTGACCTACTTCAACGCAACGGTCCTCCTGGCGTGCGGAAGGCCGGGCCTGCGATGGTGGCTGCAAGCGCTGAATACCTCAACCGCCCTTCTGGCCGTCTTCGCGGCCCTGCCCTGGGGTTCCGTCACCGCCGTTGCCGTCGCCCTGGCCATCCGCGGAATCGCAACCTGGCCGATTCGCGTCGCGGTGACGCGCACGGTTGTCCCCATCACCTGGGGCGCGTACGCCCGTCAACTGGCTGCTCCAGCCCTGGGCAGTCTGCTCATGATGCTGGCGGTCGCCTCGCTTCGCTGGGCCTTTCACTCAATCCTCCATCCGCCGCTTCTTCTGGTCATGGGCTTGATTGCTTGCGTTTGTATCTACTTGTTGCTAATGTCCCTTCTGGCAAGGTCCAGCCTCAAGGAGACGGCAGAGATCCTCCGAACGAGCCTGCCGTGGCGGCGATGAGCGTTCCTCTGGTCTCCGTGAATCGCATTGTTGACGGTCAGTTCGTACAGCGGCCGATCACTCTGCGGTCTCTGCCCGGCTGGATCCAGCGAACGCGGCGGTATGATCGGGAAACGCGCACGACCCATCCGCGTCCCTGGACCATCCGCCGCATCCTCCGCCTCCTGATGCCGAGTCTCCGGCGCGCGATCTTCGTTGTGGGCGCCCCTCGGTCCGGTACCTCCTTTCTGGGCGAGTGTTTCGCCGCTGTGCCCACCTGCTCGTTTCTCTTTGAACCGGTCCTGACCAAGGTCGCGGCCGAGTATGTGTATCTGTCCGCCTGGCCGCGTTTCGTGTCGCGGCTTCTCTACCGGGGAACCTACAAATGGTTGATGCGGCTCCGCGCGGACGCAGATCTGCGTCTGGTGGAAAAGACCCCACGCCACTGCTACATCATGCCCTTTTTGGCTCAGGCCTTCCCGGACTGTCAGTTCATCCATATCATCCGCGACGGGCGAGATGTGGCGCTGTCCCTGATAAAACAGCCCTGGATCCTGGCGGAATCAGCGGCCAAGCCGAGAAGGGATCCCGCCGGTTACCTCATGGGGCCGTATGCCCATTACTGGATTGAGCCCGAGCGACGCGAGGAGTTTGAACGAACCTCGAACCTGCACCGCGCCGCATGGCTCTGGCGACGGTCTACCCAGACCACGATCGCGAATGGGGCGATGCTTCCGGCGAATCGCTACCTGGAACTGCGATACGAATCGCTCGTGCAGTCCCCGGACTCGCACGCCGATCTTATCCTTGACTACCTCGAAATGCGGGACGCCGCTTCGCAACAGGCGTTCCGCCAGGCGATCCGGCGGGCTCGGCCCACGTCCGTCGGAGCCGGGCTGCGGACGTTTTCGCCGGCGGACCTGGAAATCGTGAATCGTGAGGCGGGGACAACGCTCCGAGAACTTCAGTACCTGTGACCAGGAGGTGGGACACAGACGCATGAGCGTATCCGAGCAGATGGATCCGATCTTCATTCTGGGCGTGCCGCGGTCGGGCACGACCTTGCTGCGCATGATCCTCGACTCGCACCCGGACATCTTGTGCGGTCCGGAAGCGCCCTGGATCATCGGCCGCGGTTCAGGCTGGCCCCCCACAAGCCTTCGTGACGTCGCCACGTTTCTCGTGGAGAACCGCTGGGGACCCGTCGCCGGCTTGCGCGGTGTGACCGAACCGCTGGTGTACACGGAAATAGCTCGATTGGTGGACCGGATACTGAGTTCTGCCGCCCGGGCCGCAGGGAAACGGCGGTGGGCCGACAAGACTCCCGAGAGCATCGCCTATGTCCCCTTTCTCCACCGTCTGTTTCCCAACGCCCGATTCGTCTGGCTGATTCGCGACGGGCGGGACGTAGCGCTCTCGACCGCGCGTGCGGTTTGGAATCACATCGCCTTCCAGGAGAAGCGGATTCCGAACACCTTCGAGAACGCGCTGCGCCGCTGGGTCGCATGGAACGAGCAGTTCGAACGAGAGGCCGGAACGCTGATGCTTCCCCATTGGAAGCTGCTGTATGAGGACCTCGTACGGGACCCCCGTCAGCAGTTGCGGCCGCTTTTCGAGTTCCTCGGGATACCCTGGGACGATCGGGTGCTTGACCCTTATGCCAGCAAACACCAGGTGGTGGACTGCCCGACCGTGGAAGGCGAGCGATCCTTCTACGCGCGGACGCGGATCGACCCCTCATCGCTGTTTCGATGGAAGACGGACTTGACCTGGTTCCAGCGCCGCAGAACCCGCCGCATGGCGGATGCCACGCTGGTCCGGCTGGGCTACGAGCCGACGTGAACACTCCGCCATAAATGCTGTCCTCGACAACGGGTTCCTGACCCCGAGAAATGGCGTGTCGATGAAGCCTGCTCTCACGGTACTGATCGCCACTCGCAACCGGGCGCCCGCCCTGGCGCGGTTCCTTCCTGCCCTGTCCGGCAACGACTTCTTGAGCGCGGGCGCGGAACTGCTGATCGTGGACAACGGCTCTACCGACCGCACGCCCGAGGTGCTGACCTCTTATGCGACCCGGAGCCCATTGCCGATCCGGATTCTCCATCATCCCGAGCGCGGGAAATCCCGCGCGCTGAACGCGGGATTGCAGCATACGCAAGCGCCGCTCGTCGTCCTGACAGACGACGACTGCTATCTCGAACCCGGATATCTGGTTCAGGCTCTGCGGGTTTTCCAGGATGCCGGCATCGACTTCTGCGGCGGCCGGATTCTGCTTCATGACCCCACAGACGCCAGCTACACGGTTGATTATCGGGATACGTTCCGTCGATACCCCGCCGGCACGCTTTTCCCGCCGGGCACCTTCCAGGGCGCCAACATGGTCGTTCGACGTACCGTCGTGGACGCCATCGGCGGGTTTGATCCTGGCCTCGGGGCGGGTGTTCGTTTCCGCGGCGAAGACCTGGATTTCTGCTACCGGGCGTCCCTCGCCGGTTTCACCGGCGCCTACGTCCCCGAACTTGTGGTTTACCACCACCACCAGCGCAAGGCCGGACCGGAACTCGACCGACTGCGTACTCTGGATCGGGAAAGCGCCGGTGCGATCTACGCCAAGTTCATGCGACTCCGCTTCCGTGAATTCGCCGGGCGCTGGCTGGCCGACGCCTGCCGGTTCCTCCGGCGGGAAGGGGTGGAGGCGGTTTTCGACATGGTCCGCGGCAGCGTGACGTACGGGGCGATGCAGCGCCGCCCGCCCAGGCTGGTGATTCCTTTGGCACCTGGAAAATCGAGTCATCCGCGGACGAACCCGGACGAGGAATCACCATGACGGACGGCAACCAGGCGTCTTTGATCTCCGTCATCGTATGCACATACAACCGCGCCGACGTGCTGGCCCGGATGCTGGACAGCTTCATCGCCCAGCCCGGCCTGGCCCGCGTTCCGCACGAACTCATCGTGGTCGACAACAACTCAACGGATCACACGCATCGCGTTCTCGAACGATTCCAATCCACCTCTCGACTTCGAGTGTTTCTGGAGACGCGGCAAGGCCTGTCCCACGCCCGGAATCGCGGCGTGGCGGAGGCTCGTGGCGACATCGTCGCGTTTCTGGACGATGACGTTCTCGTCCAGGCGGACTGGATCGAACGTCTTCACGACTGCTTCGCCGCCACCGGAGCGGACGTCGTGGGCGGCCGCGCAACGCTGCTTCACGAACGCACGCCGCCGTCCTGGCTGGGGCCGCACTTCCGCCGGGCCCTCTCCGAAGTCGATCTCGGACCCCAGCGCCGGGAGCTGACCTCCGGGCGCCGCCTGTATGGGTTGAACCTCGCCTTTCGAAAGACGACCCTCGTCGCGGCGGGCGGGTTTGACACGTGTCTCGGCCGAACGGGCGCCGCTCTGCTGGCCGGCGAGGAGACCATCATCATCGCCCGAATCGTTGAGTCCGGCGGGCGAATCGTGTACGATCCATTTACCAGAGTTCAGCACCTGATCGACCGACGACGCTTGGCCTGGAGATACTTTGAACGGCAGTCGTGGGGCGCGGGCCTGTCGGCCGGTCTGGCGGACCTGCCGGGTACCCGATTGGAACAGTTCAGGCGCGTGGGCCAATCTCTGCTGTTGCTGGCGATTGCCGCAATTGGCTTGGTTTGCGCGACCGTACGGGGGCACTCCGCGTATGAATGGCGACTTTCAAAGAGTCGGTTTGTTCGGGCGAGCGCCCTCACTCTCGTCCGACTGAAACGGCTGAGGGGAGGCGCAGGCGTAGCAGCACCGTGATGACGATGGCCGAACATGGCACCCATGCTTCTGCTCCCGCGGTTTCGGTCATCGTGCCTCTGTACAACAAGCAGGCCCACATCGCCCGCGCGCTGCACTCCATTCTCGCCCAAACCTGGACGGACTTCGAAGTCATCGTAGTTGACGACGGCTCTACGGATTCCGGCCCGGGACTGGTTCGCGGCTGCCGGGATCCGCGCATCCGCCTGATTCGCCAGCCGAACGCCGG
>MTKY01050773.1_pt1 | contig 26641 bp, 26 predicted proteins | sample 1042731 | NCBI WGS metagenome assembly MTKY01 (sample SAMN06212206, study PRJNA360538) | anaerobic digester metagenome | biome: Wastewater treatment plant; material: sludge; isolation source: anaerobic digester fed with sludge from wastewater treatment plant | place: Denmark: WWTP Soeholt ... | reverse complement strand
TCAGTTCCTGGCGGGGCGCTTATCCGTTGCGGGCGGCCTGCGGTCCGCGAGGGTCAGGGGTCCAGCTCCTCCAGCGAGGTCTGGACGGCCTCCCTCCCCGGGGGGACCCAGTCGCGCGAGGCGTCTATGACGTGCACGACCTCCCACCCTTTTTCCTCGAGGGCCCTGGCTATGAAGCGGCGGTGGCATCTCCAGGGGAGGGCTTCCGCGCAGACCACCGCCGTCGCCTTCTCGCAGGCGAGGCGCTGCAGTTCATCCATGCCCCGCGCGAAAGCGGCGGTCCGCATGTGCGCCTCGTAACCCCCCTTGCGGTAGCCGCCCAGCCGCTCGCCCAGCCAGACGTAATCGATCCCCGCCGCAAGCATGGCCGCGGAGAAAGCCTCGCGGGAAAAATGCGGGTACCTCCTGCTGCCGGGGAAATGGCGCACGTCGCAGACCCTGGCGATGCCCCTCGCCTCGAGTATCGCGGTGAACTCCTCCATGCTTCGCGTGCTCGTTCCCAGGGTGTAGACCACGCGGCGCCCGCCTTCCGGGCCTCCGGCCTTCACTTCCGCCGCCCTCCGCCCTAAAGGGAGTAGAGCTCCTCGTCGGAGAGGAACTCCAGGCCCTTGGCCTTGAGGATCTCCTCCGCCTCGGAGACCTTCTCCACCTCCACCACGAGGATCGCGGTCTTGCGGTCCTGGAAGACGAAGCCGTATGCATCCTCGACGTTGACGCCCCCTTCCCCCAGGACGCGGCACACGCGGTGCAGGCCCCCGGGGCGGTCGTCCATGACCACCGCGATCACTTCCTTCAGGAAGGCGGAGAAGCCCTCGCGCTGCAGCGCATCGAAGGCCTTGCGGGGGTCGTCCACCAGGAGTTTTATCACGCCATAATCGTCGGCTCCGGAGATGGTGATGGCGCGGATGTTTATCCCCTCCTCGAGGAGCACCTCGGTCAGGCGCTCGAGCCTGCCCGGCTGGTTCTGGGCGAAGACGTTCACCTGGTTGGCCATGCTCAATCCTCCCTCGCGTGTTCCCTCTCATCCAACACCCTCACCGCCTTGCCCTCCCCCGCCGGAAGGGACCCGGGCTCGACCAGCTCGACCCGCGGGGTAACCAGCACCTCCTGGCGCAGTTCCTCCATGATCCTGCTCCGCAGGCGGTTGAGCTCGCGCACCTCACCGTGCCACAGTTCTCCGGCCACCTCCACCAGCACGCGCATCTCGTCCATGGCCCCCACGGTGTCCAGCACGATCTGGTAATTCGAACCGACCCCCAGCACCCCCAAGAGCACCTTCTCCACCTGCATGGGGAAGATGTTGACCCCCTTGACGATGAACATGTCGTCGCTGCGCCCCTTGATGCGGGATATGCGGCGGTGCTCCCGTCCGCAGGGACAGGTGCCCTCGACGATAGAGGAGAGGTCGCGCGTGCGGTAGCGCAGCAGGGGCATGCCCTCGCGGTTGAGGGAGGTGAACACCAGTTCCCCCTCCCCCCCTTCCGCCACCGGCTCCAGCGTGCCCGGGTCCACAACTTCCACGAGGAAGCTGTCCTCCCATACGTGCATGCCGAGCTTGGCGGGACATTCGAAGGCGACGCCCGGACCGCACATCTCCGAGAGCCCATAAGAGTTGAAGGCTCCCACCCCGTATGATTCCTCTATGCGGCGCCTCAGGCTCTCCGTGTGGGGCTCAGCTCCGAGGAAAGCGATGCGCAGGTCGGTGTCGCCGCGCGGGTCCAGCCCGACATCCGCGAACACCTCCAGGAGGTAGAGGGCATAGGAGGGTATGACGTGCACCGCGGTGGTGTGAAAATCCCGCATGAGCTGTATCTGCCGCCTGCTGTTGCCCGAGCCGGCGGGGATGACCATGGCGCCTATCCTCTCGGCGGCGTAATGGAAACCGAGACCTCCGGTGAAGAGGCCGTATCCCATCATGTTCTGGAATACGTCCGAGCGGCGTACCCCCGCCATGTACATGCAGCGCGCCACCAGTTCCGTCCATGCCTCCACGTCGCGGGCGGTGTGGAAGATGACCGTCGCCTGTCCCGTGGTCCCCGAGGAGGAATGCATGCGCACGACGTCGTCCTTGGGGACGGTCAGAAAACGCGTGGGGTCGCCGCCCCGCAAGGTATCCTTATCCATGAACGGCAGGCGCCTGATATCCTCCAGGGAAAACACCGCGGCGGGGTCGAAGCCCGCCTCCTTGAACCATTCGCGGTAGAAGGGGCTGCCCGCGCAGCGCTCCAGCGTCCCGCGCAGCCTCTTCAACTGGAGCGCCCGCAGTTCCTCCCCGTCCATGGTCTCCATAACCGGATCCCAGTGCATGCCGTCCGCTGCCATCCATATCCTCCACTCTCACCTGCGACCGAACAACATCAATTCTATCACCGTGGGCCCGGGGTCACGCCCAGGCCTCCAGGCCGCGTGGCCGTTTCATTCCCGCCTGAACCTCACCGCCAGGTGAGGCCAGAGCTCCCTGAAGCCCAGGTTGCGGTAGAGGGAGACGGCGGCGGCGTTGTCGCGCTGCGTCTCCAGCCTCACCGTCTTTCCGAGCATGAGGGAGGACTCGCATACCAGCGAACAGGCGGCGGCGGCAAAGCCGCGCCGCCTGTGATCGGGAACGGTATAGACCCCGCCGAGTTCGTCCGCCCGGGGCGTGGCCGCCTCTATCTCCGCCTTGGACACCGCCCGTCCGGCATGGCGCACCAGCGCGGCCGTTCCGTCCTCGAGGGCGCGGCGGAGCTGCAAGCGTATCACCCAGGTTTCGGCAATGCTCCCCAGCAGCTCTTCCTGCAGCATCCTCTCCAGGTCCACCAGGCAGTCCAGGTCCTCCTCGCCTGCCGCTTCCGCCCATCCCCGCAAGGGCGCGAAGTCACGAGCCGATAACGCCAGGCTCACCTCCTCCTCGCGGTGCTCCACCGCCTCCATCAACTCCTTCACCGCGCCGAGGATCTCCTCTATCTCCTCCTCGGGTCCAGCCAGCACCTCCGGTATTCCCCACGAGGAAAGCGCCCGCTCCACCAGCTCCCTCGCCACGTCCCCTCGCGCCGCGACCCTCAGCATCCCCTGGTTGTTCAGCATAAGCATCCCCCGTATCCCTTCCCTCCCCCGCGCCGCCAGGTATCTTCCCTGCTCAGCCAGACCCAGGTTGAAGAGGCCCCACCGCCGCAGAGCCCAGACCATGCGCAGGTTGCGCACGGGTTCGCGTTCCAGGAAAGCCAGAGCCTCTCTTTCCTGACCGAACTCGAGCTCTTCACGGCGCATCGAACTTACCTCCATGGGGCGGTCCCGGACCCGGGACGAGGCCCCGTCAAGCCGTCTCCCGGCCAGGCCTTGCAGCATGGGACCACCCTAGGCCATCGCCCGACAGGGCAATCCTGATGCATGGCCGGCGAGCCCGGAAACGGGATCGGGCTGAAATCCTTCTCCACGGCCTCGAGCATGTTCTGTTAGAATGATAACGTGAACAGTGAGAGAGAGACGAGCGCTATAGCCGAATTCGAGTCGCGATACGCCTTCCCCCTCGACCGCTTCCAGCACGAGGCCATCGAGTACCTGTCCAGAGGGCGTTCCGTCCTGGTCGTCGCCCCCACCGGCTCCGGAAAGACGGTGGTGGCGGAGTATGCGGTATGGGCGGCGGAGAGGACTGGGGACAAGACCTTCTACACCACCCCGCTCAAGGCCCTGAGCAACCAGAAATACCGCGACTTCTGCTCCGTATACGGCGTGGAGAACGTCGGGCTTCTCACCGGCGACAACAGCATCAACGCCGAGGCGCCTGTGGTGATCATGACCACCGAGGTCCTGCGCAACATGATCTACGAGCGGTCCGACGCCCTCTACGGGCTGCGCTTCGTGGTCCTGGACGAATGCCACTACCTCATGGACCCCTTCCGGGGGCCGGTGTGGGAGGAGATAATCATCCACCTGCCGGTGGATGTAAAGGTCATCGGCCTGTCGGCCACCGTCTCCAATTACCGCGAGTTCGGGGAGTGGCTGAACGACCTGCGTGGGGACGTGGAGACCATCTACCATGACAAGCGGCCGGTGCCGCTGCGCCATTATTACATGATCGGCGGCATCATGGTGAACCTGCTCTCGGCACGCTCCCCCCAGGTGGTGGCCGAATACGAGAAGTCCATGACCAAACGCGGGGGCGGCGGCAGGAAGCCCCGCACCAGGCACTTCATCCCGCGCCGCGTGGACGTGGTCATGCGCCTGCACAAGTCGGGCATGCTGCCCGCTATCTACTTCATCTTCAGCCGGGCGGGGTGCGATGCCGGCGTCACCCACTGCATGGAGGCCGGGGCCGACCTCACCTCTCCCGAGGAGAAGAAGACCATCGAGGAACAGGTGCTGGCGCGCATGGCGTGGCTTCCCGGGGAGGACCTCAAGGTTTTCGGTTTCGAGCAGTGGCTGGAGGCCCTGAAGATGGGGATCTCCTCCCACCACGCCGGGCGCCTCCCCATCTTCAAGGAGGTGGTGGAGGACCTCTTCGCCCAGGGCCTGGTGAAGGTGGTCTTCGCGACGGAGACCCTGTCCCTTGGCATCAACATGCCGGCCAAGACGGTGGTCATAGAGTCCCTCTACAAGTTCAGCGGCGAGAGCCACGAGTTCCTGACCTCCACCGAATACACCCAGTTCACCGGTCGCGCGGGACGCAGGGGCATCGACAAGGTGGGCAACGCCGCCACCCTCTACAACCCCATGGTGCAGTTCTCCCAGGTGCAGAAGCTGGCGGAGATGGAGAGTCTGCCCATCCGCTCCAGCTTCACCCTCTCCTACAACATGGCCGTCAATCTGCTGCGCTATAACGACAGGGAGGGCGCGGTGCACCTCCTCAACTCCAGCTTCGCCCAGTTCCATGCCGACCGCGACGTGGTCAAGCTGGAACGCTCGAAGGCGAAGATGGGCAAGCGGCTGCGTACGCACGAGAGGAAGGTGGAGTGCGAGCGCGGCAGCGCGTGGGAGTATTTCAAGCTGCGCTCCGAGGTATCGCGCATGGAGAAGGAGATGGCGGAGGAGCGCAAGCGCAGGAGGAAGGAACTGATCAACCGCGAGCTGGAAGAACTGGTGGAGGGAGACGTCATCGTGCTTCACCGCAAGGGCTCCAGGCGCCCGGCGGTGGTGCTGGGCATCTCCGAGGACAAGTACGGCAACCCGCGCGTGTCCACCATGGACGACCGCGGACATCTCCTCAAGGTCTCCTACGGCCAGTTCCCGCTGCCGCCCCAGGCCATGGGGCACCTGGGCAAGTCCTTCCTGCCCGCCGACACCAAGGCCAAGGAGAAGAAGCTGCGCCAGGCCCTGGCCGGCTTCCGCGTACCGCCGCCCGAGGAGTGGGAGGGGGAGCACACCCTGCCGCACCGCGAGGAGCTTGCGGCCTCTCGCGGGGATATGGAGTGCAAGGAATGCCACGTGTGCGAGAACCGCGAGCAGTGCATGGAGTCGTGCCGGCAGATGCAGAACATCCGCGACGAGATCGCCCGCATCGACAGGCAGATGGAGGCGCGCAGCGACGTTTCGTCGCGCAGGCTCGCGGACATCATCAAGGTGCTGTCGCGCCTGGGTTATCTGGAGGATGACAAACCGTCCCCCAAGGGGCTGGTCCTCAGCCGCGTCTACAACGAATGCGACCTGCTTCTGGTGGAATGCCTGGAAGCCGGGGTGTTCCATCCCCTGGACGCGGCGGAGACGGCCGCCTTCGCCTCCGTCTTCGTCTTCGAATCGAGGGAGGGACCGGCTTCGCGCCGGGGCGGAGGAAGGGGCAGGGGACGCGTGCCGGCCGTAACCCCCTCCATACCGACTCACGCCCTGGAGGAGGCGATAGCGCGTGCACGCTCCATCGCGGGACGCATCAAGACCCTGGAGTCAAGGGAGAGGCTGGACCTCATGCGACAACCCGATCCCGGCTTCGTGCGCGTGGTCCACGACTGGGCGCGCGGCGAGGACCTGGAATACATATCATCCACCTATCCCCAGTACTCGGCCGGAGATTTCGTGCGCTCCATGAAGCAGGTCCTGGACATCATGCGCCAGATAAAGGAGGTCGCGGAAGACCCCCTGCTCTCGCGCAAGGTATCCGAGGCCATGGACCTCGTCCATCGCAGCATCGTGGCCTACACCAGCGTGGTGGACGCCCTTGAGGAGGAGCTTGCCGTCGATGCCTGACACGGGGGGAAGCGCGGAGGCTCCCGCTCCGCGGCGACGCCAGGGGAACGCGAGGGGCTCATGGCGCGAGCGGCCCGCAAGCGGTTCAAGGGGCCGCGCGAAAATGCCGATATGTTAAAATTGATTAGGCGTTTTTCCTTATTAAGGTAAGCTGGGAAAAAGGTAGAGAAGGGGGCCGTGATGAAAAGGATCGTGGGTATCGCCCTCCTCTGTTTCCTCTTGTCAGGTTTGCTGGTGGGATGGGCCTGGGCACAGGGAGAAGGGGAAGCTGAAGCGGCGGGGGAAGAGCAGGCAACCGCTGAGGAGGTAGTCGTCGAGGAGCCGGTCAAACCCGGCGTAGACTGGGGGGATTACAGGTACACCTTCACGGCCGTGGGGCCTTCCTCGGACCTCGATCCCCAGAGCGTCATCATCAACTGGTTCACCCCCAGCATATACAACGCGAACTGGGGCGCCGCCAACTACGTGCACCTCAACATCACCATCGACTGGCTAAACAACGACCGCTCCCTGGACTACATGCCGCTGCAGCTGGTGCTGCACAGCGGCGGCCGTTCCTTCATCCTCTTCGGCAAGGCCAACCGGAGCCAGTCCTACCTGTGGAGGTGCGGCAACCACTACGGCAACGACGTGGGGGCGCGTTACCCCGACCATGTCGGCGACGATGCCCGCGTCATCTTCACCTTCGACACCAACGGCGCTGCCATCGACATGAGCAGCGCCTACATCGAGGTGCAGGGCATACTGGAGGTTTGGAACTGGGACAAGAGCAGCGTCCTCTATACGCAGCAGGCATTGCAGAAGCATTACTGGGCGCGCGCCGGCAGCTCGTACTTCACCTACACCCACATCGCCGACATCCCGCTCATGGATATCCTGCCGCAGCAGTAGATACCGAGTTGAACCCCGGGCGGGCCTTGCGGCCCGCCCTTTTTTACCCACTTTTACGTTTTGACTTACCTGAATCCGGGTAGAAACTTGTTGTCTGGAGATTGCATATGAAATATCGGACTAAGAATGTGTAGACGCGAATTGTTTCTGAACCGCCCCCGGGGCAAAAAAATACTGGGATAATATTCCTGCAGATGGGTTACCGCCACATAAGATGGCTGACCGCTTTACGACCAGCTACTTTGGAGGTGATCGATAATGGAGGAGAGACACTGGCACCGACACTATGATTACAACGTGCCCACAACCATCCGCTACCCGCGCCTCGGTGCGCACGAACTCCTGGGGATGCCGGCGAACGCATATTAGATCGTCACCACCACCGGTCTCTCCACACTCATCACCTTCGACATGGTGCTGCCCATCGTCCGCATCCTCACCGCCGAGGTGGAGATACCGAAGGTCATCGTGACCAAGGTCACCGACTTCATCGGGGGCATGGAACCGAGCACCGCCGTCAGCCTGGAACTGCCTCCATGATCCTCATCCCCCGTTTCGACGTGGACGAGGTCATGAACCTGCTCTCCGGCTTCGAGGACATAACCTTCTTCCCCGCCGTGCCCACCATGATCAGCGCGTTGGTCAACCACCCGAGAGCGGAGGAGCTGGGCCTCGACCGCAAGCTGGGGCTCCTGAACTCCGGGGCGGCGCCCATGCCGGTGGAGATGATCGAGCAGGTGAAGGACATGGGCATCTTCTTCAGCGAGGGCTACGGCCTCTCGGAATCGACGGCCCTGGGCATCGCGAACCCCATCCTGGGCCTGAAGAAGGCGGGGAGTATCGGCATCCCATTCCCCGACAATGACGTGCGCCTGGTAGACCTCGATGACGGTAAGACGGAGGTGCCCGATGGCGAGCCCGGGGAGATATGCATGAAAGGGCCCCTGATCATGCGGGGCTACTGGGAGAACTCCGAGGAGACCTCGGCGCAGCTCAGGGACGGCTGGCTCTATACCGGGGACATCGCTACCCGCGACGAGGACGGCTACATCTTCATCGTGGACCGCAAGAAGGACATGGTCATAGCCGGGGGCTACAACATCTACCCGCGCGAGATAGACGAGGTGCTCTTCCAGCACCCCAAGGTCGCGGACGCGGTGGCCGTGGGCATCCCCGACGAGTACCGGGGCGAGACCATCCGAGCCTACGTGGTGCTCAAGCAGGGGGAATCCGTAACGGAGGAGGAGATAATCTCCTTCTGCCGCGAGAAGCTGGCCGCCTACAAGGTGCCCCGGAGCATTGAGTTCCGCACCGACCTTCCCAAGTCCGCCGTGGGCAAGGTGCTGCGCAAGATCCTGCGCGAGGAGGAGGAGAGAAAACGCAAGGGACCTTTGTAAGGAGCTATCGCCCGACCCGCCGCCTTGCCGGCGTATGCGATGATGTCAGACGAACATGCAGGCGGTCTATGAATACGGAAACGTGATCCGCAACAAATGCTGTATGAATATAAAAACCCTTGATTCAGTCATCGGCGGGGGAGTATCGATTCAAGGTATGCGGTTGACCTGGACGTGGGCGTGATCGCCCTCGTCCATGGTGTAATACCTGCCGATGTCGCTGCGGAAGTAGCGGGAGAGGGCGCGGACCCGTCCCAGGGCCGTCTCCCCCGCCGCCACCCTTTCGCCCCGCAGCACGTCCGCCTCGAGGTGGACCACGATGACCCTCAGGTCAGGATAGCCGGCGGGGATGATAGACACGCGCTGGTCGGGGTAGACGCCGTATAGGTGATAGTCCTCCACGCTTTCCACCACGCCCTCGACGGGCGAGAGCACCTCGCTTCCCGCCCTGGCCCCCACGTCCACGGCGGTGGTGGAAAAGGTTCCGCGGCCGCGGGAGTCCTGCACCCAGTAATAGGGATCGCCCCAGCGCGAGGGCGTCCAGCCGGGCCAGAGAGGGCTCCCTTTATTCGGGCCACCATCAACGAACGGCCGCAACGCGCCGAATTATCATATATTAGGAACATGGGGCCGCGGACGGGGACCGATACAGCGAGGAACGAGGACGGGGCATGGAACTGGAACGCCGTTTGGCAGGGATCCTGACCGTCGTGGCGGTCGTGGCCATTCCAGCCACGGCGTTCATCATCCACCTTCCGCACGGGCAGGACATGGACTTCTCCGTGCTCTACGTGGCCCTGGCGGCCGTGGCGGTTCTCGTTGTCGCGCAGAACCTGGTCTTCCTGTATCCCAGCAGGCATGGCAAGATGCTTCCAGGCGTCCCCCCCTTCTTCATCGGAGTCATCGCCTTTGGCATCATCGTCTGCGTTAGCATATTTTTCAGCGGGGGCCTGGACAGCCCGCTCTATTACGCGGCGCTCATCGCCCCCATCATCGCCGGGATATCATTCGAGATGCCCCTGGCCCTGGCCAGCACGTCCATCCTGGCCCTGTTCTACGCGGCCGTCGCCTTCACCCAGGAGGGTTTCCGCCTGCAACAGGTCCAGCCGCTGGTATTCAACGTCCTCTACCTCTACCTCGCCTGCTTCTTCGCCAACCGACTCTCCCTCGAGCTCCGCCGCCAGGAGCAGTCGAGGGACGAGGTGGCCAAGCTGGGCGACTTCATCCGCAGGCTGGAGAAGGCGAAGTCGGAATTCGTGTCCATGGTTTCCCACGAACTGCGCACCCCCCTCACCTCCATACACGGGTTCAGCGAGATACTCGCCACCAAGGACATGGAACGGGAAAAGAAGCAGGAATTCTATCGCATCATCCTCAACGAGTCGGAGCGCCTGTCGCGCCTCATCACCAACCTGCTCAACCTGTCCAAAATCGAGGCGGGGATCGAGTTGAACCGGGAGATGATCGACCTGGCCGACCTGATCGAGGAGGACCTGGAGTTCTTCCGCTCCCAGACGGAGGAGCACGAACTGACGTGCCTGGGATGCACCCGGTTGCCCCAGGTCTACGGCGACCGTGACCGCATACACCAGATCATAAACAACCTGCTCTCGAACGCCATCAAGTATTCGCCCCAGGGGGGCAAGGTGGAGGTCGAGACCGGCACGGAAGGCAAGTACGTGACCATCTCGGTCACGGATCACGGCATGGGTATCCCCGGCGATGAACTGCCCCACATCTTCGAGCGTTTCAGGCGTATCGAGAACAAGGAGTTCTCCGGGATCACCGGCACCGGCCTGGGGCTGGCGATAGTGAAGAACCTGGTGGAGCTGCACGGAGGCAAGATAACCGTGCGCAGCGAGCCCGGCCAGGGCAGCACCTTCACCGTCCATATCCCGATAAGGGGGGTGTGAACGGCGATGTACAGACAGAACCTTATGCGCATGCTGGGGGAGTCGATGTGGGTCGCGATACCCCTGATGGCCTTCATGCTCTTCCTCCCCCACGAGGTGGAGATCAACTACGAGATAACGCTCTTTCTCCTCTTCTGCATCCTCGTGGTCAACTTCCTCGCCATATTGCTGCCCCTCCAGGATGAGCCACTCGGCCGCCGTTACGGCCTGCTGATAGTCCTGTACAGCATCCCCCTCCTGGCTCTCACCTGCGCCGCCATCCGTTACAGCGGTGGGGCGCACAGCCCGCTTTTCGTCTTCCTCCTGCTCGTCACCGCCTTCAGCACGAGTTTTTTCACCTCCTTCGGGGCCGCCGCCCTTGTCTCCTGCTCATCCAGCGCCGCCTACCTGGCCACCCTCCTGATATTCACCGACCTCTCCCGCAACGATATGCAGTTGGTCTGCATGCAGGTCCTATTTATCCTGCTCTCTTCGTTCTTCATCAACCGGCTCGGCGTGGAGAGCCGCGAGCAGGCGCAGGAGAGGACGAAGGCCATGGAGGAACTGCGCTCCCTCTCCCAGATGGACCGCGCCGCATCCAGTTTCGTTTCCGCCGTGAGCTTCGAGATGCGCACCCCCCTCACGTCCATCCTGGGCTTCAGCGAACTGCTCTCCTCCATACGCCTGGAGCCGGAGAAGGAGCGGGAATACGTGGCGATAATCAGCCGGGAGGCGGACAACCTCTCCAGGCTGGTGGAGGACCTCCTGGACATCTCGCGCCTGGAATCCGGCAAGCTGCAGCTGAACCGGGAGGTCACCAGCCTCGCGCACCTGCTCGAGATGAGCCTGCCGGTGCTCAAGGAGGTGTGCGATACCTCCGGGATCGTGGCGAACATCCCCGAGGACCTGCCGGGAGTCATGGTCGATCCGCAGCGCATGAAGCGCGTCTTCGATTCCATTTTCGGATACATAGTGAGGAGAGCGGGACAGGGCACTGAGGTCAGGACCTCGGCCAAGAAGGAGGGGCGGGAGGTCGTGATGACCATCAATATGCGAAACCGCGAGGCGGCCGGGACACCACGGGACGGAAGCCGCATCTTTCCTCCCCTGGGCGCGAACGATAAGGAGGACCTGGAACTGGCCATGGCGCGCAGGATAGTCCTGGCGCACCGCGGCAACATCAACCTCATCAACACCTCGGGGGGCTGGTTTACCATAGTGCTGCGCCTGCCCGAGCCGGAGACGCAGGATTTCGTCGCGCCGCCCTCCTCTCCACGCGGCGCCTTCGAGGAGGGGCGCTCCTGAAATCGCCCGGAGGTTCTGCTATCTTTATCCCATGCAGGAACATGAGATCGATGTCGTTCCGGGCCGCTGCCGCATCTGCGGGGATTCCGCCCCCGTGCTGCGACTGACCGAGTTCAACCTCAAGGCCTGCGAACCGTGCTTCCTGCGCTTCCTGGAGCGCCGCGTCCGCCGCACCATTGAGAAGCACGGCATGATCGGCGAGGGAGACCGCGTGGTCCTCGCGCTGTCGGGGGGCAAGGACTCCGCCGCCCTTCTTTTCGCGCTGCGCCGCCTGGGCGTAGTGATGGGTTTCGAGCTTTCCGCGCTCCATTTCCACCTCAACATGGGGGACTACTCCGACCGCAACCTCGTGGTCGTGGAGGATCAGGCAAAAGCCGCCGGGGTGCCCCTCGAGGTCAAGCGCATCTCCGACCTGGGCCTGCAGGTCAGGCGGGTGAAGGGCTGGCACCCGTGCGCGGTGTGCGGCGCTATAAAGCGTTCACTCATGAACCGGGAGGCAAAGAGGCTGGGGGCCACGGTCGTCGCCACCGCCCACACCCTGGAGGACGTCCTCCTCTTCACCTTCAAGAACCTCTTCTCGCGCAAGTTCTACGTGCCCCAACCCGTCCTGCCCGCCAGCGGCGAGCTGTCGCGTAAGGTCAAACCCCTGATCTATAACCACGAGAGGATGAACCTCTCCTACTGCCGCCTCAAGGGCGTGCCCGTTTTCGAGGAGAGGTGCCCGGAATGGACCCCCCGCGGCCACTCCTTCAAGGATGTCCTCGAGCACATGGAGGAGGTCATGCCCTCGAGCAAGCTGCGGCTGCTGCTGTCGCTGCAGGAAGCCATCCCGGCCGGCGGAGACCTTCACGAGGGAGAGCACACGGCCTGCGAGAGTTGCGGGGAACCCACGTCACAACGCCTGTGCGCCCTGTGCCAGCTCTCCAACTGGTTTGCCCGCCGCACGGACCACGATGACTCCTATAATGGAGTGTGAAGCAAGCGCTCACAACGGCCAAGGAGGTAAGCCATGGAGACCATCGACACCCACGCCCAGCTCTGGACGGAGGAAGCCATCATGTCCATGCCCGCGTCCATGCGCGACGGATACCTGCGCATCTTCGGGGACAACCTGCCCAAGATCGGCGACACCATCGAGGATATGGACGCCGCCGGGGTCGCCAGGTCGGTGATCGTGGCCATAGACGCGGAGACGCGCTGGGGCTACCGGGTGAGCAACGACCTCGTGGCGCAGGCTGTCGCCGAGCACCCGGACCGTTTCATCGGGTTCGCCAGCGTCGATCCCCACAAGGGCGTCCTGGCCCGCGAGGAACTGCGCCGGGCCGTGGAGGAACTGGGCCTGCGCGGCCTCAAGCTCCTCCCCCATCTGCTGGAGCTGCGGCCCAATGACCCGGAGATGTACCCGGTCTACGAGGAGGCTCGGGACCTCGGCATACCGGTGCTCTTCCATGCCGGCACCCAGTTCCACTCCGGGACCAAGCTCAAGTACTGCCGGCCAATCGACATGGACGAGGTGGCGGTGGACTTCCCCGACCTCAAGATCATCATCGCCCACTTCGGCTGGCCGTGGTACGAGGAGACCATGACCATATGCCAGCGCAACGTCAACGTGTGGTTCAACATCGCGGGGTGGGCGCCACGCCACATCCCGGAGTTCGTCGTGCGCTACATGGACCGCGTGCTCTCCCACAAGGTGCTCTTCGGCAGCGACTATCCCCTGGTGTCGCGCCAGAGGATCGTAAAGGAACTGGAGGGGCTGGGGTTGAAAGACGAGACGATGCAGCGGCTCCTGCACGACAACGCGGCGGAACTGATGGGATTATAGCCTGCGGGAAGAAACGCGGGCGGCGGGCCCCCGGCAGTGACGTCGCCGCCCTCCCTTACAGGAGAATCTCCTCCAGCGATTTGCGGCTGCGCGCCTCGGGGTCCTCGCGCGGGTAGCCGAGGGGAAGGAGAAATACCGGGGGGCACTCCGGGGGCAGCGACAGCAACTCGGAGACCCGCTCGGGCCGGAACGCCCTTACCCAGCACGTTCCCAGGCCCAGCGACACGGCTGCCAGCACCATGTGCTCAACTGCGATGGAGACGTTGATCAGCGCGTTGGCCAGGTTCCTCTCCTCCGGGTCAGCCGCTTTCTCGGAGCGCAGCATCCTCATGAGCATGGACAAAGACGGCTTCACCGCCCCGCTGCGGAGCAGCTCCACGCTCCTCGCCGTACGGTCGCCGAAGGCCGCGAAATCCGCGCAGGCCACTATGACCGCCGGGGCGCTCTCCACGAAGCGCTGGTTGTACGCTGCCTCTCTCAAGGACCTCCTCATCGCAGCATCCGTCACTACCTTGAACTTCCAGGTCTGAAGGTTACTCGCCGAGGGCGCCAGGCGCGCCGCTTCGAGCAACTCGTCGATGATCTCCTTCGTCACCGGCCTGTCATCATATCGCCTTATGCTTCGCCGCCCTCTAATCGCCTCCATGACCTCCATCGCGAGCACCTCCCGGATAAGATCCTTTCCGGCTGTCCGCCTACGGCTGGCTTTCCGTTTCCAGGTGGAAGACCACCTTCTCCACCAGCGCTTCGATGCCGGCCCCCTTGGACACGAAATCGCTGGCTCCCATTTTCTTCAATTGCTCGATGCTCTGCCTGCGCGTGAGCACGGAATTGACGATGACCGGGATCGCACGGGTAGCCTCGTCATGCTGCAGCCGCTTGAGGATACTGATACCGCTGCGGCGGGGCATGTGTATGTCCAGGATGATAAGGTCGGGCATAACCCTCTGTGTCATCTGCACGGCATTGGCCGCGTCCAGGCAGAGGTGCGTCTTGAGGCCTTTTCCGCTGAGCATTATCTCGGCTAGCCTGGCGATGGAGCGGTCGTCTTCTATCACCAACACCGTTTTCTGGTTCATCAATAAGAGTATATCGATGAGGCCATGAAGAGGTCAAAAGGGGCGGGAAAAAGTATCCCGCCCCTCTTGATCAAGAAGCGACAAGTCGGTTTCCTTTCACCCCCCGTGATCCAGGCCTTTTCGCTCGCGAGCCCGCCGCGGCTTCGTGTCCCTCCAAGCGCGATCCCTCGCCACAAGCTGAAGGCCTTTTCGACGCGACCGCTCCCATCCGCTTCCCTCAGGACCAACCCACCCCGAAAAACCCCACAAGAAGGTTTGATCCCGGCGCGATGAGCCCGGTTGCCCGAACGCCGCCGTCTGAAGCCTATTTCTTCGCGGTCTTCCTGGCGGGCTTCTTCGCGGGCTTCTTGGCTGCGGTCTTCCTGGCCGGCTTCTTCGCCGCCTTCTTGGCCGCTGCCTTCTTCGCGGGCTTCTTGGCCGCTGCCTTCTTCGCCGCCGTCTTCTTCGCCGGCTTCTTGGCCGCTGCCTTCTTCGCCGCCGTCTTCTTCGCCGGCTTCTTCGCCGCGGTCTTCTTCGCCGCCGTCTTCTTCGCCGGCTTCTTTGCTGCGGTCTTCTTGGCCGCGGTCTTCTTCGCCGCCGTCTTCTTCGCCGCTGCCTTCTTCGCGGGCTTCTTGGCTGCGGTCTTCTTCGCCGCCGTCTTCTTCGCCGGCTTCTTTGCTGCGGTCTTCTTCTTGGCTGGTTTCGTTGCCATCTTTTCACTCCTTTCCTAAGTTTTCTCTATCTGTCTTCTATCTCAACATGCATATTCCTTCTAATGATTTTTCGGGAGATATCGCAAGACACTGTAGGCAGAATCAGGAAAAGCTCCAAAAAGCCGCCAGCTGGAGAATAAGGAAGAAAATGGTATGGTTACAAGTCGCTGCCGTTAATCCTTCTGCGGTGCCGGTACTCCTCCAGGGCCATCTCCAGGTGGTCCTTCCTGAAATCCGGCCAAAGCACGGGAGTGACTACGATTTCCGCGTCGGCGGCTTGCCACAGCATGAAATTCGAGAGGCGCATCTCTCCGGCGGTGCGTATGAGCAGATCGACGTACGGCAGCTCCGGCACGTAGGTGTGGCGACGGATCAGGTCTTCATCGATATCCATTGCCTTAAGGCCGCGCTCCTTTACCGCGGCAGAGGCGCCCAATGTCGCGTCTACGATCTCGCGCCTGCCCCCGTAGTTGAAGTTGATGCTCAGGTTCAACCCCTTGTTTTCCGCGGTGACCTCCGCGGCGATATCGAACCAGGCGAGGATCTCGGATGACAGCCTGTCCCTACGCCCGATGTGGCGCATGCGCACCCCGAGTTCCATGAACTCCTCCATGCGCTTGCGCAGAACCGCGCGGCTCATGTTGACGAGAAAGCTCACCTCTTCGTCTGGCCTATCCCAGTTCTCGGTCGAGAACGCGAACAGGGAGAGCGCGTTGATGCCCCGGGAAGCGCATGCCCTCACCGCCTCCATGATGGCATCCTCTCCCCGGCAGTGACCCTCTATGCGCGGAAGCCCCCGCTGCTGCGCCCAGCGGCCGTTGCCGTCCATGATTATCCCGATATGTGCCGGTCGGGACCCGTCCATCAGCCATCCTCTCGAAGCGAACGCCACGCGATAAAGATTATAACGGATTGCCGAAGAGTGGTGCGCAACGGCACAGCGCGGCTTAAGTAACGCGCCCCATTTCCGATATATAGAATCGACGCGACAAAGAAAGACAACGTAACGATGGCAGACATTCTACAGCAAGGCGAGACTATGGACGCAATGGAACCGGGTGGGAACCCACAAGAGGCACAGGCGAAGAGGAAGAGGTTCTTTCGCAGCTTTTTCACCAAGAAACTCGAGCGCAAATTCGATGAGAAACAGCTCGAGATCCCCCAGAGGCTCCTGAGCCTGATGGACGTGCCCTTCGAGGAGTTCACGCCCGAGGACAAAGTGACCTACGAGACGGAGATCAAACCCCTGACCTTCGTCTTCGTCGAACATCTCATGGAGGTCTACGAGACCATGGGCAGGCCGAGGCGCGGCTGGGAGGAGATGCTCGAGCGCATCGATCCCTCTCCCATCAAGGTCCTGGCATCCCTGGTCATCCACGAGGACGAGAAAGCCCAACTCATCGGCGACGAGCCCGATCCCGCGGAACTTGCCCCCATCGTCTCCGCGCCGGCCGAAAAGATTAGCGTGCGTGTCTACGGCAGGGGGAAGGAACAGGACAAAGAGCGGTGGTGGGAGAAGAAGCTGTTCTGACCTTAGATACACCGACATGCCCCAGGCCATCCCCCCGAGAAAAGACTATAATGTTTGCATCGGCGGGCTGGCCGCTCCCCGCTCAAAACGTCCGGGAACTGCCTTGATGCGAAGGAGGGAATCCCCATGGAGAACGAATCCTCGATGCGAGAGTTGGTATGCGACATAGGTAAGCGAGTATGGCAGAAGGGGATGGCCTCCGCGAACTCGGGCAACATCTCGGCGCGGCTGGAAGCGGAGGAGATTCTGATCACGCCCACCCTGGTGAGCAAGGGTTTCATGCGGCCGGAGCAGCTGCTGGTCATGAACCTCGAGGGAGAGGTGCTGCGCGGCGAGGGCTTCCCCACCAGTGAGACGCCCATGCATCTGCGCGTCTTCCGGGAGAGGGAGGACATCGGGGGCATCGTCCACGCCCATCCCCCCATGGCCACCTCCTTCGCCATCGCCGGCAAGGCCCTGGACCTGCACCTCATCCCCGAGGCCGTGATCTTTTTAGGCGTGGTCCCGCTGGTGCCTTTTCAACCCCCCGGAAGCCCGGAACTCGCCGAGGCCATCGTACCTTACCTGGACGAATACGATGCCGTGCTCATGGAAAACCACGGCGTGCTGTGCTGGGGTAGCGACGTCGAGCAGGCTTACCACCGCCTGGAGACGGTGGAGTTCTGCGCCCAGGTGACTCTTACCGCCCAGCTCCTGGGCGGCGCCAGGGAACTGCCGAAGGAGCCCCTTGACAACCTGCTCGCCGTAAGGAAGATGATGAAGCGCAAGCCTGAGTAGGGTGCGCGCCGGCTTACCTCGTGAACACTGAGGAGCCGCGCCACGGGACAGTGCCGGCTTGCCCTGATCGCCTCGACCCGGTATCGGCCGCCGCCCGTCCCGCCCGTGCCCCCGGGCGCAAACCACATGACTCTCACATTACCCCTAAACTACCGCGGCCCGGACCCCGAATAATACAGGGAAGGGGTAAGTGAACAGGTGTGGAATTATCTGTTGAGGGAATATATAGAGGAAACGTAAGAGAATTTAGATGGTGATCCGATGAGAACCAGCTTGAAACATACATTTCAAGTGGGTTTGTGTTGCTTGTTTGGTTTGTAATGTTGGATAATCGGGTTAATGGGAATCGGGCCGGCTAGAGGAGGTGATGCAAGGAGACTTCGGTCTAATGGGCAATGGCTCCCATCACCGAAGGCCGGACCACCTTCGGTATATCCGGTAAACAGAAGACGGCTTCATCGAATAGATCCTAAGGGGGGGTATGCATGAACAAGTTCGTACGTAATGCCATCCTGGCGCTCGTCCTTGCCGTGGTGGCGTTCTTCTGGATGTGGTTCTTCGACTACCTGGGGGCCAAGGCCTTCTGGGTGATGCTGGTGTCCTTCGGGGTGTGCATCGCCTACGGCCCCGCCCTCGCCAGGTCCCTGCCCTGGATGACCCTGGGCGCGGTGGTGGGGGTGCTGCTCGGCATGGTCACCTTCTACCTCTACATGCTGGTGTTCCCGCTCTACTACGGCCTCTCGGTGGCCATCGCGGGCGCCATCTTCATCCTGGCCGCCGGGCTTATATCCATACCCAAGACGAGGGAGATGCTGCCCATGCTCCTGGTGGGCTGGGGGTGCTTCCTTGGCGCCATCGCACGCTTCGACTACCTGCTGGCGGAGAAACCGGTGGAGGCCATCCCCCGCGCCATCACCACCCTCATCGGAGTCGTCCTGTCATTGCTCATCGGGATGCTCCTGGCCGCCATCCTGGACGCACTGGCGCTCTCTCCCGGCAGGGCCGAGGCGTCCGAAGCGCCGGCGCTGGAGCGATAGGTGGTGATGTATAGATGAAACGAATCAAGAGAGCGTCCATAATCCTCGTCGCCGTGGGCCTGGTCGTCTCGCTGACAATGGTCATTCCCGCGAGCGCCCAGAACGGCAGCGATGATGTCAGTGTGCTCGACTCCGAGTTCGTGATGTTCACCCTGGACTCCACGGGAGAGATCGAGGAGGCCCAGGTCTTCAGCCAGCTCTCCCTGGACGGAAAGGGCAAGGTGACCGTGAGGGAAGAGAAAGCCTTCGAGGAGGTCGGAGGCTTTCAGGGGGTGAAGGGCTTCACCACGCCCAAGGTGGAGGGCGACTACATCGTGTGGCCGGAGATCAGCGTCGACGGGCCCGCGAACATCCTCGCCTCGACCAAGCTCTCGGAGCCCATGGTCGAGGAGGCCAGAACGCGCATCCCCCTGGATGTCGACATCAAGTACTGGTTCGACGGAGTGCCGGTTACCGACCTGGACACGATCACGGGCAAGGACGGGCGTTTCAAGGTGGAGATGACCCTCACCAACACCAGCAAGGAGATGACCGAGGTCGAATACGAGGACCCGGCGACCGGGCAGATGGTCAGCGAGGAAGTGGAAGTCTACTTGCCCACGGTCATCCTCCCCTACGACTGGTACTTCGACAACCAGGTCTTCTTCAACCTGGAGGCGGACCCCACCGCCTCGATAGTGCCCATGCCGGACTTCTACAACGTCGGGTGGTCCATACCGCTCTTCCCGCCCGCCACCGAGCCGACCCATACCATCTGGGTGGCGGGGGACGTCATTGACTTCCAGATGCCGCCACTCACCCTGGCCGTGCTCTTCCATTTCCCGCAGACCAACCAGGCGGACACGACCGCCACCGTCGCTTATGCCGGCAACCTGCTCTACGACGGGATAAAACAGGTAAACGCCGGCATTGGGAGCCCCGACAACACCGAGTCGCTCATTGGCGGCATCACCGCCGTGGACAGCGGGCTGCAGCAGCTCGGGGCGGCCCTCCCCGAGGCGCCGCAAGCCATCGCAACCCAGATCAAGCCGGGAGTCGACGAGATGGCCGCGGGGCTCGCAGCCAACTTGCCGCTTATCGGCTCCACCGTCGACGACCCGGACACGCTGCTCTACGCCGCCCATGCCCTGGTCGACTATCTGGATATGATTCAGGGCTTGTTGGGCGCGGTTGGGCAGGAGGGGACGATTATCAACGACGTGTCCCAGGTGATAGCGGGCCTCAGCAACGAAGACCCGCAAGGCCTGCTGCAAAAACTGCAGGACTTTGGCGATATTCTGGACGGCGTGGTCGGCGAGTTGACGACGTTTGGTGCCAATGATACGATCCGCGGCCTCGTGGGCATCAGCCCGACCATGGCCGCGGACGAGAAGCAGGCCCTATTTAATAAGATGGACGCCGTAGCCGCGGACGTGCAGTCGGTAGAATCCGGGCTGGACGGAGCCGAAGGCAGTGTCGGTGACTTGCTCGCGAAAGTCAACTCTGTCTCCGGCAGCCTGGGACTGATTTCGTTCATCATCGGCTCCCCGGAAACCGACCCCTCCCTGCTCTACGCTGCGGTTGCGATCGAAGGAGGCCTGAAGACCTTGAGGGGGGCCCTCAGCACCGGGGATCCCGCGGACCCCGGGCTGTACGAGGGGCTCGTGCAGGTCTCGGGTGGGCTCGACCAGCTCACGAGCGGGTTGAACACGGCCGTGGCCGGCATAGGCAGCGCCGGGACGCCGGACACGCTGCTCTACGGCACCAACGCGCTAGCGAGCGGCTTGACGCAGCTGAAGAACGAGGGCACCATGGCGCTGGAGGACGGCCTCCACACCTTGCTCGCCACCCTGAGCATGACCCACGCGCAGCTCGAGGCCATCACGGAGCGCGGCGAGGAGTTCGACCACTTCCTCGGACGCGCGGAAGACGCGGATAACCAGGTGCGCTTCGTCTACCAGACCAAACCCACCTACAACTACAAGACGGGCAACACCACGGGCTGGGTCGTGGCCGTCATCATCTCGGTGGTCATAGCGCTCATCCTGGTGGCTGGAGGGATCCTGCTGTCCCGCAGGTCCTCCGCCTGAAAAAGCTAACGAGAGCGAGAAGGGCGCCCTCCGGGGCGCCCTTCCTTTTTGTCGCGCATCCTCATCGCGGTTGCGGTCGCGCTGCCGGGCCGCCACGGCACTGCTTTACGGGCACGCGGCGTCCGGAGGATATCCCTTCTGGCCCCCTGAGACTCGCTCCCTTACCGCTTCAGGTCACGGAAGACATTCAAAGCCTCACGGGGAGGCTCGGGCCTCTTCGCTCCCAGGTACAGCAGGTGGCCGCGACAGCGGCAGTCGCTGGAGCCAAAACCTTTCAGCCCCTCCCGGCTGCCGCCCGCACTTTCCAGGTCGGCCGCGAGCGGGCATTCCCCGCGAGACAACGAAAATACCCATATCTCCCGCAGCGGGGCCTCCTCCAGCAGATAGTCGACGTGCCAGTGCGGGCGCTTATCGTGTGAGCGCGCATGTCGCTCAAGCCTTGCCGCGAGCCCCCTGCCCGCCTTGCCCACGTACGCGTAAAACCCCTGGCGCAGATCCATGCTCGAAAGTGCCCCCGCCTTTATCCTCGACGGAGCTTGCACCTCTATGACCAGGACATAAACCCCGCTTTCGGGAGAACGCCGCATAAATGTTCACCCCGTTTTTCACGATATATCCCTCAGGACGCTCACGAAAAGACGGGCAGGTGAGCCCCCGCGTATTATCTCTTACGCGAGGGGGCGGGAGAAGGGGGGGATGGCGATGAGGGGGGATGCAGGGAGGATATTGATCGGGATGCTGACGTGCGTCCTTATCGGCGTTTCGATCGCAAGAGGCCTTGCGGGGGATAAAGGAGGCCGGGCTCAGCGCCCGGCCTCCCGTCTGTCCATCTTCTCTCGCCGGGGGCCACCGCCTCGTGGCGCCGGCCCCCGGACTGCTGTCATTCCTCCTTGCCTTACAGGCCCGCCTCAAACAATACGCTCATGGCGTAGCCGATGGAGTCGTGGGCCCAGGTGCGGCCGCCACCGTACATGGCCCTCTCCACAATAACCTGCCCTTCCGTAGCCAGCACCGCGGTGGAGACGTCGTAGGTGGTCACGAAGTCGTTGACCTTGAAGGTGCGGCGCGACCTGGCGGGGATGGGCACGTCCTGCAGCACGTCGGGAGCGACCTCTCCAGTGCCGGTCTGGAAGACGATATCCACCACCGCATCGGTCTCGCCCGGGTTCTGCACCAGGACGAAGGTCTCCATACCACCGTCGGTGGAGCCCTCAGCCAGGAAGCAGGCGTTGGCGGGCGACGTCTCCCCGATGGAGTCATGAGCCCAGATGCCGCCGCCCCCGTACATGGCCCTCTCCACCACCACCGCTCCACCGGTGCTCTTGACGTAAGTGGAGACGTCGTAGGTGGTCACGTATGCGTTGACCTTGAAGGTGCGGCGCGACCTGGCCGGTATGTATACGCCCTGCAGCGCAGGGGGAGCCACCTCTCCGGCGCCGGTGTTGAAGGTGACGTCCACGTTGACGGCGGTGTCGCCCGGGTTCTGCACCAGCACCCAGGTGTCCATGCCCCCCTCGGTCGAGCCCTCCGCCAGGTACCACTCGTCGGAGAGCACCGTGGCCCCGATGGAGTCGTGGGCCCAGGCGCGGCCGTTGCCGTACATGGCGCGCTCGCAGACCACCATGCCGTCCTCCGCCTCCACGAAGGTGGAGACCTCGTACCTGTCGGGCACCCACGAGCCCACGTTGAAGGTGGCGCGCGACTCGGCCGGGATCCTTACCCCCTGCAGGTCGGCGGGAGCCACCTCGCCCGTGTCGGTCTGGAACGCTATGTTCACGTGCACGGCAGACGCGTAGGGGTTCTGGATCAGCAGCCAGGTCTCCATGCCTCCCCCGGTGGAGCCCTCCGCCAGGTACCATTCCTGTGCGGGACCGTCCGGAGCTGCGACCCCGATGGAGTCGTGGGCCCAGGCGCGGTCGTTTCCGTACATGGCGCGCTCGCAGATGACCTCCCCGTCGATGGGCTCGACCAGGGTCGATACGTCGTAGGTGGTCACCCAGTCATTGACCTTGAAGGTGCGGCGGGAATTCGCCGGGATGGAGACCTCCTGCAGCTCTTCCGGCCTGACCTCCCCGGCATCCGTCTGGAACGCCACGTTCACGTGGACTTCCGCGTCTCCGGGATTCTGCACCAGCACGAAGGTCTCCATGCCGCCAGCGGTGGAGCCCTCCGCCAGGTACCATCCCGCCGCCGTTATCCTCATCTGGGGATACCTGTATTCGCCGGCGATGTTGGGGATGCCGTCGCCGTCCAGGTCGGGCATCCCGCCCACGTATTGCGCCAGGGCCTTCCATCCCTTGACCTGGTCCGGACCGTTGTAGACTATGCAGGCGTCCACGGTGGTCACGGTGCCCGTCTCGTCCCGCGGCGAGAGGCCGAACGAGTCCATGAAATACGCGTCGTATTGGCAGGTGGTCACCTTGTACAGCGCCGCCGGGTCGAGGGACTCCCACCCTCCGGCCATATCGTCGATCTCGAAGCTGGTTATCTTCCCGAAGAAAGGCCCGGCGGGATAGTAGGAGTAGCGGGCCCCGGCCAGCTGGAGGAAGTAAGTATTGCTCTTCAACCCCAGGGTACCCTCCATCGCCAGCTGCAGCTCCGATCCGTAGAGATAGAAGCCGACCAGGGGATATCCCAGCGGGTCGGTCTCGGCGCCGGAGAGGTCCATGCCCAGGGGGAAGGAGCGGAAGAGGTCGTAGAAACTGAACTGGCCCGTCCCTCCTTTGGGGATGCCCGACCTGATCACCCCGTTGGCCTCCACGGCGATGCGGACGGGCTTGGTGGGCTCGGCCTGGGTCGCAGCCAGCTGGAAGGCATCGGTGATGAGGTCGCCCAGGTTCGTCTCCACCAGCGGGGGGCTGTCGTTGATGTTGAAGCCCCCATCGCCCGCGAGGTCCGTCTCCGCGAAGGGCGCCAGGACGTCCACCGGCTCTCCCAACTCGTTGCTGACCAGGGTGTCCAGCCTCGTCTTATAGGCGGCCAGCGCGGCGTCGACGCCGGGATCGGTGGGGATGCTGTCGTCCATGCGGATGGCGGTGGCGTTGCGCACGGTCACCTTTCCACCCGCGTACTCCAGCTCCAGCTCGCCCAGGTAATTGGTGTAGGAACCCGCCTGCACGATGATGGTGTCGCCGACCATGATGGGCGGGTATTCGAGGTCGTGGCTGTGGCCGCCCACGATGACGTCGATGCCGGTCACGGCGGCGGCCAGTTCCGTCTCCTCGCTGGTGCCGCTGTGCGAGAGGGCCACCACCACGTCGCAGCCCTGCGCGCGCAGGGCGTTCACCATGTTCTGGGCGACGGTTGCGCGCTCGACGTCTCCGAAGGTCACCCCGGTCTTCTCCGCCGCCGGGGCATCATTCTCGGCCTCCACCCCGAGCATGCCGAAGATGCCCACCTTGAGGCCGTTGGAGAGGGTCTTCACCGTGTAGGGCTGGATGGCCAGCTGGGTGCCGCCCAGGTCGGCGTCGGAATACAGGGCGTGCAGGGCGGCGGCCTCGGGGTAGGTGTCATCGAAGTGTATGTTGGCGCAGAGGATGGGGAGTTTGACCCCGTCCGCCTTGGCCTGGGCCAGCGCCTGCGCCCGGTAACCCGCTCCCATGTCGAACTCGTGGTTGCCCAGGGCCACGGCGTCGTATTCCAGGGCATCCAGCAGAGAGAGCTCGGCATGGCCGTTCACCTCGGTCTCCAGCCAGGAAAAAAGGGTGCCTTGCGAGAAGTCCCCGGCCGACAGGGTCAGCACCGGCTCTCCCGCGGCGGTCTTCTCCGCCCTGATCCTTGCGAGTTCGTGGGCGATGCGCGAGATGCCGCCACTTGTGGGATGGTCCGGGTAGTCTATGGCGGGATCAAAAGGTATCAGGTTGGAGTGTTCGTCGTTGGTGTGCAGGATGGTGAAGAGCTTGGCGTCCTGCGCCTCCGCCCTCTGCGCCGCGGGGATCGCCGCCACCAACCCGCATAACAGGGCAAGGCACGCCAGCACTCCTATCGTCTTCTTCCAGTAGATCTTCGGCAAACAGATCACCTCCCGGTTCTCGCGTTCCGAATGTGATATTTCGTCTATATTCCTGCCCTTTTTCGGGTCGTTGTTTTTTCTCACGATCTCACGGACCGCCGGATTCCCAGCTCTATATATACCCTCATAATGACATTGAATAAACGCTCCACCGTCATTTATCGCCGCCGCGATTCCGCGTCAACTCCCGCTCGCAGCGCACGCGGGTGTATGTCCGGACATTTCGCCCTCGGCATGTCTGCCGACGGGGGCACGGGGGCTGCCGGGGGGTCAGAACCAGTCCTGCCTGCGGGCTATGAGGAACATCGCCAGGGTGACCAGGACGATGGCTATCCAGAAGAAGAGGTAGCCGAAATACCACTTGTACTCGGGCTGATGGATGAAATTCATGCCGTAAACCCCAGCCAGGAAGGTGGCGGGCATGAAGAAGGTGGCGACGACGGTGAGCCTTTTCATGGTCACGTTGAGCCGGTTGCTGACCACGCTGAGGTGGATGTCCAGGGAACTGGAGATTAGGTCGCTGTTGTTGTCCACCTCCAGGTAGAGGCGGGTGAGACGGTCGTAGATGTCCATGAGATATACGTTGAACTCGCCGGGCACCGCCGTGAGGTCGCGGCGCGCGAGCCGCATGACCACGTCGCGCAGTGAGGACAGGGTGCGCCTTACCGCCATGTTCTTGTGTTTGAGCCCCATCACCGTGCTCACGTCGCCTTTCGCCCCGCCCTCCAGCATCTCCTCCATGAAGGTGTCGATGTCGTCCTTGAGCCCCTCCACCATGGGAAACCACTCCTCGGTGGAGATATTCATGATGGTGTAGAGGAAAAAGGCGGGGTGGTCGTGGCGCGCTTCCGTCTCGCCCCGCAGTTTCTTGAACATGGTGTCGATCTCGCGGATGTCCTCTACGTGCGCGGATATGAGAAAATTGTCACCCAGGATCATGTAAAGGCTGGTCACCTCCAGCTTCTCCGTCTCCCGTACGTCGCGCAGCATGTTCCATATCGCCAGGATGTGGCCGTTGAACTCGGTCACCCGGGGCACGGTCTCCGTCTCCAGCGGCGCCTCCGCGGCCAGGGGGTGGAGGTCGAAGAAATCCCGCAGGTATTTCCTCTCCTCCAGGGACGGGTCCTTTACGTCCACCCATACGAGCTTGCACTCTGCCGGATCGACGCCATCGAGGCTTTCCGCCAGCCTCTGCGCACCCTGCTCATCGACGACATAGACCTTCATGATCTCGGTTCAGCACCCCCCGGACCTCAGGCACTCAGGCTCTTCGCCACCCTGCGCAGCAGGAAGGAGTAGAAGGCTATGAGCAGTCCCTCGATGATGGCAAAGATGCCGATTAGCCTGACCACGGTGGAAGCCACCTCGTTGGGCGAGGTGTCCTCGGGGCGCACGATGAGGTAGATCCCGAAACCGAGGGCGATGAGTCCCACCACGACGACGATCCACTTCGCGGACATATCCTTGGGCAGCTTGAAACCCCCCAGCACGAGGATAAGACCGGTGACGACGAACCACGCCCCCACGATGATGAGGACTATTCTCTCGGTCGCGTCCGGCCAGACCAGGGCGACGATGCCGGCGGCGATGGACACCACCGCGAGGGGGATGCCCCACCACTTGCTCTCACGCTCATCGGAGACGGCTGAGTATATCTGCACCGCCCCGAAGATAACGGCGAAGATGCCGAAGGCCAGCAGCACCACCCTGACGGTGGCGCTCGGCCAGGCCACCAGCACTATGCCCAGCGCAAGGATGCCCAGCCCCTCGAAGAACACCCCTGCGGGGCTGCGGGGAATCAGGAACGCCCCCCTGCTTTTCTCCTCTTCCACCATATCCGATACCTCCTGACTTCCCCGGATGCGACCGCACGGTACCTATTGATTTATTCTTCAGCCGGCCACCATGACCTTTGCGACGCCCAGGCATTGGGGTCAAGCCTCGCCGCGTGCCTGGGGCATCGGGGTCAAGCCTCGCCTCG